>ERZ773018.13-NODE-13-length-136942-cov-13.021624_pt1 | contig 136942 bp, 143 predicted proteins | sample MGYA00580840_ERZ773018 | MGnify/ENA primary metagenome ERZ773018 (study PRJEB29015, sample SAMEA2738125) | human oral metagenome | biome: human oral; feature: human-associated habitat; material: saliva | place: China | collected 2256 ... | reverse complement strand
TCAACTTTTTCAGTAACAGTTTCTTCAGTCACTTTTTCAGAACCGTCTACTTTTTCACCTTTTTGTGTTTCATAAGTAGTTGTTACCTTGATAACACCTTCAACACCCTCTTGAAGAACTTTTTCTTCGCCTTTCTTAAGTGTTGGGTCTTGTTTATAGATCGTTTCAAACGGAACTTTCTTCTCAATTACTTCTGATTTAGAACCTTTAGTACCAACGGCAATAATCTTATCGACTTTCTTAACCGTTTCAACTTCTGTTACTTTTTCAGAACCTTTAACTTTTTCACCCTTTTGTGTTTCATAGGTCGTTGTTACTTTGATAACGCCTTCAACACCTTCTTGAATCACTTTTTCTTGTCCTTCTTCAAGAGTTGGATCATCTTTCTTGATTGTCTCAAACGGCACTTTCTTTTCAGTTACTTCAGATTTTCCACCTTTAGTACCAATATGAATAATCTCATTAACAGGTTGCTTAGTCACTTTTTCAGTTGATTTACCTTCAAGCGTTGTGATTTCTTTTTCACCCTCAACACCTTTTTGAACAACTTTCTTCTCACCAGCCGGTAAAGCTGGATCTTCTTTTGTTTCCGTTTGGAATGGAATCTTTTCAGTCCGTACGGTTGGTTTTGCAACAGGCAAAATCGTATCTTCTTTTTTATCTACTTCTTTACCATCAACTGTTACAGAACTTGTAATTTTCTTAGCTGAATCGACAGATCCACCAAACGTATAATTCACAACATATTTACCGTCGTTCAAGTCACCGGTATCGACAGAAACTTTGTTGTCTTTAATAGTCAAAGGTGTTTTCTTACCAGATGGATCAACCAATTCCGCAGTTTTGAGCGTCACACCAGCTTCAGGTGTAATTGTGATATGACCTTTTTGTTTAGTTGTCGTTGTTTGAGCCACAACTTTTTCAGTTGCAGTATTCTTGAACTGTTCAAGCATTTCTTTCATAACTGTTGCTTCATCTTTACCAGTCACATCGTAGATATTTGGATGTCCGAGCTCTGTCATTGATTTAATAGAGTTTGGATCATTATTATCTTCATTTGTTACTTTGTTACGGTTTACAACAGACATGAATGTCTTAGCGTTAGATTTAGCCCATGCTGCAAACGTTCCATCCATTTTTTCAGTATCAGCCCAACCATCGGTAAACTGAACTACAGAAACCATCTTATTTTTATTCGTTTGAGACGTATATACATCTTCAAACGGAACAATGGTCACCTTATCACCGTCTTTATCGCCATTCTTGAATGCTTTGTCCCCAAATGTTTTAGAAACAGCATTAAACAAATCAGAATAAGTTGGAAGACCACCAGGTGTATTTGGATATTTAATTTGAAGAAGCTTATCAATCATCGCAATAGCTTCAGATTTAGAAAGCAATACTGTAGAAACACCTGTTTCCCAGTCAGCATCTTTTAATTTAGAATAATCCAATTGCGCACCATGAGCCGCATATGACGCGGGTTTGTTATAGATATAAGCCTGTAACATTACATGGTCTTCATCAGTCAAATCCGTTTGAATCAACGTCTTCAATTGTGTTAACGCAGTATTACGTTTACCTTGGAATGATGAACTATAGTCAATAATAGCAACCAAGTCCATAGGTTTATGTTGTGATACTTTTGTTTCAGTTGTATTTTTTTTAGATACAGCTGTAAAGTTCAATTGATTTGATCCATCTTGACCTGATTTATATTCAGCAGCCAACACAGTAACTGGCGCCAAAGCAGATCCCGCAATAGGAGATACAGCAAGTCCCAACATCGAAACATTCACTAAATGTTTCCCAATTTTACGCATTTTAAACGTTTCTTTTAACATGTAAAACAGTCCTTTACTTAAAAATTTCTTAACACTCACATTATATCACATTAAAATTATAAACACAAGTCTTAAAAAAAATTCGTTGGCCGAGCCAACGAACAATCCAAAGTCCTATCTAGACAGTAAGATATTGAGACAAAAGATAAACATAAAACTAAATCTATCTGCATAAAACTCAATACAGAAACAAAAAGTCTTGACAAGAAAGCTGAAGCCATCAACTACCACTTACCACTAATGTAGGTGGTTTGTCCCTAATTTGAATGTGGTCAAACAGAAGCGATTTCCTTCCACATTCTTCGTTTAAACAAACGAAACAATTGAAACTTCTTTTTAGAAAAGTATTTTCTAAATCCGCAGATTGATGAACTACGGCAATGACATACGTTTACGCATGTCTATTTATTCATTTATCAAAAAAGCAGGTTCTTCAACACCAGAAACGAACCATTTTCCGAGTTCATAAATATTCATTGCACCAACTCGATCATCATTGCTCGAATAACCGCAATTAGAACATGTATATTGATGAATGTCTTTATCACGGTTCGATTTATCAATCGTTCCGCACTTAGGGCAACGTTGACTGGTATAATGAGCGTCTACTGAGACAACTTCACTTTTGTTTAAATGAGCCTTATATCTTAGTTTCTCTTCAAAATCATAAAACGACCAAGAATGATGCTCATAACGATTCTCTTTTTTACGTGAGTGAACCGTGTCAAAAGTCACGCCTGTTAAATCTTCAAGAACAAATAACGTTTGTTTACCATAAGTTTGAACGAGTGTCTTAGATAACTGATGATTCACATCACTCATCCAACGGGATTCTCGTCCACTTAGAGAACGTAAACGACGTTTAGCTGATTTAGTTCCTTTAGCTTGAAGACATGCTCTCAATTTAGCATAATGTTTACGTTTCTTCGAAATAAACGCACCATTAACAAAACGAGTTTGACCTTTTTCGTCATAAGTTGTTAAGATTTGACGCAATCCGCGATCAATTCCAACGACGTGTTTCAAGTCTTTCATTTCGAAATCAGGAACTTCTTTACTTGCGGAAACATGGAAAAACCAATGTTTTCCACTTCGAACTACTTTTCCGGTTCCAAGTTTCCACGAACCATCGAAATAATAGTTTTCTTCAAGACCATAAACTTTGACAAAAACACGACCATTAATCGTATTCATAGACAACATACCCTTTTTGAAGCTATAATCGCGATTGCGAACCAAATCTACTTGAGGACGTTTAAATTCAATTGGTTTCCACAAAAAAGTCAAATCCTTTTTGATATAATTAGGAACGTCTTTTCCATGATTATCCTTTTTATAACCGTCCCAAACTCGTTGTTTGCGAAGTTGTGTTTGAACCGTTTTATAACGAGCAATAACTGTTTTAAAAACAGATTGTGTCATTTGTGATTTCAAACCAAATCGATTACGAAGCTCATGATAAAGAGCCGATTGTAATTCGCTTTGCTTTAGAATAAAATCATGATCGAAAATATATTGTGAAACAAAATTACACGCATCACGATAAGCAATCATTGTATCATAAACGCTTTTTCGATCAGCTTCCGACTGAAACACAATTCGTAATTTGGATGTCAAACTGATTTCCATTTTTCGGACTCCTTTCACCAAACTTCATAAATTAATTATAACATAAAGTTTAAGTGAAAGCAAATAAAAAAATCTAAAAAAAAGAACGATTTTCCCGATTAAAATCAGGGGAGGGGTTCCATCGCTTAAAATTTTATATGACATTTGAAAACATCGTCACAGGTCGTGCAATAGGACGCGCACAAGCAGATGTCATCGAAAACACAGACGTGCCATTCGATCACGAATAATTAAAAAAGATACTCTTACGAGTATCTTTTATTTTTTTAGTTTTCGTTACGTTTACGAAGACCAAAGTAAGTTGCAAAACCACCAAGACCTACAACTGACAACAATCCAAGAACAGCAGTTGTACGTTGTTTAGATTGTTCACTTGTCTTAGGCAATTCTTTAGGTGTTTCTTTCTTTTCAACTGGCTTATAATAGTGGAGAGTATTTCCACCCTCATCCTTCGTTTCAACGAATTCATAGCCTGGAATATCTTTCTTAGGTTGTTTACCATCTTCTTGTTTAGAAATTTCTTTTCCAGTTGTGATATCGATGTGTTTCGTAATTACTTTCTCAGTTGGTTTTTCAACTGGTTTGTAATAGTGAATAGTATTTCCACCTTCATCTTTCGTTTCAACGAATTCATAGCCTGGAATGTCTTTCTTAGGTTGTTTACCCTCTTCTTGTTTAGAGATTTCTTTTCCAGTTGTGATATCGATGTGTTTCGTAATCACTTTTTCAGCAGGCTTTTCAGGAGATTGTAAACGAGCCGGCGTCACTTCAACAGAAACAACACTACCTTCTTTAGATGGTTTTGGCTGTTCTGGTTTCTTAGGTTCAGGTGTTTTCGATGGATCTTCAGGAATCTCACCATTATACGGTACTGGTGCAGATGGTTTTGGCGGTAACGTATTTGAACGCACTTCAGAGTTAAATTGGAACCATTGACGTTGAGTTCCACGCGCAGGATTCGCTGTTGGATGGTTACCAATAATAAATTCTACAGAACCAGCAGCCGCTTTAGCGGTTGCTTTTGCGGCACCCGCACCATAGTAAGAATTTGGATTATCAGCAGTCGAATCCCACTCACCACGTTCAAACTTAGATCCTTCGCTCTTCGTGTTATTAGAAGATGTAGCACCAAGTTTGCCATCTTTGTACACAATAGATGAACCTGTAATTTGAATAGGTTGAATTGAATCAGTTACACCAACATATTCTTGCTCATTAAAACCTTGATTCGTATAGTTCAAACTTGCAAAACTAAACAAAGCACTACCATCAGCTAAATTAACTTTAGAACCGTCTTCATAATAGAATGTAGCTTTCATACGAATCTTCGTATCAACACCTTGTTTATCACGATTTGTACCAAAGTAAATCGTAATCGTTGGGTCTTGATAAACAACTGCTGTCACTGTATTATCATTTGAAGGTGAGCTTTCAAGTGTATAATCATAAACAACTTTAGAAATCTTACGACCCTTGAACGTAGAGTTTTGAAGACCGTCATATGTAACGGTAGTTGTCTTACCTTGTTCTAAACCAAGAACAGTCGCTTGTGTTTGACCGGATTCACCAGATCCACCACCAACAGCTCCCGGATTATTTACAGTTTGCCACTGAATTGTATTACGTTGATGACCTGCCGCAATATGACGTCCCGCAGAAGCATTAATAACGCCCATACCGCCTACAGCATCAGCCGCATCCAAATAAATAGTGTTACCTGAAACAGACAATTTAGCGTTTGGTTCACGTTTAAAAATCAAATCCTGACTTTCAGGTTGACTCAAATAACCGTCTTTCTTAGCATTCTTAGTTGCTTCATCCAAAGCCTTATTGTATTCCGCTAATTTAGCTTCATACGCTTTCAACTCTTCTTTATATTTAGAAGATTTACCTTCAGCTTCTTTTTTCTTCGTTGAATATTCTGCAATTGCTTTTTGACGAGCAGCCATTTGCTCATTATATGCTTTCAACTCAGCATTGTATTTTTCAAGAGCTTCTTTATCTTTAGATTCAACATCACCCGCTGAAGCTTGACGCTTAATCGCATCTTCCAAGGCTTTAACTTGCTCAGACACATGCTTATCATATTCAGCTTTATCCGTGAACACTTTTTCAGGCTTTTCAGTCACTTGAACGCCCGCTTTGCGAGCCTCGTCCACGAGTTCCGCATAAGATTTCGCATTAGTAGCATTTGCAACGACTTCGTCCGCGAAAACATTCAAAGGTTGCGCAAGAGGAGCCGCGAAACCAAGCGCAGTTGTAGCGAGCATCGCACAAGTAGTTACTTTAAATAAATTCTTTTTCATTACTTTAAAAGATTCCTTTCAAGATTGATATAAGAGAATTATACCATATAGTTCTCTCAAACGCAACACCTAAAAAAGCACGAACCCGGTTCGTGCCATAATGGCACATAAGCGAATTTTATGATAGAATAACAATACAGAATATTACTAATAGAAAGGAAAATCACATGCCACTTACAGAGAACCTCGCGAGCGAATTACGCAAGCTACGCGCGCAAAAGAAAACCTTAAAAGAAATCGCTCGCGAAACAAAGCTATCGACAGCCACTGTATCGAGATACTTGAAAGATTTAGGTATTGAAAAACAACCACTAAATCTCGATCCACAAGCCATACAGAACCTCTATCAAGATGGCTATACAATCAACGAGATAGCAAAACACTTTCAAGTCAGTCATGGCGTCATCTCACGACTCCTCACAAAAGAAGGCGTGACATGGACTCGTGGCGAAAATGTCCATAGACATTTTGAAAGAAAGCACGATGAGCTTTGGCCGAGCATCGTGACAGACCTCAATAAAGGCATCGCAAAAGTCACTATCGCGAGCAAACACGGCATCCGAATAGAAAATCTGAAGCGATTAATGGTACGCCATCATTACCAAAAACAATTTACAGGCGACTTATCAGACCTCGACCAAGCTTTTATCGACGCTGAAAAGTTATCAAGTAAAGCCAAATCTACCAGACTTCGCTACCTAAACGCTATTCGCGATTACGTAAACAAACACCAAGAGATACCATCTAAAAGTAATCTCGCACAGTATCTCCATATAGCACCCGCGACCGTATCTTGGTATTTCAATACGTATGAGCTCAACCATCTCGTAAAACCCACAAGTACATCCAACCAAGTTGCAACTGTACTAAAAGTCTTACAAGATAACAAGATCGAATATCAATTAAACAGACGTGATATACTCAGCAACAAACAAGAAATCGACATTTGGCTCCCCGATCACAATCTCGGCATTGAAGTAAATCCTGTATCAACACACACCATAGACGACCCTAAATGGGGCTTCACTAAAAAGAACTATCATCAAGCCAAATCCCAACAAGCACTAAACGATAAGATTGCACTCGTACACATTTACGATACTGATCTACAAAGCACTCAAAAATGGAATGCCTTTAAAACACGCATCCAATCACTCACCGAAAACAAACCCAAAATTGGTGCTCGCAAGTGCATCGTTAAAGAAATCGACAAGAAAACCTCTCAAGAATTTCTAAATCGTTATCACTTTCAAGGTACTGACCAAAGCGCACTTCACCGTTTCGGTATGTACCACGGTGACGAGTTAATAGCCGTGCTCACTTGTGGAAAATCGAGATTTACATCTCACACGTGGGAACTATACCGATATTGTGTCAATCCGCACTATATCGTGCACGGTGCCTTTGATAAGCTATTGAAGTACTTCACAAAGCACTATACAGTAAACGGTGAAACGCTTGTCACATACATGGACATTAATAAACGCTTTACAGTGTCCAACATATATGAACGCTCTGGTTTTATTCTAGACGGAATAACGCCACCAAATTACGTATGGGTGCAACGTAACACATTCGATTGCAAAACTCGCTATGAGACAACGAAAAAGAAACTCGTGCGAGAAGGTTTTGATAGCAACTTGAGCGAAATTGAAATCATGCGCAGTCAAAATTACTATCGCGTGTACGACGCAGGAAGTCTTCGCTACATTAAAAAACTCTAGCATTTCGCTAGAGTTTTTCTTTTTAGAATTCTTAGAACTCCTCGTCTTCAGGAGCATCCGTATCAATCGTATTTTCACGACGATTACAGATGTCTCGAACCGTTTTATCGAACGAACCGCCTGCGATGGACTCCCAAGAATCCAACTTCGCAAGATATTCGTAGAACTCAGGTTCGACGCGGTATCCCTCAAGAGCGAGACCGTCAGTTGCTTCCATGTAGACTTTCGAATTAGGGTCTTGAGCACTCTTTTCGTACTCTTTAACCGATGGATCGTAGCTCACATATCGAATACCCGATGAACTTGACAAGATTTGTTTATCGTCATCCCAACGGAACTTCGTATCACTCATAAATTGTGATTTAGTCTTGAGCACGGCTTCAATAATCGTTGAATCGATACCGGTACCGCCCGTATAACCTTTACCGTGCGGACTAATCAACATATCACGACTAACCATTCCGCCAGCATAGATTTTTTCACGATAATCTGGAACTAATTCTTTTTCAGCCTTAGTCACAGCTTTTTCGTAATCAACGTTGACAGTGATCGAAGCTTCACGTTCACGAGCAATGTTTTCATACATAACAGACGTATCACCCGTTGATGACATTTCATCATCTAATTCGTGTTGAGCTAAATAATCTTGTTCAATTTCATAAAGCTCATCGTTGACAGCATCCATAATGTCACGCGCATACTCATCAGCATCCATAATGTCGATATCGTGCTGACTGTAACCATATGCCCCACGATACTTGCGTTCCATTTCCTCAACCAAACGAGCTTGTGACAAACGTTTTTCAAGCATCGCATAAAAGTTCGGCTGATTCTTTTCAGGATCGAATTCCAACACAGAAGACATTGTCGGAATGGTTTGTAGCGTATATTCCACACCCGGCTCTTGAATCGTATCGTTTTGCATAGCGAACACCGGAGGTAGTGATGATGCTCCGTAGTTATAAATCGGATCATCACCCGCACGCATTACAATCGCACCAAATTTATCCAATCGCAAGAATTCATTTCGAGAAATAACATCTTCTTCAAGCACTGTTTTCGTTTTCGAAATACGACCATCTGTCTTTTGAACACGCGATTGAGTATTTTCAGAAACAGTCAAGCTATTAACGCGTTCAACGTGACGTTTGCCTGCAACGGCAACCAAGTCGTCAATCATGGTTACGTCATTCGATTTCAAGAAGATCAAATCGTTTGAGTTACCAGAGATAATCTTGTTCTTATCACCACCATAAACGGCTTCAAGCTGTTGAAGTGTTTGCAGAATCAAGTGGAAACGTTGATCGGCAGACAAACCGATAGAAAGAAGTGTTTCCAAGTCGTTAATACCATGACCGTCAGACTGCAAGTTACCCAACTCATCGAGCATATAGTTCGTACCATAAAGTGGTTTTTGATTGGCTTTCGTCAAATACGCACTAGAAAAGGCAGAGTCTGTAACCTGTTTAATCAAAATCAAAATCAAACGAGCATAGGCGGTCAAGTGCGGAGGTGTGATAAAGTTTACGAATTTCGGTTTATCCGTATATCGTAGTTTCAAATCAGAAAACGCATGAACTTCAATTTCCTTATCTCGTAAATTGCGTCCACCTTCACTATAGTTACGGAAGTCTTTAACCGTTTTCTTAATCATAGTGTTACGAGGAACAAACTTACGACGACCTTCTTTATCTTTAACTGGTCGCAATTCCGTCAAAGTACCATTTCGAAGAATTTTCTCTTTTGTAACAGGATTCTTAATGAAGGACTTACCATCAAGTCGTGTCAGATAATCAAGACGTGCTTTAAAATAGAAAATCTTCATCGGAACATTATTATCAGGGTTGACGATTTCCATCTTAATATAGCCATCACGTCCTTCGAATTTACCATCAAAGGCGTAATGAACCCAACCATCACGACCGATATTAAATGAATGTCCAAAAAGTTTTGGATCTAATTCTTCTGTAAAAGTATCATCCGTCCATGCAGACCAACGAACCAACTTACCCGCGTATTTATAACGAGCCATCCACTCAGATGTGAATCGAACCGCCACCCGACGTGGGAATGACAGTGATTCAATGTCAAAGTTCTGAGAAGCTGTACCTGAAGTCAAGGCAATAATCGTTGGGTCGGTGAAGAAACGCATTGATGCTGTAGCGATTCCGTATACAGAACTAAGCATTTTTTCACTTTGCATCATCGATTTCAAAGTCTTATTAGATGAGTCCAAAAGATCACGCATACGGTTCTTCGGCAAAGCTTCCGTCGCATCGAAGAACAAGTCAAGCAACACTTTTTCAGTTGGCTTAACAGATGGGTCGAGAACTTCTTCATCTGTCTCATCGTTAATAACCGTCGGTGGCTTGTCTTCTTCTTTAACCCATGTTTTCATCGGGTCAGTTTCTTTCTTAGAAACCAAACTTGAGAACATCTTAAACACGTTATAAAGCGTCACTTTACCCCACATGTTATTGATTTCAGCATCAAGCAAGTGAACATTACGTCCATCGAGTTCTGCCCGACGACGCATTTCCATTTCTTCTTCTCGATAAAAGTCAATAAGCGCAAGACAGGTACGCTCAAACGCAGCTGACGCAGATTGAGGCCATACAGGATCCTCACCACCATCTTTAGGGAAGAATACAGACGACAAGTTAGTCAAATACTCGGCAACTTTCTCCATACGCCCTTCACGCGCAGCTTCTACCGCATAACCAAGAGGATTGAAGATATCGGTCTTCATCGGGTTAATCAAGTTAAACTGTACAATATCATATCCACGAATCGTTGCCCGCACATAGAACTTAACAAGAAGCTCTCCTTTAGGGTCATTGTTGACGATATTCCATTGTCGTTTTTCCCGAGTCCACATATCAAGAAGTGCTTCGATATATGTCTGCCCTTTTCCGGCACGGGTAATAGCTAAAATCATAACGTTTACCGGCGCCGTATCAACAAAATAGACACCTGTTGGACGTTGTCGTTCATAAGCTGGAATCTCCCAATCATTGTTCATCATATCGATCAATGACTTATACGGAGCTGATTGGTCGTCGCCTCGAGCTTTTCCTTCGCTATCAAACACCAATTCTTTTGCATGATCGAATACACGTTGTGGGTTGCCTTCGAAAATACTAATTTTATCAAAGACTTCGCCACCCTTATCCATATCGATCATTGGTTTCTTCTCAAGAATTGGATTACCCTCACTATCAAGGACTTCTTCACCTTTGTAAAAGATTTCAAAATCTTCAGGATCATCCTCATTTGGAACAATAACATCATCCGTATAACGTTTCGTCATCATTACCGATGGAACACCTTTATTCGATAAAAAGGCATGGCTTAGAATAGCTGACGGTTTAACACTACTATGAGCACCACGGTCAGGAAAAACAGGAAAACGTTCTACGATTTCTTCTTTATACATGACATGTCCGTCTGACGTATAATCATTCAATTGACCGTCTTCATCTAAAATACGATCTGTGCTCTGCTTCCGCTTAAATTTATCGTAAACGATAAATCCGACCATAACCCCTACTAATAAATTAACAGGCCAAGCCCACCACGGTAACGACATCGACGCTGATGATAAAGATGATGAACCTTTACCGTTGAGCATCCCATTAATCGCCCGATACATGACCGAAACTGCCCATGTAGCGCCTAAGCCGGAGATAAATGTCCCTATTCCGCCAACCAAACCAAACACCTTTGACGAATCATAGCCTTGCGTATTTCGAACCTTACGAGCCGCTTGTTGACTATTGATACGATCACGATATTTACCGTATTGATCCACTGGGAGACTTTTCATTTTTTGATAGCCCGATTGAGGCTTCACTTTTAATGGATTTTTAAATTTCCCCATTGAAATATCCTTTCTGTTTAACAATACGTTTATTATATCATAAAACGATTACAAAAAAAAGAGCAAATTTCTGCGAGTTTCGTTACCGATTACGCACAAATATGCACTTTTGCGAGTCTCGCAAAAGACTCATCGTTTGAATAACCACAGCTTAGAACCAGCTGTATAGATTCGGTCATAGCCCTTCTTATCGTCCGTCCGGTGCGACAATTCTGTCTCGACAAATCGGTCAATATCCTCTTGCAAATCAAACTGACCATACTTCGACAGTAAGCCTTCGCGCGCACCCCATGGTGTCGCAATCTGCCACGAATAAACATCTGTCGGATCTGTCCAGGAGCTGAATAAGAGTGACGGACCCGTTTCCTTGACCAACACACCACCAGCTTTTTGATAAGATAAACCGTTACCTAGATTATTATCAGAATAACTATAAAGTTCTTCGACATCATAATCTTTAAAGAAACGAGCAATAATCTTAGACGTTAATCCCACAATTTGCACATCCGGCTTCACGCACAAACGTTTCAATTCAGATTCAAAATTACGATTATTCATATCAAAAGACGCAACCGCAACTAAATTAGAATCATTATAAACTAGATAATAAACCGATGCTCTACTCGCACCTTGCACATGATATTCATTAAGAAAATCGCGTGCTTTTTTCTTGTCCGCTTGCTTCGTGGCCTTTTTAATCACAGTATTTCTCGCAAATAATCGGACAGAATAACCACTCACAAGTTGCTTAATGCGTGTTTTCGTGCGCGTGTTGAATATCACAGGGTCTAAATCGTAGCCGTACAAGTGAATCAACGTAATACCTTTCGCTGAAGCTGACTTGTACTTATTATAGTGATAAGATGCCTCTTGCACGTGTCCGTAACAAGTTCGCTCAGGATTCGTCGCATAACGATTACTATTATGTGTTACATTAGGATTGACTTCGATTGCGAGGTTCTTAGACGGAATATAGAAATCAAGTTCTAATCCGTTTAATAGCTTACGATGATTCGCCACATAATCGACGCCGAGTTCATCTAAATAATTCGCAACCATTTGCTCATAACGTGACGCTGAAGTGTTCAAAAACGCATCAGGAACCGAGACTAAACCACGTTTACTATAAAGTGTCAACCACGGACCCGAAAACGTCATATTTAATCGAAACATCGCGTTCGTTGGATAAACAACGGGTTCGCCTTTGATCTTCGTCCACGCTTCAAGCAAAGAAATCAGTGCGGATTCGTCATCACCATATAAAACAAAAGATCGTCTTTTCAAATTTAAAACGGACGCTATATCTTGCGCTGACGTGACGCCTAACTTCACAAAGACTTCATGCCATTCTTCTTTTAAGGTTTCATAGACATGTTTATTCCACAATTGCACATTATCGCACAACTTAAAATTATGATCTGCGCCGTATTTCGCAAGCATAGTATCTTTTTGTTTTTGCTTAATAGAATCTAACTGCATCACATTATCGACACCATATTTTTGTCGAGTCGTTTGTTTACGTAGTTCTTGATTAGATTCCAACTGCGTCGTGTGCTCTACACCATAAATTCGCATCGTTGTTTCTTTTTGACTGTGCTTTTTATGTTGTTTCCAAAAGGCATCAACATCGACATCGATTAAAACATCTTTAAACAATTTCCGAGCGTCCTTGAAATAAACCCAATATTTTACAGACAAATCCATTAAGTCCAAAGAACCATTCGCAAAACATTCTAAATCGGCTCTCATTTCGTCATAGCGAGCGTTTGAGAGAGCGACAAGCTGATTATATGCCTCGCTCTTAGAAGCTCTCAGAGGCTTATTTAGAGCTATAATTTCATCGAGTCCGGAATCGTCCACGAGAACTAATTTAAACCAACTAGGACGCACGTGTCCGTAAACGTACATATTCGTGATTTCGTCTTTTGTTAAGTAGACCTTAGGAAAAAACATTGTCCCATTTGGAACTTTTACATATTCATTCGTTCTTTTCATAGATCTATTATATCATTTTTGACCTTTACTTGCAAAAAAAAACACCGCCCAGATAGCTAGTGTTTTTTCTGAACTTATTTGCGTCCAGCTAGTGTTTTGGGCAGTGCTTTCGAATTAGGGTTGGGCAGTTTGATTTTGCCCGTTTGGCTGTGCTTGATTTACACGTTCACCGAGAGCTTTCGTCAAGCTATCAATTTGAGCTTGTTTCGTATTGCTTTCAGTTTTAGCGTTGTTTGCTTCAGTCTTAGCTGATTGCGCATCTTTCTTCGCATCTTCCAAATCACGTTTCAATTGTGTAATTTGAGTTTCAGTCGTATGATTTGTAGTCGCTTGTGCTTGATTCATCACATAAGCTGTAATCATCACACCACCGATAGCTGTTGCAAGTGCAAGAAGAGCAGCAACAATCCAACGGTTACGGTTTGCAACGATAATGTCTTTTTCACGAGCATCAATACGACGTTCAAGAGCTTCAGCACGGTCGTCTGAAACTTTAAGACGATGACGATATTCTTCTTCTTTCTTCTCATCAAGAGTTTCGAATTTCTCAGTCATACGATCGAGTGATGCACGAAGTTCTTTGTTAACATTACGTTCAGCTTCGAGTTCAGCTTGCAATTCTTTCTTAAGATCACGAAGATTGAATGATGATTTTTCTTCAAGAGCTTTGTAATCAGAAGCCGCTTTATCACGAATTGCTTCAATTTCAGCATTCTTTTCAATCAATTGTGCGCTAAACTTATCTTGCAAAGCTGTAAGGTCTGCTTGCATATCCAATTGTTTTTGAATAGCATTTGCACGCATAACTTCTGACGCAAAGTTTTGTTCGATATAACGGTTAATGTTGTTGCTTTCGTTGAGCGCCAACTCTTTAACACCTTTATAAACTTTCGCCATTTCATCGCGATAGTGCATCAACAAGTTTGTAGTTGCACGTTCCATGAATACACGAGCTACATCGCGACGACGAGTATGCAAATCACGAAGACCTTTAGCTTCATAATCTTGACCTTCAAGTTCAAGTTTAGCTGTATCAAGTTCAAGATCTTTAGCTAATTGTGCACGATTTTCATCATCGAATTCACGTTCCGCTTGAAGCTTACGTTCTTCAATAAATTTATCTTTACGAGCATCGTATTCGCGTTGAATTTCTTCTTTCTTAGCTTCGTGCTCCATATAAATGGTTTGAATGATACGGTCACGTTCAGCTTTAATGTCATTATATTTTTGACCAGCTTCCGTGTTACCATCATGATAATCAAGTGTTTTCGTAAGCTTATCAGCATATGTACGAAGCGCTAACACGTATTCACTTGCAAGTGCATTCGTATGTTCATCCAAATAACGAAGAATTTTCGTATTTGCGACACTAGCCATTTGTGCAACGTGTTGATCCAAGTGATTATTCGGATCGTTAGGTTGTTCATTAAACAACTCTACAGAATGATTATCTTGACCGAATACTTTATAGAATTCTTCATCAGATACTTCAATATCAAGTGAATCTGAATTCAACTGTTTAATCAATTCTTCTTGAATATCTACCAAGTTTTCAACGTCAGGTTGAACCACAGGTACTTGTTCTACAAATGAAGCTTGTGGGTCAAAATCTTGTTCTGGATCAAACACTGGTTGTTCATAACTAGGTTCGTTATAATCCACCGTGTCATTGTAATCAACTGGATCTTCATAAACAGGTTCGCCTTCGTATTGAGATTCTTCATACACTGGATCTTCCGAATACTCTTCAACAGATTCAACTTCGTCATAATCTGAATCTGGATCGTATTCTTGATCGGGATCGTAACCCGTATCTGAATCATAGCCTAAATCTTCAGGTTCGTCAACATCGTCTTCTACACGAGAAACTGGTTCGTCTTTAACTTCATGAAGATTGATAACTTCAGCTTCGTCAGGTTCACCATTTTCATCATTTTTGATTTTAATAGTCATATGTCCGTTACGAATATTTGTCAATTCGTTCAAAGTAACCGTATCAGACAAAAGAATAACACCATCTTTAGCATTAAAATCAGGAGTTACGACCGCGATGTGCATTGGCGTTTTTTCGATAAATGACCATTCAGTCATATCAGCCAACGTATCTGTCGTTGGAATCAAAGCCAAAGTTCCTGATTCGAAATCTCCCTCAACAAGAACTGCTTGAATGAGCCCATCATTGATTGAAGCTGAGAAAGAACCAACTTCCTCATTTTTCTTATATTTCTTACCGAAAGCCGCTTCTAAGTCATCAGCTAACATTGCGATGATGACATAATTCTTATGGTCACCATCTGTATATTCAACAATTGCGCCTTTTTGGTCGGGATCGTTATACAGTTCTTTAATATTATCGTATACCGTTTCCGCAACCGTTTCATTAAATTGTAATTGCGCAAATAAACTTTTCTTACCAAATACCGCCATTGGTCTGTTTTACCCAAGATTCATGCAATACAGATATTGATAAATCTATTCCTTTCATTTGTAGTTATTATTTCTTTGTTTGTCATGCCATCTTGCAATAGCGTCTTTATTCCTTGCCGAAAGAGCCGTAGCATAAACCATATCGCCGACAAACACTTTAGAGATATCTTCTTTATGGAAGTCATCCGTAAACGCCATATCCCGTTTGCGTTCTGGATCGGGTTGATCCGGTTCAGGGTCAACGGCTGCATATAGCTTACCTTCTAACGCCTCACCATTATTAATCGCCCGTGCGATTGCTGTTTTGAAATCATCATCTAAAGCACGCACAATACCACGAGCACCACCATCTTCGGTTGCAACCCCGCCACCTTTTTGATAAACGAGCCACGTTGCAACTTCAGCACCAACACGCAAATCGTATCCATGTTTGTAGAAAACATCTTGACGAAGATCTTTCAATTTCTTATGAGCAATCTTCAATTTTGTTTCATTTTGTAGTGGTGTAAATGGAATTACCGCATTATAACGGTTAATCAACTCATTTGGGAACGATTTGCTATCACGCAATGCTTTCAGAATCAATGGTTTATATTTCAACAAAGCCATCGCTGTAGACGCCCCACGACCTTTCAAATAAGGAGCGATTTCAGAATACACATCCGCACCAACGTTAGTAGTCGAAATAATAATTGTATTCTTAAATGATTTCAAACGTCCATTCTGGTCAGACAACTCACCGTCATCGAGAATTTGAAGCAACAACCGCGTACAAGACGGATGCGCTTTCTCAATTTCGTCTAGTAGAAGAATTGAGAATGGCTTAATATCGATTTGCCGAGCGAGTTCTTCACGCAAAGCCGTTACCCGATGCTCTTCAGAGTACTCTGACATATTGAAACGAATCATTGCATCATCTTTACCGAACATTACAAAGGCAAGAGCTTTTGCTAATTCCGTTTTACCGACCCCACTGGCACCCGTAAACAAGAACGAAGCCATAGGTCGTGACTTATCATACAAGTCCGCAACAACTAATTGAAGATAACGTTCAATCGCATCAATAGCCAAATCCTGGTCATACACCCGATCAGCTAATTGCGATTTAATCTTTTGACCATCTACGTTAATTGCAACGTTTACACCGACCAAATCATAAATTTTTTCAGCTAATAATTTACGAGTAATCGGAATATTACGATAACGAGCCGCCCCGATAAGCGAGTCTAACATCATCAACGCTTTACGTGGTTGACTAGACGCCGGAATATATCGGTTCGTATACTCAACGATTTGTGAATAGATACCTTTATTTCTAAATTTATCTTTCAACGTAAAATCTCGAGCAATTGCATCACTTGCAGAACCTTTCAAGATTTCAACAACTTGGTTATCATTAGGTGGGAACAACTGAATTGAAACAAAACGTTCAATGAATGGCAAGTTATCATCAATACGATACTTGTAATATTCATCATTCGTTGTAGCTCCTACTACACGAATATTCCGTTTAACAGAATCCGCCAAATCGGGCTTCATTGCTTCAACAGCAGCCGGTGACAATTGAAATAACAAGTGAAACTCATCAATGAATAACACAATATCAATCATCTCTTTGACACCTTCTGACGCTAAAATCGCCCGAGCTCGTCGACCGAATTCTTTAACTTCATCAAGCATCGCCTGCATACGACGTGCAATAACGGAGTTTACATCCTCACCACTTGATTCAACAGCGGTCATCTTTGGAAGATCCACTTCAAAATAAAGACGATTTTTATCTTCTTTAATCATCGCCCTAACCAATGTTGTTTTACCAACCCCGGCTGGACCTCGTAAGAAAATATTCGACACAGACGCCCGAGCAAACGTTTCTTGAATCAATCCAATTTCATGATCACGTCCCTCTACAGGAAATGTCAACGGTGTCAATGGTTTCGCATAATCACGCAACATTGGAAAGACGTATTCCGTTTGTGTTTTACGTTCTCCTTTGTCAGATACGCGCTCAACAGTTTGTTCTTGGCCTAATAGATGTTCTTCTAATTCAAAACGATCCATAGCACCACCCTTTACAACGAATCTGGTAATTCGATTTCAGCACTCAAAGCTTCAGCACGATCACGAGTATTCAATTCTTCTTCAGAAGTACCGAATACATCGCCAATTACATCAACGTCTTCGGTTTCAACTTCATCTTCTTCAGGTAATAACGCCAACACCTCAGCGTCTTCCTCAGAAACTTCTGTTGGAACCACTTCTTCAGACTCAGCAACTTCATCTTCAACTTGTTCTTCATCTTCAGATTCGCTCACAAGTTCTTCATCAGCAACAAGTTCGTCTTCTTCAACAACAGGTGTTTCGTTTTCTTCGACAACGTGCTCCTGCGTTTCAACTACAGGTTCTTCTTTAGGTTCAACCACTTCATAAGGTTTGAACAAAAGATACGTGTCTTCATCAAATTCACCTGTTTCATCAAAGAATGTATTCAAAACATTACGTACTTGATTTGAACGAGCAATATTATCGTGAACAAGCGAACGCATAAAGGCAACAAGTGCTTGTGCAAGCTCATCGTTTGTGTTATCGTCGAGTTGCTCCACCGCAGCCAACGCTTCAGTAAATGCAACGTTTTCTTGATTAGTATAAGCGGTCATTTCTTGCAAAAGAATATTCTTTCGAACCGCGGGATTATATTTCATTTAGTGAGATCCCTTCTGTTTATTTTTAATCTATGCACCCATTATATCAAATAAAAAGCGAAAACGCAAAAGTTTTCGCCAATTTGACAATATTTTTTTATAAGCTAAGCTCATCATGTAAAGATTCCAGTACTTGAATATTGGTATCGAGCGTAATCGTCTCTTCTAACTGCTTCTTTCTCTTCTCTTCATCGAACACCAATTCAGGCACTTCAAACTCACCATCATAGAGTTTCTCTACCGTATATCGCATGCGATACAACTCGCGCTCAGTCGTACGAATACTCTCAAGACTTTGGTCAGTCTCTTCCAAGTAATCGCGAGCGCCCACGTACGATTCTAAGCGCCTATTGTACTGGTCAGTAAACTGCTCAACAACCTGTCGCGTAAACCCAACAGATGACTGCCCATAATAATCCACATCTAAATCATGCAAATCATGTGCTTTAACTTCATTAAAATATTCTTTTGAATACATATCGCTCATCGCTTGTGGTGCATACGGAGCTGTATCTCCGTTGTTTAAAGTCTCGACAAGCATCGGAGCAGACAGCTGACCACCTGCATAGGCAGAAACAGCGTACGTTTGATTTTGCATGCGATACTGACGCGCTAACTCACGAGTATGCTCTCGATAGACACGTCGACCCGATGTCGTAAACAACAAAGACGCATCCGTCACATTAGTATCAAGTTGCACACGTGCGTTAAATTCGTCCTGATTCGTGCTCGCAATCTGTACAGAATCATAGCCGTATTTCTCTACAACGTTTTCGATAGGAGTATCGTATAAGTTGTTTCGCTCACGAAGCATCGTATACGTATCTTCGACTGCGTTATACTTATCACGAACTTCTTTATCACGCTTCACATTCCAGGCAAAGAACGAACGATACTTATCAGCTGTTTCGGCATGGTATCTCAGTTCAGTTGCATAATAGACGCCCATACGCGATGCATCTTCAGTGTGTGCACTATTATTAAACTCGATCAAGTTCTTCGCTTGCGATTCTACTTCACGCACATGCTTACGAATCCGTCCAGTATAGGCTCGTGTACGAAGCTCGAATCCGTACGGATCGAATTCTTCAAAGCGATCACCCCGTGCCACGATTGCACGTTTCAAACTGTCGTCGTCCATAGATTGCACTCGCAATAAATCAGTCTTAACAGAAACTTCACTATCGTCCACCTGCGCAATTTGCCTGTACAGTGCATTCACACCACGGTCTATCAATTCCTTACGACCGTTCTCGGCAAAAGATTCATCATCAGCCATAGACACAATTCTATCATACGCTTCGCGATAACCTGTCTGTTCGGGATAGTCATTATAGAGACGCTGTACAAAACCACGTGCGACTTCGTTAGGATATCTCATAGACGTATCTGTCGATGTAGTGCTCCATAACGTTTTGTCTTCCGGTAACGCTCCCATAACTAGCTGAAGTTCTCTATTGTAAGAGGCTTCATGAAAGTCCACATCTTTAACAAAGGCTAACACGTTTTCTTGATCTTTTTGCGTACCCTTGTGATGAAAAGAATAGCCTCGCATCAAATCTAACTGACGAGCAATACCGTGACGCATTGCAAATTTTTCGGCATCCCAAATCTTACCACGATCGTCACCGCCTTCTCTCGTACGAGCATCGGAAAATTCGGTATCGCACAAAGCTAAGTGACAGTGCAAGTGTGACGTATCTACCTGAAGCGTACCGACCCAAACAGGATTCGCATAACCACCGACATCAGTCATATCAGACACACCTCGCGTAATAGCCATACGTAGTTTCATCTGATCATAGTTGTTTCGATACGACCCGTCACCCTTATACACAAAGTCATCATCTAATACATCATATTCACGCAGAAATTTCTCAGAAAAAGAAATTACCATCAACTGTACAGCATGATTCTCATCAAACGCCTGCTGAATCTTATTTGATTCTTCTTTTAATTCTCTATCCGACAACGATAAATTACGAGAACCAAACGCACGACCACCGAGACCGTCTATCTTCTTAAAACGTCGCTTAATTTCTAAACCGTCATGATCCAACGCTTCAGCCTTAATACCTTCGATTTCTTCTTCTCGCGCATAATAACGCTTCATACCTTTGTTATAAGTATCTTCCGCATCAAGCATGAACGGCGCTAACGGCTCTGTCGCACCTTTTTCATCACGGCTCATATAACGAGTTACAAATTGACCAGGCGTCGCACCCCTCGTAGCCCTACCATCAGAACGTTTCGTCGTGAAATGATTGGAAATAACAATATCTCGTTTCAAAACAAGTTCCTTTCTATTCTAAAAAAAGAACGAACTTAATCGTTCTTTTATAACTAAAACTCAAAATCGTCGTCAAGACCATTTTCATCTGTTTCACGTGAAACATTTTCTTGTTTCTCAGATTCCATCTCAGCCAAACGCTCTTTCAAAGTCTTCTTATGCTCAGGTTCCGCTTCTTCAACAACTTCTTCTTCAGGTTGTTTCATAACAGGTTCCTCAACAGGAAGCTCTTCTGGAAGATCGAGCGATTCACTCAATTTATTAACGTCATGTGACAAAATAGGATCTTCGATAACCGGCTCTTCAACAACTTCTTCTTCAGGCGTTTCATCAAAACCATTAGACTCAATGTTGTATTGATCAGCATAATCTTCAGTTCCATCAAGCAATTGAGTCAATGCAACTGTACGATCACTTTCAAATTCAGATTCTACACCATCAAACGCTTTAGCATTATGAGCTGTTGTGATAGCCAATTGATCCGCTTTATCAATCATTAACATTGCATCGTCAAACGCTACACTAAATCCAGATCGAACTTGTTGATTTTCACGACTTTCAGCATAGTCAACCAAAAGCGTATCCACATTATCAACCAAGACATAAGGAACAGCAATACCGTCATAATTAACTTTTGTCGTATGAACAGTTACATTTGTGCGATCAATAAATGGTTGATTATAGAATACATGAGCCAAATCGCGTTCGAAACTACGATCACGGTACATTCCTCGACTAATCAAATCTTGAAGCTCATGATCGTCTAATTCATAACGATAACGCATTTTTGAACGATCTTGTTTCGGAAAGTGAACTGCATCAGATGAACCTTCGTTATCAACGACCATACCCGTCACTTCAACATCCATATCAAGATACGGACGACGAATACGACCATCCATATCTTTCTGACCAGGAATTCGAAGTTTAGTTGATTTCACCTGAAACTCAGTGTCTGTTTTAATTTGTTCAGTGGTTAAAAGACCACTAAATGTTCGTAAAATTTCACGTCCTTTTGGAGTATTAACGTGATGTCCAAGTGTTTCCATTAGATACCTCGTATAGTTCTTATTTAATAGCAGATCTATTATATCATTTTTTTCTTAAAATGACAACATTTTAAGTCGATTACAAACCTAAATCATAATCATTTTGTTTAGAAGGCGTTGAACGATCAGGCGTATTGATTTCTTTAGAAGAAAAACCAAACTTATTCGCAATACTTTGTGCCCGATTCCAATACGCTGCTTCTAACTTAGACATAAACTTAGACGTTGTTTTCGTTTGTTTATAACGTTCAGATCTTGTTTTGAACCCTTGTGACTCATCTTGACCACGTGACCACGCACTTAAATCTTCTTTTAAATTTAAAACTTTATCTTTCAATTTAGTTTTTTGACGTCCTTCTTGATGAAGTGACCATTCATCATATTCTTCTTTAATATTATGACGCCACTCACCAAAACGTTCTTTCAATTGATAAGCCCGAAACATTGCATCTTTGGCAGTTGCTTTCAAGGCTTTACCTGTTGAATTAAGAGCATTGCCCCACAATTCATACAAAGATTGTGTTTCTTTTGTAACTTCCACGTGTTTATCGTAATCAAAATCATCAACATGCTTCAATGTACGAGTATTCATACGATACTCACCCTTTTCAGTACGAGTGAGATCAGCAGACAAAGCTTTCTTATCAAAATCTTCCATAACGTAATCAACAGGAACATGCGTAACATTTGCAATACGATCCATATCGTTTTGACCATACCATTGATTAGCTGTGTTCAATTTTGGTTTAACGTAAGCAGACAATGGATCGAGTTTATCATTCGCCAACGTAAGCGGGATATTATATCGAGTTTCTCCCGACTGACCCGTAACAACTTTTACAGGAACACCGTCTATAAACATACGTTTATCTTTGCGATCAAACGGTTCCAAATCACCTGTTTCTTTAAGTAGACCTTCTTCATCACGAGGCAATGATTCAACTTCTTCTTCAGATTTTTCCTCAACGACTTCTTGTTTAGTCGCTACAGGAATTTCAGCGTCTTCATGATGTAAGCGTTCTCGCTCCAGATACTCATCTTCACGACCTTCCAATCGAGCCATTTCTTCATCAGACGGAATCTCAGGTTCAAGATATTCTATCTCAGGAACGTTAGAATAATCAATATCTACAGCCGCATACGGATCATGCTCACGTTCTTCAACGGGCGGTTCATAATCAGCTTCTGTCAAGGTGATTCCTTCATCTTCAAGAGCTTTTTCAAACGGAACTTTACTTTCATTCATTTGTTTAGCTTCATTACTTGAAAATACACGGAACATTGTGAAATCACTACTTTTCACAGTAATCTTATCAGACAACCGATTCACAACATCTAAAGGTCGCGCATCGGCATAAGTAGCATCACCATCACGAAACGCGCGTTCAGCATAAAAAATTGACTCGAGATCGTTCGCTTTACTAGACGATACATAATCACTCAAACGCAATTTATTAACAGCGTACAAAACACTATTCGTGTCCTGCGTCATACGCATATATTCTTGATTCAACTCTGAAGTGTTTTTAAGATGTGCATTATAATCAAACGGCTGTTCAGATTCTTTTACACGTATCGTATCAATATGATAAGATAAACGACCTTTAGCTGGATCGCTAACAGTCAACAACTCAGCATCAAATACATAATTATCACGATAAAGAGCTTCTTCCAAATCATTAATGTTTGAACCATCAAAATCAATGCCTAAATTCTTAGCAAGCTCAATTAACTCCTCTTTAGAATACACTGACGCCGAATCATCAACATTCGAATTCAATACAGGATTGACAACGCGACCCTCTAAATCATTCGCCATCGTTAATTCCATACGATACATATCAGGAATCACGTTTCCGTTTTCATCTTTTTCCGAAATAATACTAGAAACAAACATACGTTGCGGTTGCATTGTTTGCCTTTGTGTTAAATAAACCATAAATTTAATCCTTTACTTAAAAAAGAAAGGCAGATTTTCATCTGCCTTTATAGCAAACCGTACAACTTAGAACGGAAGATCATCATCAGAGATCTCAAGACCTTGAGATTCAGCTTCTTGTTGTACTTCGGGAACTGGTGCTTTTTCAGATACTTCCTGTGCTTTCGCTTTAAGTTCTGCGTCACGTTCAGGTCTCAATTCTGCCGCACGAGCTGTATTCGCGTCATGAGCTGCTTTATCCAGAGGTTCATCTGCTTTAAGCATTTTACTAGTGTTCACGATCAAACCTTTTTGTGATTTTGATGAAGCTTGCATCAAGTCACCACGGAAAGTTTTCCCACGAAGTTCTTGAACATCATAGTTCTCTGGATCTAGCCCAACTGCGGATGCAATTCGATCGAGTTGTGATTTACTGTATGCCATAGAATGATCATACTGCGTTTCACCGTTTTTATCTTGATATGGACGACCATATCCGAGCGATGGACGATCAATAAAATCTTTCTCGTTTTCAAACTTATCGTTCGCTGCGGAAATATTCATCCAATAACGTCCTGTCGGTTGACCTTGCTTCTTGATCTCAAAAATTGGCTTATCAACCACATACAATCGAACATCCTTATAGGATTTACCACGAAAATCTGCCATTTGTTTTCCTTTCATTTACGACTGGAAAAAGCCGCGTGCACGGTTTCCTTTAAACCGGCAAAGAAATAATAGCGTAGTATTCACTACGCTATTATTGTATATCTTTTCAACTAAAAATGTCAAGACCTATTTTTTACTTTTTTTCAGCTCGACGTTTTCTAAATTCTAACCATTCTGATTTATAAGCCAAAACCATTCGATCACCACGTTTTTTAATTCCATTGTACGCAAACATCGTCATCAATAAATTCAATGGCAATAGCGAAACAATTCCAAGCCCCAACATCAATACAGCATTACCACCTGTTCCGATAATAAACACATACGCTGACGCACTAATAGAGAAAATAGCAGCAATCCAAACAATAATTGATGTGAAAAAGGCAAGCGTGTAATAAATTAATTTAGTTCGTGGATGTGTGTCAAAAAATGTTACGTTCATAGATATTTGAAGTCCCTTTCTTTTTTTTATTATTCAAGCGATCCCGCATATGCTTTCACGTCAGAAATTTGACGATCTTTCGCATTTGCACCAGACATAGTAAATTCGACAACGGCTTTGGATTTAAGAAGACCTGTTTTATCATTCAAATCAGATTCACTCTTAAACACATAGTATTTAATAACACCGACATAAGTAATCGTACCATCAGGCTTCCAAGTTGTTGGGTAAAGCACCATTTCTTCAAAGTTTGATTTCAAACCTTGAATGTCGATATCATTATTTTTAAGATTCTTATTCGCAACTTCAATTCGAATATTTTCTTTCAAATAATTCTGTACAAATTGTGAATCTGCACCAAGTTTGTCGATATATGACCGACGTGTCGCGTCATACTGATCACCAGACGTCCATGTGAACGCAGGTGAAAAATAAATACTAGCTTGTCGTTTATCTTCTTTAAGTTGTTGATTAGAGACACCTTGAATATTTTTCTCAGTCTCAGTAACAACTTTTACGTTTTCCGTACGATTACGAGCAATCTCCGTCTGCATTGTTTTATATTCAGATTGCAAACGATTATATTTCGTATCCATTTGTGACGCAGTTACTACAGAGAACCCGATCAAACTAGCACTAATAACAGCCGCGCCCGTCAAAATAATTGTATTGATTGTATTTCTTTTCATTAGCGACCACCCCGATTATAGTTGACAGCGTCACCCGCTGTAGTATACGTTACATTCACATTCGAAAATGAATCAGTATCAGCATTATAAACAGCTGTAACAAGACCCATCAATTCACCCTTATCATCTTTAAGAATGAACAATGACGGAATTTCGTTACCCTCATAAGAAACAACTGATTTGAATTCTATCGTCCAAGATGGCAATTTGATCCATGTAGCAAAAACTTCAGTCTCGTTCATACCAGTCATAGAACGAAGATCCTCACTCACTTTCGTCACATGTTTTACGTCAAGAGGTGAATCTTCACCAATAATCGTCAAATCTAAAGACTTCATCAATTCCGTTTCCAAATCAATTACTTTTTTACCAGCTTCCGTGGCGTTGTTCATTTTAACATCGATTGTCTTCTTAACAACTTTTTCTTTACTACCATTACGCGCTGAATCCAATTTAGATTGCAATCCTTTAATTTTAGATTCAATTTGTGTAATTTGCTGAGTCTTTGTATTGATTGCCGATTGTGAATTTAATGCGACAACACCGGCAACAACTAATGCAATAACACTTGGAATAATTGCCCAATTTTGAGACAACCCCCGAGTAACAGCTTCACCATAAGTATTACCGTCCTTAGTATGAGGAGTAAATTTATTTCGTGTGCTATTAAAAGCTTCTTTAAAGGACTGTTTGTCCCCCGATTTGTCTTTTTTAACCATTGAACGGTTCCTTTCATCTAAACATATTTGTATTATATCATAAAAACTTTAAAAATGCTCAAATTATAATCATTTTTAAAAGAAAAGCCTATAAGAAAAAACTTATAGGCCATCACGCTACTTCTTAGTCTTCTTACCGGACCAATCCGCTTTACCTTCTTTTGGAGCCGCAAATTTCCAACCTTGAGATTCATATTGACTTTTCTTAACATAACGCCAATTCCACGTATTTGGTTTACCCGCATAAATACCGGACAAAACATCATAGTTTTGCTCAAGAACCAGAATGTCACGATTTTTAAAAATATGCGATACGATTCCAGTATGACCGTATTGTTTATTCTCAGGTGACGTAAACACAGCACCTGATTTAATAGGGTCACTTGAAACCTTTGTACCAAAAGCAGCGGCCGCACTAGAAGCAGATGACTCACCATTACCGGGAAGTAACATAGGAGCGCCCTTCCATAAACATCCAGCAACCGTTTGAGACAAATCCACACATTGACCTGATCCAGAATACCATCCTTTAGAACTACCCCATGTCAAACCTAACGCTTTCGGATCATGAGCAAACGGTTTAAGCTCTTTAGGTAATGTCTCAGGTGTCCACGAAATACCCGTAACTCCCGCAGGAAATTCACCCGTACCATCTTCAGCGTAATCGACAGCCCCACTATCTTTAAGAGCAACACCACAGTCATCTTTTTCATTCAACTTAGACTGTTTACTATTCGCAGCAGATGCCTTGACGTTCGCAAGAGACAAAATAGACGCGGCATATGCTTCATCCTTATCCATCTTCTTAATAGCAACTAAACGTTCAGCAGCCGCTTGTTGACGAGCACCAATCTTGTTTCCAGGAACACCTTCCCACATAGACAAGAAAAGCGAAGTTGCTTCATCAACAGATTTACCCTTAGACGCTTCTTTAAAGGCATCTAATCGAGATTTACCGCTATCGTTATCACTAATCATGAACGCCAACTGAGTATCCATATCAAACATCGATTTTTTAATCGACTTAGAAAAATCCCACAGTTGTTTCGCACGAGGACCTGTCCACTGACCCAGACCAACCCCTATATAGTGCTTACCTTCATGAAGATACCCACTCTCATTCAAACCTGTACCATTATACATAGCGAGAAACGGACCCCAACCACCTACGAGAGATTCAGCGGTCGGACCATCTTTATCAAGTTGATCATACTTTTCTTTAACGATATAGTCTGTTTCATAACGTCTTGGTTGAATGTTTGATTCTGAATTCCAACATCCCAAAACAGCCGCAATTTGCGTTTCGTCCAAACCATATTTTGTCAATACCGAAAGTGTTTTCTTAGAATTCTCATCAACACGGGCTTGATCTTCAGCAGATAACTCACCTTTTTTAGCGGCCGAAATCTTTTGTTTAGCACGATTCTCTACATTCGCGTCATTACATCTGAACGCTTCGTCAGCGGCACGAGCACGTTGCACTTGGTCACTTTGCACAATAACAATAATAACCAAACTAATAATAGCGATTGTCCCAGACACAGCCATAACAACCATCTGCCAAGTAAACGTCAGGAGCCCCATAATCAGACCACCAACAAAACCAACGATGCCGACAACCATATCGACAATAAATCCAAGAATCGCTGCGAACAAACCAACAGACGCCGTTGCGGCCTGATTCATCGCACCCATGAAGACATTACCACCAAGAGTCGCAGCCCCCGCTTTACCTGCTGGTTTTGCCGCTTCTTTAGCTATCTTCTTACCAGTATCTTTAAGTTTTCCTTTTAAAGCATCTTCAGGCGAATCACCTTTTGCGTTTTTTCCCCCACCGTTAGCTTTACCAAGAAGACCCTTACCGCCATTATCGTTTGAATTCTTCTTAAATGCATCCTTCAATGAAGGTGGTTCTGGTTGATCTTTATCGAGACCCTTACCGCCGGAATCTTTTAGTTTTGGATCCGACGACGCCCTCTTCTTTAACTCATCACCTGCTTTTTCAATAGATGACTTCGGCTCTTTTGGCGGATCCTGCGGAGATTCATTTCCTTGAATAGATCCTTTCAATTCTTTATCTTCAGCCATACCCTACGCCTTTCTACATAAATTCAGCATCATTTACTTGAACATCTTTCAAATCACGACTAGTACGATCATCAGTGTTATAAAACATTGTAAACGTAACTAATCGACGATGCTCTTTACCATTAACAGTATAGCTTAAAATACCATTATATGCAACAGATCCGTCTTCAGACCAAGATTTCATAATAACATCCAATGATTTAAACGACATTTTGTTCGTAAATGTATCGCTTTCAAAAAACATTTTAACAAAATTAGATTCAGATGTAAACTGATTAGTTACAAGTTTTTTCACATCAACATAATCCTTAGCCGAATCAATTGTCAAATAAGACTTAAATGCTTTTTCAGCTTGTTTCGAATCGTCTTCAAAAATATCAGTGGAAACGCCTTTAATATTCTTCTTAGTTTCCGTCTTTTTCGAATGCGATACACTTCGTACATCAACAATCTGATTTCGAACTGACGCATACATATCTTTCAACTGAGAATTCAATTTAGATGGACCCGCTAAAAACACACTAATCAACAACAATGAAATCCACGTGATAAACATCGCAACGACAGTGATCAAAATGTTTTTAATCAAATTTTTATACTTACTCATGCTTATCACCTCCGTCTAATTTCAAATCACGTACATCTTTCACATAAACAGTCTTGACGTTCGTAAACAAATCTTCGACGGCATCATACTTCGCAAGAACATAACCCACAGTTTTCCCAGAACCGTCTTTAATAGTAAACATCGTCTGAACATCAGTTCCTTCAAATGGAACATCTGACTCAAACATTAACGTCCAATCTGGTCGTTTTAACCACGATTTAACCTTAGACCACTCAGAAGCACTCTTATCCACAGACTTCATCAAAATGTTTGTAGCTTTAACAGCATCGTCATCTGACACCAAGGCTCTTGTGGATACGTCTTGTTTCTTCGTAACAGTCATCATGCTTTCAGCAACAGCCTTACCCGTTGCACCAGCATTATGCGTCTGAACCGCAACATCTTTATAAATTACACTAGGCTTAACTGATTTCTTTTCACGTTTCAATTCATCTTTAGCCGTCTTAATTTTAGCGACAAGTTGCTCATTACGTGATTCAACTACTTTATTTTGTAGTATATTGCTCGTCACACTACCTGCTATCATTAAAACACCAATCGTAACAGGGACTACCGACCATCGTGGCAACAGCCAATCAAAAAAACCACCACCAATTTCTTTACCTGATTTTGTTTTAATAGAAATTAAATGGTCACGATCGCCATACTTTAATTTCTTTTCTTTTGACAATTTTGCCATAATTATTCCTTTCTGAAAATAACTAGTTTTATTATATCACAAAATCTTCAAAAAGTCTCAAAAAAGCCCGAATTAAACGGGCTTATTCTTATTTTTGTTGCCAAACATTAAATGTTTTCGCACCTGACGTTTGAGTATAAAGAGTTTTTTGTGATAGCATTCCTTCATCCAAAGCAACACGTTTACGATTAATTGTAACCTGAACTTTTTGTAATGATTGGAATAGCGCTTGATAAGCTTGACTCAACTGCTCAGCATCTTTTGCAACAGCCATCTCAGTAGATGAGTTCAAATCTGATTGAACAGCACTCAACTCAAGCGTTTGATCACTACCTGTCTTCTTCAAAGTACGAATTTGAAGTGAAGACTGTACATCATTACCAACTGTCGCTAAACCTTTCAATTTAGACTTATCAATATCAACCTCAACCGTTTCGTACGTACCGTCTGATTTTTGAACTTGCTTCGTCAATGAACCACTTGTTTCAGATGACTTAACAGCTAACAAATTAGAAATATCTTCTTCATCAATATCACCTGTAATCAACTGTTTCAAATAGCCATCACGAAGCGTAGAGCCTGCCTTCAAGTTATAACCACCTGGAACAACCGCTGTCGTCTCAAGACCATCAGCAGTGACTTTCATATCACGAAATACTTCAGGAAGCTCTGGTACGTCATATCCGCGGTCAGCAATACGTGTTTGATATTCTTCAATACGAGCCAATTGCGTCTTAATAGAAGCAACTTCTTCATCGTATTCAGCCAACAACTTCTTATCTTCCGCTTTGCCAACTAACTGATAATACATTTCAGATGGAGAAGCATCGTTTGCTAAATCCACAACCGTTGCTTTTTTCGCACCAAAGTTCGCATAAAAACGAATTTGATTGTATTTTCTAAATGTCTCACCATATCCGTTCTCAAGAGTTGCTTTTTCATTATCTTGTTTAGACGTTGCCACATCTTTCTCAGAACGAATCGTAATATCTAATACTTGGTTAGGAATACCGGCTTCATCATGAATCCGAACACCCATATATCCTGTTGATCCAAATACAAACATATTTCCAACAGGCGTTGTCTTTAAACGGTCACGATATGCAGACAAGAAAACCTTATAGTTTCGAGCATCTTGCGAAACTTGATCAGGTTGATCAAAATAAAATAGCAAGTACGCCGTTTTTCCATCTTTTGAACGGTTAACTGATACAACTTTCGCCTTGACAGCTGAGTTCTTAGAATATTCCGCTTGTTCCGTATAAATTGCTTTTGTAGATAAAGTCTGGCTGTTTTTCTTAATCATACCATTTGCAGAAATAGAAATCCCCACAATCGTAATACCTAACGCAAGACCCAACGTTACAAGCTGTCGCTCAATAATGTTGTGCTGACCCATCTTAAATTTACGTAATCGTTCTTCACGGGCTGCTTCTTTGTCAAATTCTTTATCTAACTTATTCTTACGGGTATCTTCACCGCCATCGGTCATACCCTTATTCCAAAAAGCCATATTTAAACCCTTTCTGTTTTGTCATAGACCTATTATATCATAAATATTCAAACTTCACAACAAAAAAAAGACTAGGTCTTCACCTAGCCTTTCAATCCCGTAATAACTATTAGAAGCTAATCAAAGCGCGAATAGCTTCAGCGGGATGTGCCACAATATTACTAAATACAATAGCACCACCACCCAAATCTTGGATAGTCTTTTGACCACCTTGAGCGATATCGTTCAAGAGTGTCCAACCTGATGAAATAGAGAGAGCACCACCTACGAGCAATCCGCAAATAGTCATACCCCAACGAGGTTGACGTTGTGCGCTTTCGCTTGTGAAGTTACGCCAGATCTTAACACCTGATACAACGATCAAGATAATACCCAAGAGCATTAGCAAAAGTTTACCCCATTCGCCAACTTGTTTATAGGCATTTGTAAGGAATGACGTCAAATCCCACGCACCGACAGGAAGCTCGGTGTAAATGCTAGTCAATAATGAATTCATTGGACTAATGATCTACCATGAATCTCGCCTGCCCTCCTATTGAGATTCATAATATTCTCCTTCGTTAATTATTTTTGGGCAAGTTTTTACATTAATTATTATACAAAAACAGGAAATCATTTGTCAAGAGATACAGAAAAAAAAGCGATGAAAATTTTCATCACTTTTTAGACTTACGAGACAACGGCGCTGGTTGAACCTTATTATTAGGTCCATACGTCACACCTGGACTTTGTACAGGACGTTTAGGTTGTCCTTTTGTAGGTCGAACAACAGTACGTCGAGATTGCGGTTGAGTTTGTCCATATTGAACAAATCCTTCATCGTGAACCTCAATCGTATCTGTTGCTTGACGCGCCTGTTCTTGAACTCGTACATTATTTTGACGACGAACTGTTCGACGAGTATCATTAGATGCACCTTGAACAAATTCCGTTGTATCTGTTGTAAGAGTCGTCGTTCCCAAATTACGAGGTCCTGACGCTTGCGGTTGAATAGGCGCTAGTCCGGAATATCCACCACCTAAAATACCACCTGACACCGGATTCATAATTGGAGATTGACTCTGTACCGGAGGTTGTCCTTGAACAAAACGTGAACCTTGGACTTGATTCACAATCGTTCTACGCGGACCACCACCACCGACAGATTCATGCGTAACATGTTCTTCAGAAATAACATCTAATTGATCAACACCAACAGATGGGTCGCCACTAACAATTCGAGTCTCTTGTTTAGCCCGAATGGTACGTCTTGTATCATTACTTTGTGGACCGCTAGTCGCTGTCACTGTTCGTGTCGGCATCTGTACGACATTTCCAGGACCGCCATTATCATAAAGCGATGCCACTTGTTGTTGACGACCGTTAATAAATGGAGCCGGCGCCTGATTTTGAGGTGTATACAACTCAGGTTTAACACCCTCAACAGGAGCTTTAACCGTACGACCATACGGTGTGATTGAACGGGCTTGTGTATTACCCGATACAACAACGCTTCCTTGACCACCCGATACCGTATTGAATTCTTGTTCGAACACTTGTCCGACTTCGTTAACTTGATCGAGAGTCGTTAAATTCTGTACGTCAAACCCCATTTGCGCAAGATTTTGTACAGACGAAGCACGTTGTTGATTATTTTGTTGAAGCTGTTGATAGATTCTTTGAGCACCAATCGGATCAGATTCTTTCATAGACTTGTATTGTGATTCAAGTGCTTGACCCTCAATCATAGAATTTCGCAATTTAGTCAAATCACTAAATGCTCTATCAGGATCACCCTTAAAGACTTTTGCCATACCTCGTGAACCATCAGCTAAGGTTACTTGTTGAACCTCACCTGCGACATTCGATTGGAAACCGCTCTTACGAGCTAAATGTTTAGCCGCGCGACGAACCAATACTTTGTTGCTTCGAATTGTATCAAGTTCCGCATCATCAGCAGCAATAGCTTCATTATTAGCATCCAATTGAGCATCTATTTCATCAACACCTTTTTGAGCGGCGCTGACTTCACTTTGCGCATCTTGGGATTGTTGTTCAAATTTAGCTACATTGCCATTAGCGTCAGCCAAACGAGCTCGTGCCGCATCAATCGTTGGTTGATTACCACCCGCAATAGCTTCTTCCAAAGAAACTTGTGCTTTGTCACGAACTTGCATTGCATTAGCTAAACGACCTTCAACTTGTGCTTGATTTCGTTGAGCCACTTCTAATTCAGCACGTTTGCCTTCACGAGCTTTCATCAAATCAGCACGTGCTTCTTGTTTCTTAGACATACGTCCTCGAATTTGATTTTCAGCATGATTCAATTCCGTATTTGCTTTGTACAAATCGTCATAGTTGCCAATACCCGCTTTTGCCGCCGCGTCTTCATCACTAATCGTTTTCGGATCCATATCATGACCGTCACCGTCAACATCACCATAACCTTGATCCAAAGATGTAAAGCCTTTACCCTCGACATCTTTGTTATATTTAGCAACTTCTTGAGCAATTGCAGAGTCACGTGAATTCAACAGTTTAGAATTACGACTAATTTCACGAGAATTGCGACGATATTCGTTCGTTTCGTCTTTCTTTTGAGCCAACTGATCTTTACGGCTTTCTTGCAATTCTTTTTCAGAACTGAGTGCATGATCACTCGTACGACCATGCGCTATATCGTTAAGTCGAGCTGCTTTAGTCTGCATAGCTTTCGCCCGAGCAGCAGCTCGAAGTTCCGCATTAGACCGACCTTGTTTACCTTGACGACGATCTTCCATATCGATAGCTTTCTCTTGAGCGAGAGCATCTTGATAGTCAGATTTATCAATATCTTTCTTGTGCTGGTCACCAGCCGCTTGAAGTTTTTGACTGACAGTTCCGTCACCACCTTGAGCTTGATCCAAACGATGAGTGAACTTCGTGATCATTTCAGTGAAAAATTCCATAATAGCACTGGCTACGTGCTTTTTATACACGTAGCGAGCACTAAACGCAATAGCCAACAATAAGAAGATTGAAAGAATACGAGCCAAAGCTGAACCAATTGTCGCACCTGCTTGAATGTTCATCGCACCAAGAGGTAATACAATTGTCGCATTCGCAGCTAACTTACTAGCCATCGTAACAACACCCATAAGGATTTGTGTAATCATTAAATAAGCCACCATTGCAGTTACTAATTGAATTAACGCAGCACCTGCATAAAGCACCATCTTCATAAAGAAATTGAGTGAACCAAGCGCTGAACCAAAGATATTCGTCAACAATCCAAAGAAGTTGAAGAATACTTTCGTAATCATTTCGTACCAGAACAAGATACCAACGATAACGAATACAAGGAGAATAACAACTGTCTCTAACCATAGCATGAATACATCAAATCCACGACCTGGCATAACCACTGTTTGATATTGACCAAGTGACAAGATACTTGTTGAGTTAGATGGTGAATAAACAACCATACCTGATCCTTCAAACGACGTATTTAAGAAGTTATACATAGCCAAATCTGAAAGACCAAAACCTGTATTATTAGCGGTTTTATCCAAATGTGACGTTTCCCAAGAACCATTCGAAATGGCATTACCTGATTTCAAATAATATGAAACTTTTGACGACCCCATAAATTCATTACCTGTTGGACTTACAGACAAAAATCCATTATTATAAAAGTTATAAGGGCGATTAGTATAACCTTTAGCAAAGGCTTTACCCGCATCACCTTCACCTTTACCTCCATCAGACTCGCCTAGCCCTTTAATACCCGTACCGTCATATAGAATGTAACCAGTAGATCCTTTATCAACACCCTCGGACGTATCTTTACCGCTATCATGCACATTATCTAAAATGTCAAAGTTCAACGAAAGTAATCCGTTAGCCGCTTTCAAACCATCCTTAGATCGAATTGTACCTTTAACAAATGAATCATAATTGGCACCTGTGTATTTAGTGGATCCCATAAATTTAAACAAGGTATCCACAACCCACGATACGGCTGATGAATCTGCAGCTTTAGCAAGATCGGCCGTAAACGAATCGCCACTACTTAAAGATGCACGATCATCACCATAATTAGACGCGTTTTGATATGAACTCAAACCATCACTTGCTTTAGAACTAGTACTTCTTAAATTATCTTGAAGAATACTAGCCCAACTATTTGCATTGGTACCGCCTTTATCCCCGTAAGCAGCAATAACATTAATTGCAGCGGCCACTCTACGTAAATCTTGTGTATCACGAGATGCAACCATTTCTCGAGGATTATACTTAATCAATGATTCATCAGGACTACCCGCAAGCGTACCACTTGCTGTTGGCGGCGCTAAACGAGTATTTTCCACCCAAGAATCGACACGAATGAACGATGATGCAATAACATAGTTTACATAACCAGACGCTCCGGAATCGGCTGCTTCTTTTTGAAGCCACTTAAGAGTTGACGTATAAGTACCACCTACAAGAGGAATACCCAATACAATAATCAATAAACGTAATACAATCTTGATAAATCGTGATTTGACACCACCAATTTTACCAAAAATGAACACGCCCGCTATCAAGAACATCAATAAGAATACAATTGATAGAAGTCCCGCTGACGTTAACGCTGCGTAAAGTCCATTAAAACTTTGAACCATGTCTCCAAAGAACTGAGCCCCCGGAACATTTGTATCAATAGCTTGTTTTAACAAACCGCCCGTCGCAGCACTTGCAACACCTGATCCTTTAGCCAACCACACAAACGGGTTAAAAATCATCATCAATTTAAGAACAACTGCAAACAATACTGGAATGATTAAGTTAATCATATAAAGAACCAAAATAATCATACCGCCAATAACACGACCAAACTGAATAACTGTACCGATGATAGATGAATCACCCATCTTCATATAACCGTTCTCAGTGAGAGCCTTACCATATAATCCATAACCTATAAACGATGACGTTTTAATACTATTCCCTCTAGAATCGTTATTTGGACTTAACGTTACGTTTGCAAGACCTTTATAACTATAAGCTGACGAATTCGCGGATACTTTCGAAATAATCCAGTTTTTCAACTTAGTACCAAGGCTAACAAATCCTGTTGGATTATCAGCGTAACCAAGTGCACCACCCGCATTACCGACGTTAGTTGCGGAAGTTGGATTTTGTCGAACCAAATCAAGCAAATGATTGGCATCAACCACATCCTGATCTTTTTCGGAACCCAAAGCCGAAAGACCTTGGTTGAACGCGTTAGCAATATCACTCGCTTTCGCATACAAAGAGCTATCAATTGCATCTTTATCTTTATCTTCGTCAGATGCAGCGTATACCTTCTGCACAAAGACAGAACCCGCCGACGGAGAAATGCTTTGAATCAAATTCCCACCGAAGACTGTCAATCCAACAAGCAACAGTGGGATAAACCATTTAAACTTCTTCACATTAGACCTCGCTTTCTACAGAAAGGCCGAGTCCTAAGTCACAGTCGAACACCACGTTTTCAAAAGATCGTCGTAGATACCAACTTTCGTCTTTGTCGGCCGTAATCAAATCGTTCAAGTTCTTCGGAATTTCTCGACCCAGAATTTCTTCATAGCGATCGATGTCGTTCAAACTCATACGTCCAAACAAGGTATAATCTGCTTCATCTAGATCGTTAAAGTCCTTATCATCAAGAACGGCGTCAATGTCACCATAACAGTAAACAACACGGACACCTTTATTGAACAATTCATCGAACTGACGTGAAACATACGGTTTCAATACATCCATGATTAATTCTGTTCCATGAACGATAACCACATCATCTTTACCAAGAGATCGAACCGCATAAGACAACACGTTTACGAATTGCGCCATCGCGACGTTATCACCACGTGTACGCAATGCTGAAAAGTCGTAAATAACACGAGAATCATAATCAGCATCATCAATTCGATCAGACGTAATCGTATCAAAAATATCACCGTTATTTGCAAGCATCTCTTTGAAGATACCATGCAACAATTTCAAACGTTCTTGTCGAGCTGGTTCGTTACGTTCACCTTGTGCGAGTGTTTCGTATTCTTGCTTGATATACGCAATAAACTCAGGTAATCGTGGATATTCCGAGTGAGGCAATCCGACCAACTTAACTTGCGTACGGTTAACAGCATCAGACGCATCTTTAACCCACATGTTTTGGTCGATATAGAAATCAGCCAACAAGTCATTCAACTCAGTACGGATGAGCGACTCATCTTTCACGTCACCGCTAACCATCATAAGAGCCATCAAGATAATCTTCTCAGTTTGAGCAGCAAACAAGTTCATTTCATCGTGTTTCTCACCGAATACTTCAAACGGATTCAATGACCCTTTACTCATATTAACATCAGCCGTCAATCGAGATAAATCAAGACCTACAGATTGAATATCCGACCCATTCAGTACGAAATGAACAACCCGATGTCGATTCATCAATGCGTTTTGTCCGATTTTGACACCCCACATATCAGCACCTTTTAGAGGTTTATATGGTGATAACTCTTCTTGCGTATATGACATCGTTCGAGCTTCCCGAGCAGACGCTACAACAACGTGATGTCGATACTTATCAATATCGAACAACACCGCCGAAGCATTAATATCTCCGCGCATCTGACCAACATACTCACCGGTCAAGTCTTCGATACCGTGCGTTACCAAGTTATAAAAACCGGCATACTCTTCAGACGTAAAACCGAATTGTCGTTCATCATTCATTACCGTTGACCGAAGCAACATGTTCAAATCATGACGTTGCGCACCAGACTTAGCCCGAGCCACAACCGTATCGAAATGATCTCGCAAGTTTCGATTCAAACGTCGAACCGCTTTATCAAGAATATCGAGCGACGGCGCTTTAATTAAATAATGCATACGCACATCCAAATAAGCAGCACCTGTACGAATTTCTTCGGTTACACGGTCGAGAGCTTCCGCATTATCACCAACAGTTGCCTTATCACTCCGCGAGAATCCACTTGATTCCACTTGGTCTGACACAACAACCCGTTCAGATTGAATTTGTTTAGTTCGAACCCAGTTATCATCACGCTTACGAGCCTGATTAATAAATCGAATTCGAACATCCTTGAATTCTTCATCGTTCGCCCAGTTATTCAATGAAACCAAAACACCCCAGAACTTAGGAAGTTTGTTATCGGCGCCATCATTGTGCAATAACGTTAGAACTGACCCATATGTTGAATTGTCGATCACGAAATAATCACTAAAGAAATAATAATTATTCTTAGGTTTGATCTTACTAAAGAAATCAGAGTCACGAATTAACTGATTTTCCTCACGAGTTTCTTCTTTACTCGTTTGTGGTTTTTTATCAGCAGTCTTTTTCACAGATTGCTTTTTCTTTTTCTTTTTCAAAGCCACTTTAAAAATAGGTCCTTTCTTATAGATTAATCTTCTTCATTATAACATAAAAAAAGGAAAAGCGCACAACTTTTCCATTTTTTATTTTCATTTTTATGTGTAGAGGTTCTTATAGTATTTGATAACTTCTTCATAATCAAGCGGTTTAATGTATTTAAACATATACCCTGAACGATTCATATCATCAAAAGCCAAAGATTCTGCTTCATACAAGTCTTGTTTTGAATCAGCAATCAACATCATATATTGGTGAATTGCAATATGACCTTCATCTGATTTATCAGCATCTTCAACAATCATTGCGTGTTCATCTTTATAACCACCGACAGCCTCTCTCAAAAGAAACTCTTGCTCATCATACAAGGCGACGAGTAAATCATCATACACCAACGATCTGCGATATTCACATTCAGCAAGCTGTTCATCAACACGTTGCGGTTCAGATGCCGTATCAAAAAGAACATCAACACCCTCCGGAATACTCTTATAAAACTTAGCTGTTTTATCTAATACATGGGTCGCATCTTCATCGAATAACATCAACGACGCATTACCAACAACTTGATAAATACGAGCCCATCGGTTATCAATCATCTGAATAAGACCGGACTCAATACCTTTTTTCTCAAGATATTTCACACCGAAGAATCGACGAGCTTTCGCCAAAGGTGTGTTTCGAATCAATGTCAAATCACGCGCTTTCTTCAAAACATACTGAATATAAAGCGGTAAAACTTGATAACCATAACGATGTGTCTCATCTTGTCGACCCATCAAATAAGCAAATGCGATGAAACCAATAGCGAACAAAATTCCACCAAAGATAGAACCTTGTCCGATAAAACTATTCATTTCAACATACATCAAAATCATAATCGCCGCAACCCAGATAACAAGCGTCATCATAGTAATCGGCTTTTTCGTAAACTTAATTCCGTTTTTCTTAGACTGCAACTGGAACTGACGGTCCATCTGTGTCTTATTCAAATCAAACGGAATACTATATACTTGTTTTGCCACGTTAGTACCTTCTTACAGCCACTCGTCTACGTAATACCCGTAGTACTTGACCGTCTTCCCTTCCTTATTCTTAAACGATGTTTGACCCCACTTCACGAAACCTTTTTTGCCGGATTTCAATGTCACCGGAGTCGAACCACCCGCATACAAATGATCTTTTTCGTCTTCAGAAAACTTATATCCGGAAAACTCAGGTTTCATCGCAGATCGTTCAGGTTTTCCTTTTGGCGTTACTTTCACAAAAGTGATAATCCAGCCCCACTTAGGATCTTTAACAATCTTCAATGAGGGGTTCCAAGGGTCTCCCTTGGACGTTTTCGTATTAATTCGAACTTCTTCTTTTCGACTTAATGCCTCTAATTCACTTTGATTTAATTCGTATGAGCCGAAAGCAGGCTTAATTTCGATTTCTTGTCCCTCAAATTGAATCTTAACTTTTGCAGGACCTGTTTGAACTGGACCAAGATACTTATAGCCATAACCATATTTGTTATCATAGCCAAACGCAATCCGACCTTTATATGGTTTTCCTGCCTTGTTCTTCAAATTAACAATGAATTCACCACCGTTAAGAGCCGTCTTCATTTCATCTTCAGTTGGCTGATAAACACCCATAACTGAATTGTAAAACTCAACCTCTTTACCTTGGAACACACCTTTTACTTTCGGAACAGGCGCTTTTGTTTTCAACTTCGCAAAAGTCTTCGCATCGGCACCACCATCAGCTAAAACAGATTCAATATACCGTGCGGCTAATGCTTCGTTCCTTTCCATAACTTCAATATCGTGTTTTACAAGTTTCGTTACAGAATTGACAACTTCATCAACCGATTTTTGCAATTGTCCGACAGCTTCCATATTTTGGAAAAGTTCTTGTGTGATTTCAGGTGACGCAATCCATGTATCTTTCAACAATACAGCATTTACTTTACCGACAAGCGTCATAGACAAACGACCACGTTTTTCATCCATCAAACGACGTTCAGCTACATCATTCGTGATCTCAGCAATTGTTGACGTACGCGTTGCCCCTGTACCAACATCATATTTTTCAAGTTGCGCTTTGAGCCACTTAATAGTAGGCGTCGCAGGTTTCGGATTAGCACCTTCAGCAACGAACGGGTCAGCTGACGTACCGATACCCTTTGTAGCAGTATCATCGTCTTCATCATCTTTATCTGAATCCGTATAGATTGCTTTCCAACCACTTGATACTGGAAGCGAGAACGTTGTTTTAAAGTCAGGATGTTCTACAACATGCCCCGATACACTATCATAAACATAATTCTCACCGAACATCGCTAAGAAGTTCTTTGCGAGTGTCGTGTAGATGGCTGCTGCGATACCCTTACTTCCATCATCAAAGACCGATAATGCATCAAGTGATTTCGGAACAACTTCACCAGGACGGTTAGCCCCGTGACTACCACCATCTTTAACATGTGTCGTGCGGAGTTGTCTATGCGTCAACAAACCATTGTCAACACCAACAACTTTCGCAATATTATCAATCAACGGAAGCATATCATTGAACTGCTCTACAGAAATCACTTTATCTTCTGTACGCGGATACGATACGATTTTCGCTTCATACATCTTTTGATAGACAGCTAAGACTTTTTTCGAATTAAATCCACGTGGCGCGAGAATCGCAGCAAGACCCATCAAATCGAGCAACTTAGGAGGTTTCGTTTCCTTACGTGTACGACCGTCTTCCGTGACAGAAGACTTAGAATAATCACCAAGCGGTACATCTACTTCAAGATCATATCGCCACGTATCACCTTCGTTAAACTTCCGTTTGTAAACATGCCCATTATCATCTTTGAATTGTACTTCATAGTAAGGCTTACGTTTATATTTCCGAATAGCCTCTTCTTGCATAAAGACGAGACGCGTAATAACAGATTTCAAACGTCCATTTCGAAGAACAACTTTCATCTTCAAACGTCGTGCAATGCTTGTAGCAGCGCGAACGATTTGCATAGACGAAAAATCCCAACGTGAACGCGTTTCTGCTTTCAGATAATCACCGTTTTTACTAGCATCTGACACATCACGCATAGACTTGAAGGCTTTTTGAATCTGCTTAACCGATTCATCGATGAAATACATCCGTTTAATCGGACCTTTCCATCCGATTTCTTGGAAGGCTTCCATCGCAATCAATTCACCTTCCCCCGAAGGGTCTACATCGGTTGCAATAACGAGAGCGTCAGCACGTTTCGCAGCCGATTTCAGATTAGCAATCAACTTACCTTTATTTTTAGCGACCTGACGGTCGAAAGTCATTTCTTTCAAATTCCAAGGCAGATATTTAATATCCCAAGATTTATACTGCTCTGATTTCTCTTTAGAAACCATGTCTTTCGGATCAACATATTCCATTGTATGACCGGCAAGAGCAATTAATTCATAATCTTGACCATTAAACGTACCTTTATTACCACCGAGAGCTTTTGCAAAGTTCTTACAAGCGCTCGGCTTTTCTGTAACAATGAGTAACATTGAATTATCCTTTCAGATTAGTTATTTCTATTGTATCACAATTTCAACATCCGCGCCAATTATTTTCCGGCTTTAGCATCACGACGGGCAACTTCAGACGCATAAGACTTAGCCTCATGCATAATTGTTCGTGCGATTTCAGTTTCCGTATCAGGCACACGCGCCGCCAAATATTCTTTCAAGTCGGACGGCTTCAAACCACTTCGAAGAGCATGATTATGAATACCTAATTCACGACCTACAAGAAGTGCGGTCAATAATTCATCGGTCAAAACACCGTCGCGGATAGTTCGTGACAACTCAGCTTGTTTGTCAATCATATCACGAAGATCATATAACTGCGTACTAATTTCGTTTTCACTCAATTCATAACGTCGTTTTTCTTCGCACACGTCGCGATACGCAAGAGCCAACACATAAAAGTCGAACGCTTTCGATCCATTCGATTCACTACCTTGTACTAGTTCCCGAATAGCATCGGGTTTTGAGGCCAACTCTGTGTGTTCCGCTTTCACCCAATACCACGCATATTTAACAAGATCATCTAAGTTAAATTGATAGGCGAAGGTCATCATGACGAAATACACAAGCGCCCGTCGATTCGGCTGATCACCCGTCCCTCGATAGAATGAGTTCTCAGGAGAAATCTTAGTTTTGAAGTTCTTGCTGATTTGGACTTCTCGTCCTTTCAAACTAGCAATAAAATCAAAAGCAGGGTGTAATGCTCGCAAATGAATATCTACACGAGCGCCTTCGCGATCTAAGTTTTTAAATGGATTTTTCCAGTTTTTCCCAAACATGGTATTCGCACCAACAAACTTAAACTGATGATTAAAGGTATCATTCGATCCGAAGTCAAATGCGTCACGCTCTTTCACTTGATTCTTCCAGTGATCTACTTCTTTTGAGAGTGATTCATTGATTCGTTGCTGTTCAAGAACACGAGTCGCTGCTTTCTTTTGAGCATCATCCAACTGTTGTGATAACGCTTGCGCCTGACGTTTCATTTTTGCTTCGAGTTCTTTGTATTTACTCTCCCAATCTACATCGTCTTTTTTCTCACCGATTGATTCGGCAGAAGCCTCTACCGGTTTTTCAACAACTACTTTCTCAACAGGTGTTTCAGTTGTTTTTTTCTCGACCGTTTCACTTGGCTTCTCAACAACAGTCTTTTCTTCAGAAACAACCGTTTCCGTCTTCTTTTCAGCGTTTTGTTTTTCTAGTAAAGCTTTTTCTTTTGCCTTATTGATAGCATCTAATGTTGCTAAACTCATTTTATCACCTCATATTCACTTTCGTTTCAGGCAACACACCATCATCGACATCATCAATCAAATAAGACGCGCCCGCACTAATACGTGCAAATGAACTGAATCCATTGATAGCGATATTCGTTTGCGTGTCAATCTTCGTTTCTACAGAGTCCAACTGAGCAGAAATCGTACGCAATAACGTGTTCAGTGTCACCATGCTCATTGTGTCAGGTTGACCATCGGATAAAGTCAATGCATCCAAATAAAAATTCAGAGCATCGAAATAGAAATCAGCCATGTCAATATCTAATTTTTGGCACCACTGTCTGATTTTCTCCGAACGATGACGAATAGCGGTCATTTGAGCTAACGGGTCACCATAACCCTCTTTCGCCATATATTGAAAGTCATTATAGAAATTAATCGCACGAAGCGTATAATCTTTTTGCGAGATTCCTTCTTTACCTGCTTGAAATTTAATAAACTCCGCAGTTTCTTTTGGTACACGTATCGCAAGACGTGCATCATTTTCTTTTCGCATAATAAAGCCCTTTCTGTTTAAATTCTATTAATTATATCAAATTCGGTGTACAAAATCAACCATTTGTGGTATACTATTTCTATCAAACAGAAAGGATAGTTTTATGCCGGTATCTAAATCAAGGCGACTCATACTCATCGCCTTAATCTTCATAAATTTAGCACTCACAGTCGGTCTCGCCTTTGCACTTATGTTTAACAAACCGATAGCTCACTCGAAAATGGCATCGCGAACAAATAAACTAATCGTGGCAAACGTACCGAAAGAAACTCTTAAGAAAAACGCAGAGGAAGCCCCTGCTAATTACAACTGGGAGGAAGTCAAACCACTTGACCCTGATCGCGTTATCAGTTCACCGCCACCTGCGCCTGAAGAACTTCCTGTTATCGCAGGTATCGCCATTCCTGATTTAGGCATCAACATGCCAATCTTCAAAGGAGTCGACGATCAAAGCCTCTACTACGGAGCGGGGACAACAAAAGAAAATCAAGTCATGGGTCAAGGTAACTACGGTCTTGCCAGTCACCACGTCTTCGGAATCTGGGGTGCAACGAGTTTATTATTCTCACCACTTGAACACGCACAAGAAGGTCAACAAATCTACATGACCGATAAAGAGTATGTATACACATACACAATTATCTCTGTCCGACGTATCGAGCCAACAGAAACAAGTGTTTTAGATGAACCCGAACCAAATTCTGACCCACTCGTAACATTAATCACATGCACCGATAACTATGCTCGTGGTCGAATCGTCGTTCAAGGAAGTCTAGTTAAAAAGACAACCTATAAAGACGCCGATCAAAAAATCAAAGACGCCTTTAAACAAGAATATAACATTTGGCAACAATAAAAGGATAACTAAAATGTTATCCTTTTTCTTATAGTTCGATTAAAATCGCACAAGCATCATCATGCTGTTTGACATCTAAGTTTGTGGCATTACGTTCCCATTTTCGAAGAACCTTTAATGCCGAATTCAAACTAACATTTCGATTTAGTATATCCTCGATAGAAACCAACTCATGCAGAAACACACGTTCGAATCCATCTGAGAAAACCAAGCATCGTTTTACATCATCTACATCGTAAATACGCTCCACGAATTCGTCCTCGAATGAACCTTTTAAAGCAACTGTCCAAAATCCCTCAGGTGTGTTCATTACACGCCTGTTTTTTGTCATTTGCTCGTGAACGACCTTTACAGAATCTTCTCCACAAGCAATTGCTTTATTACGCATCGCTTTTGTGACATCGGAAAAGCGACGAATACGATTATCCGTTACGATTTCAATCGAACCGTCTACTTTTTCGATAACGGCTGAACAATCACCAATAGCATAAGCGTGTAATTTATCACCAATTACTTGCACACCCGCTAAAACGGCACATGGTTTCATTTCATCTGGAAAATTCTCAAGCAATTCCACATATCGAAAATTAACAGAATCAACAGCCATTCGTGCGTATTCTGGAATCGTTCCGTTAGTGCATAATGACACAGCGCCTGCTACAGCTGACGCCAACCATTCAGCTTGCGAATGAAACGGCAAAACCGCTATTTGTTTAATCGGACTCGACCCATCAATCGCACAAACCAGATCTTCAGCAATCGCTAAACGATCTTCGCCGTATGATTTTGGAAAATCAATTACGTATTCTAAAACATTCATTCACGAACCTCAGCTTTCGTTTCTAAGATTTGCATATAAGTCGAAAACGTACCATCTAGTTCATATTCACTCACATGAATCAAACGATCATCGATTACAAACGCATTATGGCTAAACAATTTAAAGAGTGACCGTCTGTTATTGAAGAGCCATTTAATATAACGTTGTAAAAGAACATCTAACCAAATCATCGATACCGTTGCAAATACGAAATACTGCCAAAATGTTTCATTTGAGATTCCGCTTAACAGAGACATCGCCTTATACGAAAACGCTAAACAAACGTAATCGCTTAACAACGCCCACGTTTTCACGTTAAATCCCGACCGAATCGCAAATAGTAACCGATCACCAGTAAAACCAATACAAAACACGACCATACCAATATAAATATCCATAAGCGACCAATTTGTAGAGAGCCTTAATAGATGACCGGTCAACAGCATCAAGCCATAGATAGCCGACCATCTGGCAATTTGTAGTAGTAAGTTTAGACAAATGCCGATTGTTTTATAAACCGACATATGCAAAGCCCCCTATTAGTCTTTATGTGCGATATTGTAGAGACCTTTTGCGAGACTGTACAAACCGTGTTCATTCAAGAAACGTGAATACGCCGCGTTCAAATAGATAATTGGCGTTCCACCGCTATTGAAATCTGACAAAAGATTCGCGATCTCGTTATAGAGATGTTGTTCAAGACCGCCTGAACCGCCACCATATACGAAGATAACTTCATTCGTTGCACCCACACGTGTATAGATTTTAGAAATCTCATTACGAAGTTGTTGTGCGAAACGATATGATTCTTCGTCTACGACACCAGCTACATGCGTATACTTGTTACGACTCAACTTGCTAGGCTCTTTATTGATAAACTCAGAGAGCTCTTTACGTGTCTTATACGTATATCCTTCTTCGATCAAACGATCAAGTGCAGCTTCGAGTACGTTTCCATATCCTTTCAAGAATGACGTTGACGCATCTTGATTGAATTTACCGTTAGTGAATACCGCAAAATCGACAGTCCCTTCACCAATATCGATGCCGAGAGTATTCTCCGCATGCACCAAATCGTATCCCGTCACATCGTCCAATTCACCATTGACCGCACGTTTCTTCGCATCAGCTTCAATCAAGTCAAGGAAATTAGACTGCGCGTGACGGAGACCGTATTGAGCGGCTTCACCTTCATTTGCAATATATACTTCTTTGATAGTAATTGCGATGGTGATTGTTTGCGCAAAATTATGAATCGTAACAAGGTGTGCGGATCCACTATTTTTCAATTTATGAGCGTAATCGGCATGGTGTTTTTCATATTCGGCAATCGGAAGAGCTGTCGAAAGCCATACATCTACGGGAAGAATCTCAGTAGGTAACGCTTTATGTTCCGCATAGTAATCGTGAATAGCACGACTTGCAAGAGACCCTAGAATGAGAACCCCTGACAGATCATCGTCGGCTTTTGACTTACGCGAGAATACATCAAATTCTTCTAATGGTTCACCACTTGCAAGAGCACGACTACCGAAAATACGGCGCGTTGTGTCGTTTACAAGAGGACTTGAGAATGACGCATCCATTTGATTAAACGCGTCCGCCGCAAACGAAGCGCTGTCGTCAAGCGTCAATTTCAAATCATTGTGAACAGAGTAACGGTTCACAGCAATTGATGGAAATACTTCTACTTTATCGTTAATACCTAGTTTTAAATATCCGTTTCCGACGTCCATGCCGGCAATATATTCTAACATTTTATAAGAGTCCTTTCGTGACTAATTTTTAGATAGCCTTATTATATCATAAAAATCGAAAAGGTGCAAAATTTAAGGACAATTCGGCTACAAAAAAAAGGCCACCTAGTTATGCGAATAGCATCTTCGATGACTTCTAATAAAACAATTATAACATAACAGAAGCAATCCGTGAATAATTAATCACAGAACAAATCAAATTAATTCACTACGGACCGTGATTCTCTCACGGTCGTTTTCTGATGTGATTATATTAAGACTAGAAAGAAGTGTTAAATTTATATGATTAGATTTACAGATAATAAAAAAATCATTGACGGAAGAACTGTCACACAAATCGTACAGGACGGACCTATTGCATCCAACCTCGTCGACGTTGTCGAACCCAATCAGCTAGGCGGTTGGATTGAATCCAAAGAATCTGTCCCCCATACATCCTGGATTGACGAAAACGTTATTCTCTTTAAAGAAGCATACGTGGGCGAATATTCTGTTATCACTGCAACACAACCCGATACCATTGTTTCAGATATGACTTTCGCTGACGGAACTGTTTATAAGATTACAGACAAACATCGCTTTTATTCGAATGTTGTCAATATCGACGGATCGAAAAACGATGAACTACCTAACATGACAGCTCAAGCATACAAACAGAAATATTTCGCTTTTGATACCTATGGCGATCCGATCGATCCTAACTCAGCAGAAAAGATTTACGATCCCATTTATGAAAAACTTAAAAAGCGCGATAAACAGAATCAAGTAAAGAAAATCGTGCCTAAGTTTATGACAACAAAACAAGAAGCGGAACCCTCGCGACCGAGTTCTCACGATACGAGAAACTTTTTAATGCGTCTCGCTGGCGAACCAGGTACGCGTCGTTATAAATGGATGAAACGACTTGAGACTCTAGCGCTCATCGTTGGACTTGCTACTATTTTGAACATGCTCGTTCGAATTTTTCTCATTCGATAAGGAGGTGTAGTTTTGAAAAATACATTTAAAATTGTACGTGTCAATCGTATTATTAAAAACAAAAAAGAAGACTATTCCTTATCGCTTCGCTTACATCGAGTAAACTCGAACGATTTTTGTAACGCTTCGATGTATATTCCAAAAGATAAAGAAACTTTGTTGAACTTTATTTACACGCTCAAACAAGGCGACCTCGTAGAGGTGTCATACGAACCAGCTAAAAATAAAAAGTACGCCTCGAATATTGATGTGAAACATATTTTGAGAGTCAAATAATTTGGGGACCCTTCTCGTTCCACTTGTTCCACACGCGTTCCACGGGTTTTTTAAAAAGTGGAATTTCCGAAACTCTCGACGTACTGGGGGTTGTTGGTCTTTATTCCACTTGTTCCACTTTATATGTATATATATAATATATTTAAAAAGAGTAATATACAAAGTATACAAAAAATTAAAAAATAAAAAAAAGTTTTTTTGACCCCTCAGAGGTGGAACGCATTTTTGAGTTGGATGAAACACCCACTGCCAGTTGCGTTTGAGACTGTGCCACAAAATCAAAAAAAGTGGTTCAAATGGAACGAGATTTTTCGAAAAATGCCTTAATTAGAATTATTCTAATTAAGAAAATTAGAGGTGTATATAATTTGATATAGAGTGAACCACACCAATGAATCAAAATAATATCAGAATTAATTTGCGTGTTTTTATCCACAATCTATTGACAAAATTTCAACTTTTTGATATACTTTTTCTACAAACAAAATAGAAAGCAGGCTTCAACTTCTATGGAAGAAACAAAAGAAATGTTATTGTCACCGAAAGAATTCGGTGATCTCGTAGGCGTTTCAATCCAAACCTTGAAACGTTATGAAAAAGAAGGTGACTTCGCACCTCGCACTGTCACCGAAAACGGTTGGCGAAAATACACTCTAAGTCAAGTTAGTGAATTTAACCGAATGCGTCGTCGTAAAGGACGTAAAGCTGAAATTCATCGAATTGTCGCCTACATCCAATCAGTCGTACGTGAATTTGATGAAAACGGACAAATCATTAACAAACCAATTCCAATACCTATTACAAACGCTTTTATTAAACTGTCGCGTTATTTATTAGAACGACGTCTCGGTAAAAAGGTTGTTACCGAAACCTTGATCAATAATGAACCGCTTCATTCCTTTAAGAGCGAACAATTCACACGTCTCTGTCATTTAATTCAAGCTGATTTAATTGACGAACTTGTCCTTGTATTCACGAATCAATTTTCAAAACCGGAATACGAAATCATTTCACAATTATGTGAACAACACGGCATCACGATTACGCTTATGCCTGAAGCAGAAACGCTTCCGAATAATGACGATGTGCGTGAACGTTTAATCCAAGCGGTTCACGATTTCAGTCAAAGCGGTGACATTGAAGCAACAGTTATCGCAAATAGTATTCTTACTTTATTAAACGAAAATGACTCTGAATAGAAAGGTTGACGTATCAACGTCAAGGTATTGGTAATGCAACTATCCACAAACCCAATCCGTTTGACGACAGAAGATCCAACGTTAGCTGATATTCTAGATTATCTAAACAACAACAGTCGTACCTTCAATATTAATACGATGAACGACATCGACGTAGAATTGCGAAATACTTATAAAGGTGTTCTCGCACATAAACAAATGTTAGCAACCATGAACAATTCAAAAGAACCGGCTAAATTGACCGACTTTGAATTAGCTCTTGTGTTAACATTTACATTGCCGATTGTTCGTATCGCCTATTCAGCACTATCTTCAAAAACGGACACGAACCTCTATATGTTCAATCCCGATCCAAATAGTAAAAATTTAGGCTTATACGAAGAATGTGATGAATTCATCGAACTTCACGTTTCTCTATTACAACAACCACTATCAATGAACATGCGTAAGAATATTCTCTCGTATGTAACCATGATGGCGCCCATCGTTTACGAATCACTCGATTCTGCACACGTAGTCGTCAATAACGGTATTTTCAATAAAGAAACAAAAACCTTAGAACCGTTCCGACCTAACTTTGTCGCGACTTCTAAAATCCAGACTGATTACAAACCCGTCACGACAACGCCTGTCTTAAAAGAACCAGACGGCTCTGATTGGACAGTCGATGAATGGATTCGTGAACTCGCCGATCATGATCCCGAAAAAGAACTACTCCTCTGGCAAGTTCTTGCCGCGTCATTCAACCCAGGGCACTCCTATAATAAAGCAATCCTCTTTGTTTCACGCGAAGGGAATAACGGTAAAGGTACATATGGGCAACTCATCAAAAATATTGTTGGACAAGGAAACTATTCGTCTCTTAAAATTCACGATTATAGTAAGCGTTTCGAAAAACGAAACCTTATTGGTAAAGTCGTAAACATTGCAGATGAAAACCCTGTTGGCGTTTATATCGATAACGTTGACGATTTTAAAGCCGCCGTCACAGGTGATGATATTTCAATCGAGCCTAAACACAAAGATTCTTATCCGGCTGTCGTCAAACACGTAACAATTCAAATGATCAACGGTATGCCTAAGTTTCGAGATAAAACGAATTCCTTTTATCGTCGTCTCGTCATGGTTCCGTTCGATCACACCTTCGAAGGCGTCGAAAAGAAATACATTAAAAGTCAATTCATTCGTGATCCCCTCATTAAAGAATACGTTTTATCAAAAGCGTTAGAGATGGATCAATTCGATACTTTTATCGTCCCTCAAGCGACAAAATCATTGTTGTCTGAATATAAATCCGAAAATAACAATGTATTCGAATTTTGGGACGACATGTATGATGTATTTCAATGGACAGTGCTTCCGACTAAACTCATTTATCCCGTCTACAAAGATTGGATGCGAGAATTCAATGCAAATAGCATCACCTACGGTCGTAATCAATTCTTACAATATACTCGCGATTGGGGTAAAGAAACAGGTCTCTTAGAAGACAAATCCCAACGAACTGATCGTGTGCGAATCACGAATCAGATGGACGCAGACGAACCCTTGATTACGAAACACAACATTAAAGACTTTATGGATCCATCCTATAAGGGTGCTGACGAAAAACTTAAACGAGCCTTCGATCGAAGTGCTATTCAATTAACACGTGGTTTCGTAAAAACTACACCGACTAACTAGAAAGGACTATTATGCCGAAAATCTATGGACTTTACGGTAAAATGGGATCGGGCAAGGATTATCTAGCCCGACTCCTGATTACCCATTTAGAAGGACCTGTCAAGTGCGTTTCTTTTGCAGACGCTTTAAAAGAAGAAGTTGACAGTTTAATTAAACACAAACGATCCGGTAAAGACTTGCTCGAATTGAGTGCCGAGTTTGATTTACCAAAACACGTCATAGATTCCATTTTCAATGAAATCTTGCCGCAAAACTTAACAAATGTTTCCGCATATAAAAAAACACCGGAAATTCGTAAGTTGTTCCAGTTTTACGGTGACGTTCGTCGTGCGAGTGATCCGTTGTATTTCATTCGCAAGACTTTCGATAAAGTTGCTTCGCTCACGAGACAATCGTATACTGTCATCATTAACGATGTTCGGTTCCCGAACGAATACGAAGCCTGTCACGAACATGGCGCCGTTCTCGTTCACATGAATATTGACAGAAAAACTCGCCACGCTCGCCTAGAAGCTCGTGACGGGTTCGTTCCGTCGTTTGAAGCCGAAGAACACGTATCAGAAACAGCTTTGGACAACATTCCAAAATATGATACAGATATTGTCATCACGGCAGACCTGTCGGACGATGAAATGGTCGCACGGATTCTTGCGGGGTGACTGTCATGTATCAAACGAAAGCTGAGCGCGAGAAATACTATGAAGAAAAACTCGAAACCGTGAAGCGTAAAGAAACTCGCGAAAGTGCGAAGTTTATGATTGACTTACAAGAAGATTCGATCAAGAGTTTCATACAGGCGCTCATGGTCGCGGAGTATCACGTATACGATCAAGCTGTCTTAGACAAACTCTATCGAAAATACTTAAAAGAAGCCGACTTCGAAGGTGTTCTCAACCCACACTTTAAAGAATGGTTAGACGAAATCGCTGACGAAGAGCCGGAAAGTGCCGAAAATAGCGCACTCGCAGACGCGATTCTTGAAAAAAATTCGAAAAACCTTTAGAAATCGCACTTTTTATTTGACATTAAAAAACGATGTGTTATAATAGACACATAAGGTTGAGAAAAACCTTGAAATAACAACATTTATAACAGAAAGGCTCGACTTCAATGTCGAGAAGTACACAATAACATGGCAAACAAACAAGATTTGATCGCTAAAGTCGTAGAAGCAACTGGTCTTTCAAAAAAAGACTCAACTAATGCAGTAAATGCTACATTTGATGCAATCAAAGGATTCCTCGCTGAAGATGAAAAAGTTCAAATCATCGGATTCGGTGGCTTCGACGTTCGCGAACGCGCAGAACGTAAAGGACGCAACCCTCAAACAGGTGCTGAACTTGTAATTCCTGCATCAAAAGTTCCAGGATTCAAAGCTGGTAAAGCACTTAAAGAAGTTGTAAAATAAAGCCCTATAAGCGATAGTATTAAGAAAGTTCGCACAATTAATTTTTCACAGTACCATACTGTCGTGCTCGGAATCATTAAATTTCGAGTATGTGAATCGAAACTCTAATTCGAATATAAATCTAAAAAGAGCCATTCGCATTCGCGAGTGGTTTCTTTTTATTCTCGATTATGCTATAATAGAAAATATCAATCGAAAGGTGGTAACGTATGATTCTCTCATGGTTACTCTATATGTCTGGAATCACCGGACTATCACTGTTTCAAATTTATTTGGCAATTCGTCTCTTTAAAGCCACAAAATCACTATTCGGTGTTGTCGGAATCGCACTGATCGGAATATTCCTCATCGCTTATTTTAGTGATATTTCTCTTCTTCTCAACGATCCAGAAGCATGGCTAAAGACTGAGCCATTAAACCACGTTTGGTCACAACTCACAGCCATTTGGGACGAACATATCCCGTGGGTGATGAACGAATTCAGCTTATTCTTCAAAAACGTCTTCCGCTATTAGCGGACACGCCTGTCCGTCAAGCCTTAATTTGACAAATTACTAGAAAAGGAACATTCAAATGATTACTGTATATTCAAAAAATAACTGCATCCAATGTAAAATGGTCAAAAAACAATTGACCGCAAACAACATCGATTTCCAAGAAATCAACGTTGACGAACAACCCGAATACGCGCAATACTTAAAAGATCATGGTTGGAAAGCCGCGCCCGTTGTCGAATCTGAGATTGGCGACTTCAGCGGAAACCAACCCGACAAGGTTCGTGCGCTGATTAAACACTACAAGAAATAAGACCAGCGCGGTCTTATTTTTTTACGCTAAAATTGCACAAAACGCACGACAAATAAAGACTTTTGTGATATAATAGCACTATCCTAAACAGAAAGGACTCCGTATGTGAAAAAACGAAAGAACATTAAAAAACGAATCGTTCTTGCGAGTAGTCTTGTTTTAATAACTGCAAGTGTTGTGACAACCGGTGTTATCGCCTATACGCTTATTCAGCGTTTTGATACGACAAAAACATGGAAACGTGTGTCAAAAACACCTCTTGCTGATTTAACGCCAGAGTTATTAACAGCCGATGATCACACTAAAGATCTCATTCAAGCCTACAATAAACAAGAAGCACTCGTTTGGGATGCCAATGCTCACAACTTTAAAGGGACGCCGTCTACGGCAAATATGGACGAATTGCGATCGCTCTATAAAAAACTCCCAAAAAGTTATCAAGCGTCTTTAAAGAACTACGATGAAATTAACAAACTTTACGAGGTTCTTGATAAATTCAACGTTCTAACAAAAGACGGACATATCCCTGAAAAAGAAACATTGAAGTCAATTCAAGATTATCTTAAAAATAGTTTCGACGTGCTTTATCCGTATCTCATCGAAGACGAACACAAAGCGGCTGAAAACATTTACACATCACTTCAACAACTAGCATCTGATTCAAATCAGTATGCAATTGTCTTAGACGCAATCAATAAAGATTATCAAATTGATAAATACAAACTAAAAACCGATATGGTTTCCGAACACGTGAATTATCTCAATCAAATGATTGCGAAATTACACTATAAATGGAACTATATCGAAAACAAAATCAAACCACTTATTCAACGGAGCTCAAGCGCTGTTAAATCAAATGAACACGCAACTGAGAACTATAAGAATTACTTAAACGACCAAGAAGCAAAAGCCGAATTCGAGCAATTCGAGAAACAATTTGTAGCTGAACAAGATCGCTTAAAAGGCTTGATTATTGATCTGCCTGATTTCACGAATAAGAAGTTGTCAGAACTTCAACAATGGGCTGACGCGAATCAGATTACGTTGAAGATTGTCGAAAAAGACGTATCATCAAAACCTTACGATACGATTCTTGAGCAGACACCTGCTAAAAATAAATACGAGAAAATCGTAAAAGGTTCCACAATGACGGTCACGGTTAATGCTAAAAAACAAGTACAACCAACACCACCATCATCAAGTGAATCCGCAGAAACAACACCTCCGTCATCTAGTGTTTCACGTGAAACAGAAACCCAATCCAGTGACACACATGTTCGACCAACGGCTCCGTCTATCACAAGACCGGACGTCCCACAATAGAAAGAAGGTGATTACGATTTGAAAACAGTATTATCTAAAATTGGCTTTTTCACGAAAAAGTTTCTCAAATATAGCGCAATAATAGTCGGTGTTACAATCTTAATTGCAACACCTATCGCCGCTTACAAAGTGAAAACCATTATTGACAAAGCTCCCGTTATTACAGAAAAAATGCTCCGTAGCGAAGCAACGTCCAATATGTATGACAAGAAAGGCAATGTAATTTGGTCGCAAACCGACATTCGTCGGAATTACATCAAATACAACAAATTACCTGACTTGTATGTGAAACTCTTGCTGAACACCGAAGACGACACCTTCTTCCAAGATCGAGGCGTTTCGATTAAAGGTCTCGCAAACGCAATTCTTTCACGAGGACGTCGTGGCGGATCTTCTATCGAACAACAGCTGATTAAGAATGTCGCTTTCTCAAGTGACGTAAAAGACCGAACAATTGACCGTAAAGTAAAAGAATTCTGGCTCGCACTTCAGTTAGATACTAACTGGAACAAGAAACAGATTCTTGAATGGTACGTCAATAAAATTGCTATGGGCGAAGGTTCTTTCGGAGCAAACACTGTTGCGATTACCTATTACGGAACATCGCTCGATAAAATGTCTGAACGAACGCCTGAGAACATCGCACGACTCGCATACATCGCGGGTCTCGGTCAAGCACCGTCAGGCTACAACGCCTACGACCATCCTGAAGAAGCTAACCGTAGAAAGAACATCGTGCTTTATGCCGCTTATTCGAATGATTTGTTAACGAAAAAAGAATATGAATCTGCTAAAAAGATCAACGTAACCGATGGTTTAAAAGAACGTTACTGGCGCAATAAGGAAGTGCTCTCTAAAGTTTCTGAACATAACGCTTATGTGACATCCACACTTCAACAATTAAAAGATCTCGGTTATAATCTTGAAAAAGCTCCAATTCAGATTTACACCAATATGGATTCTGCTGAAGATACAAAACTTCAGTCCATCGTTTCAGACCCTAAATATTACCGAAACGAAGGTCAACAAATTGCGGTCACGATTACGAATCCACAAACAGGTGCCGTTATTGCTCAATCCGGTTCACGAAACCAAAAATCAGAGAATCCGTACAGTTATAACCGTGCGACACAACGTACCCGATCGAGTGGTTCAACCATTAAACCGTTCATCGATTATGGACCGGGTATCGAATATCTACAATTAGGTTCTAATTACCGACTTGATTCGAGTCCTTACCAATATCCTGGTACGAACATAGTCGCACAAAACTACGGCGGATATACGTACGGGGTTGTTGATATGAAGAAAGCCTTACGACTTTCGCTCAATACACCAGCCATTCGTATGCTCGATACCGTTACGGGATCGAATCTCGCTAAGAATTTCTTGAAAAATCTCAATATGGATGTCAAGGAAGCGTACGGTGGTGCCGATGCTCTGGGACTTAACCTCTCAACAGCGGACTTAGCGGCAGGCTTCGGCGCAATCGCAAACGGTGGTATCTATAAAGAACCGAATTACATTGACAAATTAGAATTCTCAGACGGATCTGTTAAAACGATTAAACCGACAGAGAAACGCGCTATGAAAGCATCAACAGCCTATATCTTAGCGAAAATGTTAGAAGGTGTTCCACAAGATGACGGATCAGCGGCCTCTGCTAAGATTCCTGAATACAAGGGCTACTTCGTTAAAACTGGTACAGTTGCTTATGACGAATCTGATGGCGTTCCTCGTCCGAATATGTCAGCAAGTGACTCTTGGATGAGTGGCGGTACGAAGAATACAGCTGTTAGTGTCTGGACGGGTTACGATTCACCGAACGAACCTGACCACTGGATCAGTGCCGATCAAACAACTCGTTCAGATATCTTCGTCGCGATTATGAAAGCCTTTAACGAAGGCAAAGATACATCAGACTTTGCAAAACCTGATACAGTTCGTGAAATCGGTTCAGGCTTAAGTGCTGATCAAATTCCACTCGATAAGACATCTATTAAGACTGTCACGTTCCCGGAACTCAACTATATGGACAATTCGCTTGCGAACTTCCAATTAAGTTCTAAAACGAAAGTCGTTGGCGATGATACAATCAACAAAGCTCCTGCTGATTACGCAATCGGTTCTTGGAGCAAAGACTTCAAAGATGATCAGTTAAAACGATACGATATTTGGCGTTCATCTAAGACATTGCCGACACTAAAAGATTTCTTGAACGATAAAATTTGGAACGAATAAAAAAAATAAAAAAAAAGAAGGACTGCTATGCTCTACACAGATTTCCAACGTAAAGTTCTAGAAGAAAATATGACTAAAATCGAAAAATTTGGAAAAAAACTAGAACCTAATTTGAAAAAACTCTACGACTACATGCTGAAAAACAATATGGATTCATTCATCGTTGCCGATTTCGATAAAGGTTCCAAATACCTAGACAACTTTCGCGTAAACGCTGAAATCCTCGACATAGGTGACAATGAAAAAGGTTTGCGCGTGGCATATCGCCAAGAAGAAATTGCCGATCACTATCATAGTATAGATAATGGTCTCATCGTCGCTTACACTAAAGAAAAAGGCGTTAACATTCTTTACGTCGACGAACACCTATACGAATATACTCTTGGATTAAAACAACTTTGCGCAACCGCGCTAAACACGGTACATGCCAGTAGTGCCGCATCAGGCAATGGGTCGTTCCAAGAAGAATGTCAGCAAATACTCATCGATTTACTCGAAGTAAACGAATAACTAAACCGTAGCACTGCTACGGTTTTTCTTTTGCGAAATTCGTTAAATTATGCTATAATAAGTCCTAAATTAACAACAATTATAAGGATTTTAACAAATGGCAAAATTAAGAGTTTTTGAAGCATTCAGTGGAATTGGCACTCAAACAATGGGACTTTCCCGTGCAAATATTGATCATGACGTTGTCGCAATTTCTGAGATCGATACTTATGCGATTCGTTCTTACGAAGCTATTCACGGCTCGGTGAACAACTTAGGCGATATCTCTCAAATAGATACAAAAACAATTCCTGACCACGATCTATTCACATACAGTTTCCCATGTCAATCTATTTCCGTTGCCGGTTTGCAACACGGTTTGGATCCGAATAGTGGCACACGCAGTAGTCTTTTGTGGGAATGCCAAAAAGTTATCGACATCAAACGTCCAAAATACCTTTTAATGGAAAACGTTAAGAATCTCGTTGGAAAAACACATAAACATAACTTCGACTTGTGGCTCGAATGGCTAGAATCAAAAGGTTACACAAACTATTGGAAAGTTCTTAACAGCAAGGACTACGGCGTACCTCAAAACCGCGAACGTGTTTTCGTTGTTTCAATCTTCGGTAAACACGAACCGTATGAATTCCCTGAAGCGAAGCCTCTCGATAAAACTCTAAAAGACGTACTCTTACAAAACGTCGAAGCTCGTCACTATCTATCACAAGAACAAGTGGCGAAATTGACATTCAAATTAAAACCATCGACCGATATCAAACAAATCGGACAACTTGACCGACCTAATCGTGTTAATGCGTCGCCCTATCGCGTCTACAGTACAGACGGTATCGCGCCAACTCTAACAACTATGACAGGTGGTGCTCGTCAACCATTTATCAGTGAAGCTGAAGATCAAATTAAAGATTTCGTCATCGGTGCCAGTCGCGGGCGTTACGAGAAAGACCCTAACGATCCGACAAAAACTATCACTAAGCAACATTTCGAATTAAATCAAAACGGCGTCTCCAACACACTCACATCCGTTCAAAAAGACAATTACGTTTTAGAGATACCTGATTTTAAAATTCGTAAATTGGTTCCGCTTGAATGTTGGCGTTTAATGGGTTGTACCGACGAAGACTTCTATAAAGCTAAAACGGTCAACAGCGACACACAACTCTACAAACAAGCAGGTAACGCCATTGTTGTCGATGTACTCGCCGCGATTTTCGATAAAATGTTCAACTAAAAAGACACTCTTACGAGTGTCTTTTATTTTGTTTGTTTGATTAATAATTTAGTATATTCGGGTGTAAGTTTGATAGTATAATGTAACGAATCTCGACGAGATTGGGGTGTGTCCATTTTTGACTCAACCAACATAAACGATGGCAACACATCCTCAATAAATACAAATGTATATTCTGGATATGTTGACTCATCACATAAATCATAAATTGTCAAAGTCACATCATTCAATCTACGCGCTTGTTCTTTCGAAAGCATAACCCCGAAGTGTTTTTGTAGATATTTATAAAAATTATTCGTAATTTGAAACGATTCAACGTTGTTCTTTGTTGCAAGTTCTACAAATTCATAACAAAAATGACCCGATTCAACCGTTCTAATGTTTTTAAAACAATCACCTATCACACGAAGATAACCACTCTTTTTTAAAATGGATTGAGCTTCAACATATGCTTGTTTTTGCTTTCGTTTGGATTGAATCTTTTTGACTAAATCCCAAATAAAAGTAAAAATATGCCATGCTATCATAACAACAAAACCAATAACACCAATAAATAATAAATAACTGATAAAAACACTGTTAGGTCCAATCATAATAAATACCGAAACACTTTCAAATATTTTAGTAACATCATTATATCACGCACAACGAATAAATACAAGACATAATCACGTGTCAAATGTTTTTTCCACGCAAAAGAAAAACGCCGAACTCCTTCGACGTTTTTCTCTATGGCACAATCACAAAAATATTTATTGGAGGTGCTTCTTAACCGAAGCATTTATAAGTTTACCACAAAACAATATTTTTGTCAACACAAAAAGACCGAAACTATTTTCGATCTTTTCATGGAAATAAATTTTAAGGAGATCCCCTTTATGAGGACGTTATCAAGTATACCATAAAATCGAAATATTGTCAATAAAAAAAGATCGAAGAACTCTCTTCGATCTTTTCAGGAGATTAAAACAAAAAAATATAGGAGCGCCTCTACTCAGAGGCACTATTAAGTATAACACATAATAAAATTCTTGTCAACAAAAAAGATCGAGAAACCTCGATCAATTTTGTGTCTTATTATGTTTATTTTTCTAGTGATTTCTCGCTAGATTTTTAGTTTAGCATAAACTAATAGTTTTGTCAAATAAAAAAAACAGACGAGCGATGCCGTCTGTTCCTCCTAACAAGTGCTTGTTTTATCTACGATTCGGATTCCAAGCAAACCAATTTTCAGATCTACGCGCATCAGTCCGTAGCGACCCATGCACCTCATCAATCCAACGGAGTTTCCGTTTATCCGTAAATATTTTCTATCAAAAATAGCTAAAACTGTCAAATAAAAACGATAGAGAACTCTCTATCGCCACATCGTTTCAGTCACTTTTTAGTTGTCTAAGCTGTCAGAACTGTCACAGCTATCATCAATTCGGTCAATTTTTATTTGGCGAAGCCGTCAGAACCGTCACGGCTGTCATTTTAACGATGTCTTTTGATTAGATTCTATCAAAAATTCGAAAATAATGCAATAAAAAAAATCGAGTACAAGACTCGATTCAAAATTTACATATCGGATCATTTATATCCAGCGCCACCGACAAGCTGTTATATTTCACACACTGAATCATTTATATCCCGAACCATCAGTAATCGGCTATATTTGCGATCATCGTTATCGCCACTTAATAGGTGGGCGAGCACCTTTACATTTTCGACTAAATATAGTTTATCATAAACTAAAAAGTTTGTCAACAAAAAAAACGAACCGAAGTTCGTTTCCACGCATTGAGTTTCACCTCGCGCTAGATATGACCGTCTAATCCTCAGGCTGGCAGTCCTGTTATTATTTTACTCAGATGAGCCCACAGGCGGGTGCAAGCTATATCCACGAGCCCGCAATAGTGTAAATTCTTTATTATATTACATTACATGTCGATTACAGTCCATCAACAATATATAATCTATCATAAACCAAAAGTTTTGTCAAATAAAAAAAACAGACGATCGATGCCGTCTGTTTCGATTAGCCCCGGCTGGATGACCTGCCCGCATCTCTTTAAAACCACTAGGGCGTGACGGCTGCCTGTTCCGTCCTCGTCGACTAACCATTTAATTTATTCTACTACATTTCTTCAAATAAATCAACAAAAAAAAGCCGAACCCTGCAAGATTCGACTAAAATAGTAACTAACTCCACTTCTCTGCAAAAGAAAGGCTAAAGATATAATAGCACAAAATCAAATTCGTGTCAAATAAAAAGATCGAGTCTCGCCAAAGACCCAATCTAAGAATCAACTATTTGCTACCTCAAAGGCTACTTATATTCTATCACTTTTGCGAAATCTTGTCAAAGAAAAAACCAGATGATTGCAGTCATCTGGTCTTTCTGAAAAAATTCAAAACAAAACTCATGCTTCAACAAACATATTCTATCACATTTCACTAAACGTGTCAAAGAAAAAAGCCGGATAACTCTCATCCGACTTTCAAGAAAGGTATAAATAAGCGTGCACATTCCAAAGCACATCTATAGTTTATCACTTTCACGAAATTCTGTCAAAGAAAAAAGTCGGACGATGTCTCGACCGACTATCATGAAAGAAGGTATGTGCATAGAACAATCATTCCAACGCACATTTACAATATATCACAAAACCGAAACCTTGTCAACGAAAATCACTGTTTAAGAAAATGAGTTCGCGGACCACCGTAAGGTGCATCTTGCAAGAACATCACAATCGAAAGCACTGTCGGGAAGAACACGGATAGAATCGCCATGCCGTTCGAATAGCCATAAGCGCGCGTAAACGAATATTGCAAATAAAAACTATAACCCGGAACTAGTATTAGAAACCAATACCATTTCGAATCTTCGCCAAAGGCAATCTTGTGCATGATAAAGCTACCGTAAAACGGAACGAGAACTTTCCAGCCAGGCTCGCCAGCGCGTTCGAACAAGATCCACTCAACAGCAATCAAACCGATCAAGATTGCGAGCACTATAAAGAAATAATTAAACAGAAAAAAGACAATAAGAAAATCCATAACGAATCACCTTTCAAATTTTCCCTAACGATACCACTTTCACGAATTTTTGTCAAGAGCCTCGACGGCGAAACACTTTTATGATATAATAAAACTATTGCTAAACAGAAAGGACGCGTATAAACACATGACAGAATTATACGTAGGCGGATTCGGTCTGCGAAATCATTATAAGTCACTCGCTGACGCCATCGACAAAGCACGCGAAGGCGACACCATCTTATTGAACAAATCAGTAGAAATCGGCACCATCCTCGTTACAAAAAACGTTGAGATTAACGGACAAAATAACACAATCAAAATCCAAGAAGGCGGAGCCGGATTAGACTTTAAAACGAAGCGCGCGATCGTAAAAAATGTCACGATTTTTCAAAACAAACACTGTAACGGTGTCGTAAACGAAACACTTAACGGCGTTATCGATCTCGAAAACGTCACTTTCACGTTCTCGTCAAAGAATGACCCTAGAGACATCTATTCACCAATCTTCGCGAGCGACACCGCTACAGTAACACTCACAAATGTTACCGCAGACTTTTGCTCGTTCGAAGCCTCGCATATCTCCGTGAGACAGTCAACGTTCGGCGATTTCTTTGGTTCACAATCGGCACTATCAGCCTCAACGATCCATCTTGACAACTCTACTTTGACGAATATCTATTTACAAGCTGAAACACTAACAGGATCCACCCTGACAACATACGGTGAGTGCTACTGTAGAGTAGACAAGCTCGATATGGGACAAATCAACTTCCTCTTTTACAATGATCTGGAAAAAGTATTTCGCAAGAAATTCAAAGATAGTTCTTTCGTAAAAGATGACATTACCATGTTCACTATCAATAATTGCGAAAAAGCCATCATCCACGATATGCGTATCGCAACGACAGAGAAAATCTATCAAGCAAAACTACTTCAAATTATTGATACGAATTTGACATTAGAACGCTCTAAAAAGAGTAAACTTCTAAAAGATTCGCTCGCTCAGAATTCAACAATTACCCTAATTGCAGGAGATACGAACGAATGGAATCTCTTTAATTCAGAAATTGTGGACTCAAGCACGACTGGTAAAGGGCAATCATCCGGTTATAAGAAATTGCAAGAAATGATTGGTCTAGCCTCTGTAAAAGAACAAATCGAAAACTTCATGGCCGTTGCTTCTATGCAAGCGGAGCGCGCGGCTCGTGGATTCTCTCAAGAAGATACATCAAATATGAATATGGTTTTCGGAGGCGCACCCGGTACCGGTAAAACGACCGTCGCAAAAATCATCGGTCAAATGCTCTTTGAAGAACACATCCTGCCAACAAACAAATTCAAAGTAACCACTCGAAAGGATTTTGTCTCGAAATATATCGGTGCGACAGCTCAACAAACACATGATGTCTTTATGTCAGCTCTAGGCGGTGTCCTCTTAATCGACGAAGCTTACTCGCTTCTACCACATGGCGAACAAGACCACGCGCAAGAAGCTATTGATCAGCTCGTTATGGACATCACTGAACACAAGGGCGAAATCCTCGTTATCGTTGCCGGTTATACGAATGACATGCATGAATTCATCGAAAAAGGAAATCCGGGATTGAAATCACGTTTCCCTAACTGGATCGAATTTCCAAGTTACACCTGCGATGATCTCTTAGACATCCTCTTGTTAAATATCAATAAAAAGAACGTCGCCTTATCTCAAGACGACTGGGATTATTTAGAATCACGCTTTATTGAACTCTTTAACGCAACAAACGTAAACGGTGCTCTTGACGGAAATGGTCGTTATATTGAAAACTTTATGAATGACCTGTTAGCAACACGCGACATTCGTCTTGCTAATATGAAACGTCAGGGTTACGCGTTAACAAACAACGATATTTTAACTCTCACACGAGACGATATTGATCAAGTCATCAATAACCGTCTGAGAAGCCACTAAATCGATTTTGAGCCACTTTAATGACGCTCAGCTATAATTCCATTAGAAAGGAAAACAGTCGCTTAAAACGGCTGTAAGGTGCCTTAAATGACGACCAACGAATCGCCATCATTATCACAACTTCTAGCGCATACCAATAAGGCGCATATGGAGCTGACTGGTTTAGAAGAATATTTCTATAACCACTTTAGACCTATCGCAAATCGTGCTCTTGAAAGTCATGCATCGTTAGAGATGCTCGGTGCTTATGAACTCTTTGTCGAGCCTCTCCACATTGAAGTTCGTAAAATTACAACAGACATGTACAATATTTCGCTTCAAGTAAAATATACTCGTGGTGCAAACACATATACAGAACCTATCGCAGTTCTTCAATACGTAAAACAAGATAAGGCTTTCGAATATAAAGGTTGCGATCCTAACGTAACCGATGCATCACTCATTATCAGTCAGCGTTTTCCGTCTGAACAAGACTTTTACGATTGTCTAGATAGCCTGATTTCGAAGTTTAACTAAAAAGACCTTTAATCATGGTCTTTTTTAATACACAAAAAAAACCGGCCTAAAGCCGGTAAACAGAAATAGACTTCAATATCTAACTATAAGTTTAGCACACTTAGGAAACGCTGTCAAGTATTTTTTCTTCGATATAAAAAATAATATCGACAATATCTTCTCGCGACAAAGCAAACCATTCGAGATTCGTGCGCTGACGGCTATATTTAGCGTGTAAATGTTGTTCTAACTTATAAGCATTTTCACAGGCAATCGAATAAACTAAATGCACACCTGTCGGTGACGCTGTTTGTAATTGCTTAATACGATTAGGCAAATCTGACGTATAACCGATTTTAGTATACTCAGGAATATTTTTGTGTTGAATAAGATATAATGTTTCCATGTCATAATTATAGCACATTTTAAGAAATTATGCTATAATTAGACTATTAAATAACTAGTAAGGTGACTTTATGACCAAATATAATATTTTAGTACAACAACCTCGCCCTCGCGCTCAAGTTTACGTTGATGAAAACACGGAAAAGCGCCTAGTTTTTGATTTCGGTGAAGCTAGTTTCGAACAACGTGCTAAATTCAAACAAATGGCCGAAAAACTCACACACGGATCAACTTTAACGATTACAGCTCCGGAACGCCTCGTAACCGAACACTTCATCGTAGTTGACGCTCTCAAAATGACAATTAAAAACCACAAAAATGAAAGGCTATACGACTAATGGCATACAACATCCCCATAGACTTAGCATCAAGTGTCCGTATGGACTTGATTGATCGATACATTAAGATGAATCACAGCGGTAAAGATACGTACATGGACATCGAAAAGACATTACTCTTATACTTCAGTAGAAAACGATATTCCTACGCATTGAAGACAACTTTAGCATCTTTTAAAGTAACATCTTATGTCGATGACGGACAACACTACTATTACATATTCAACTTAGTATTAACAGACGGCTATAAACGATTCCCCATGGTTGTGTCCTGTACAATTGATCAACTGTTTGTTGTCGATTGCGGACCAGCTATCCATATTACTGATGCTAGCGTTTCGTGAGGTATCTTATGCCACAAGAACTGTATTATCTCGCCGCCGTTGAATATTCTTTTCCCGTTGCGATTTTTATCATGATATTGATGATCTACTCGATCGAACCACTCTACCGCGTCTTCGCGCGACCTCTCATCATTAATTGTCGTGCGATGGCTCTTATTAGTTTGATCACCATCACATTTCTGCTACAAGCTATTGTTGTAGAACCTAAAGCTGATTTTATTACGTATACTTTTGGGGTAATTTTCTTGTTAATTAGTTTCTTCGAAAGCGTTCTATTGAACACACTAATCAAAGAAACCAATAGATGAATCACAAAAAATGCCACGAGCCATGCTCGTGGTCGTTTTTATTTTTGACATTACTTTAGAGGACAAATTCATAATGACAAACAAAGAAAAACTTATTCAGATGTTAACAAAAAATCATATAATTGTAGACGATTTCACAGAACAATGCGGTCATAACTTTACAGGTTTACTCAATAGTAACATGTTGGTTTATTTAGATCTTTATAACTCAGGCGTAAAGTATTTTATCGTAATCCCAAGATTCATCAATACTGAAAAACAACTAGTGCTCGATTATAATCAGTTACCAGAAAACACAAGACTTTACGTCGATTATATCTCAGACGAAGACATGCCTGGCGTTCAATTATATCTACAATATTCAAGTGTTTGTACTATTGAAACCTTAAATAAAACATTAACTTCGAAATATAATGATATGTTTCGTGTTTTGTCTGATCTTTTGACAGACAATCGTACAGAATTCCCTATTTGAAAGGTGTTTTATGGACTATTACATTACTTATCACATTGACATCGAAGCTCTACATAGCGACAGACTACTTGAGCTTCTTAATAGTTATCGATTAGATATTCTCACAAAATATAAACAATTAACGGATATTTATTATAGCATTCAGGACGGGGTTTTATTTCAACATTGCACAACTGTTGAAAATCGAAAACTTTCAAAACCCTTCGATATGCTCCATCTAAACGATGACCGTTTCGGAAAATCCATCTTGGCGGACGTCACTTATGACCTTCTTGATAATTGGGATATTTTCCGTGACGATAGTTTATGCGCTATTGAGGCGTTACCAGACATTGTATACGATGTTTGTACCGCAGTCAGCACAATGAAAGAAAACTACGACGAAAAGCTAGATACATACCCAAGAGGTTCTTTATATGGACTCTACACTGACCGTGACGAGGTTTTCATTGAATGTCAAAACCTATTTGACGCCGGCTATTCGAGTGAAGTGACAATCACATCACCGAATAAACCACTATTCAAATATTGAAAGGAAAAAAATATTATGACAAAAACAATCACATTTAATAACGGAGAATATTTCTCAGACGTATTACTAGTCGTTTTCGAACGAGCAATTCAAAAAGGCATCATCAACAAAGCAATGTCCGAGCTTTTGTTGGAACAAGAATTAGTCTTTGATTTATTCGCAGATGCTAATGTTAATTTAACATTATTCGGACACGAGTTTTTCAAACTTGCCGACGTAGAACTACAAGTTAAAATCAACGAAAATGGCGGATTCGACTACACATTGACATTCACAGAATAAAAGGAAAACAATGAAACTAGAAAAATTTATCGAAAAAGAAAAACTCATTATTCTGCTCGAAATTGCAAAACGAGGTTTAGAGATTGATTATTTGCTACAACGAGGTGAACTCGAAGTGATACGCACCCTCATTCAAAATGGTCATGCCTCAAAATATTATAATTTTTGGAAACATCACAGCGACAAAACCATTCGAGAAGATATGGCAAAACAAGGACTCTTCCGCGATGAGTTCATCGAAGACGGAAAATACGAAGTCCGATTGGTCGCGGCTGGCTATGATCCAGAATATCTCATCAAACTCAGCAATCGAACAAAAGCAAATGCGGAATATAGAGAAATCACTAACAGGTTCTGCAACATATCTCAGTTAACAGTAGAACAACTTGATTTCATTTTACAGAGCGAACACAAAACCTATATGGAAAAAGAATATCGTTTAAAACGTGACGGAATGCTAAAAGAACCGACCGTATTTGAAAAGACATTAACAGTTACACAACTCTTCATGCTCAACAATCCATTATGGACACTTGGCTTATCAGCAAGGACTATCTATAATATCTTAGATCGTTACGAGTATGCCAAAGAAAATAATTAGGCTGACCACTTCGACGGCTTTCTAGATCGTATCGTCGCAAACAGCTACGAAAATATTTACACTATATATACTGATTATAGTAAACAATTCGGAACACAAACAAAGGAATATTAAAACATGGCTACATTAACTCAAACAAAACAAGCAGACAATTTTTACACAATTACAGTCACAGCCGATATTGACATGATGTCCTATATTCGCACATATACGGCAGCAACGCCGGAAACGGATGACGTTGTCTTATTATTAGTATATGGTCATAAAAATGGATGGTACTGGCGCGAAGATAATATTTATGAGAATTTAAACGAAAAAGCGAAAGCCCTTCTAACAGAAAAAGAATTAGAAAGTATCGACCCTGACATCTTAGAGGAACTAATGGAAATGTTACAAGATGAACTCCGTTACCTCATACCCGCTTGCGCTGAAACAATCACAATTACCAAAAACGGAAACGAATATAAACTTGACGTCACCGATGACGACATTCGCAAAATTTTTCTGTCTAACACATAAGAAAGGAACAACGATGTCTACAAACAAAGAACTAAACGTAGCGCGCGTCTTAAAACAACTTGTTTATATCCTCGAAGAAAACGACTTCGTGCTCTACTATGATAAGCGTTTTGAATCGCTTAAACCACAAATCGATGATGAACACGACTATATCTATCATGAATCATATGATAGTCCATATAGCCCAGTGACTTATTTACAATTTCGTGATAGTGAGTCAAAGGTCGACTATCATTTAGATTACCGAGATGTATTCACACACACTCTACATTATTCAAAATATCTCTACCCAATGCCTCAAAATCCATTTAGTCATAAAATGGAGACCTATTTGGATCCGTACAAGGTTTACTCCGAAATTGAAGCAAAAGAACTCGCAGAAAACATCTATAATGAGTTGATGAACATCGAAACCGTACAGATTGGGCCACATTCCCAACAAACAAAATACCGTGAATTCACCCTACTCACAAAAGAACCCCCTACACAGGAAAGCATCACAGAACGCATCTATAAAGAACTTGAACCCCATTACGGAACGGTATTCCTAGACGAACCGTTCTATCCGAGTGTCGAACCTTTAGACGAAACCAAATGCACAATTTCAATCACACCAGATTTACAAATCAAAGTAAGCGTGACATCTGAAGAGTATCCTCGCAAAGAACACAGAGTGTGGTGTGGCGTTCACATCCAATATTGTGAATACGACGAAAACACACAAGAACTTGTCGAACAAGTCGGAGTGAAATACTCAACAGATAAAACAATCGAAAGCCCACTCGTGCTACACGCTACGATTCAAGAACTACTCGAACGAATCAAAACAGTGAAAAACTAGAAAGGAATTCTATGATTACACAAACAGAACTCGAAGAACTAATTCGTGAACATGGTCTCGCGCCATACGTTTATATTAAAAACGAAAAAGAACAGTTCAAAATTAAATTAATGAGCCACGCCAACTATATCACCTGGCGTGAAAACCCGCACCAAACAGCTCTTTTGACCGTTGCAAAAGACACTACCCGTAAAAACATTATCAAAAAGTTTAACCATGCAAAACGCATGATCGACCAAGAACGATTACGCGTTTACGACGGATTGACGGACTTATATAAACTCATTCTTGAAAAACGCAGATTCAAAGAACGCTATAAAAAGTTACTAACAGTACTCGCACAAGTGCATGATGACGAACAAACTAACCCATGGTTCTTAGTGTTTGCACAAAATCAAATTTATAGTTTGATTGACGGGTTAGATATCACACTTGGAGAAGCATACATCCTAAAAGGTATTTCATGTACGCGTTACCTTAGTAGTGTATCACACCATACCCCATCAGACCCGATGTGGGACCCACTCTTAACAGAGCAACAACGAATTTTCCACAAAGTTTCTGTCGATAGAACCAAACTCAATAAATTCATTCGATTTGTCAAAAACGAAATCGCAGAAATTGAAAAATACACAAAATAGAAAGGAAATCAAATGCTACAATTTATTGCATCGAACATAAACAGTATTTCTGCAATCATCGCTGTACTATTCGTAGTTGGCGTTATGGACTCATGTTTTTGTGCGATAAAACCCTATTGCGATGAATATGCTGATACATTAGCAACCGTCGCACTTTTGAGTGCCATCATAGGAGTAACTCTGCTTTTCAATATTAGCAAACCATATCCAGTCTCAAACGCACCATGGAAAACAATTTATAAAAACGATTTGAACGCAAACATTCAAATAGACTACAAAGATTCTGATGATTCATCCGACAAATATACTCTTGAAACTGGAAAGACAACGCAAAACATTCAAAAATTCCAATCTCGATTAGAAGAAACCAATGTTTTCAGTAGTGTCCAATTAACCGTGACAAAAGGCGATGATTCTGTTGCTAAAACCGTTATGCTCGAAAATAAAAATCTTATTGCGAAAAATGTCGACCTAAATAATGCACGTATTGTAAAAATCGAATATAGACCACTTAACGGTGAAACCCGAAAAGTCTTCGGTGTTAAAGGGAAAACAGAATCAACCAATAAAGACGGTGAAATCCGCATCACTCTCGAATCAAATAAAAACAAGCAACTCGAAAACTTATTTAAAGACTAGAAAGGAAATCAAATGTCACGAAAATATAATATGACATTGTTCAATCGCGTTACAGGTGAAGAACATTACTTCCAACTATTCGGAAATAGCGAATGGTTTCCAACACTCGAAAAATATTTAGATTCAAAAGGCATCGATTACCAAAACGACGATTATCCATATGTTTCAGACGACGCGCCACTTGAAATTACAGATTTAAAAGAATTCGTTCAAATTATTGATGAAACTGTCTTCTACGACATCATTCATAAAAACGATAAAAAACCAACTGATCCATTATCGTCATTCGAAAACTATTCCCAATATTTCAATTTCACAGACAATTTTGTTTGCATCGATAACGATGGTCTCACGGTTATCCCGCACACGAGCATCTATAACGCAGCCCTAACTATTTTCAACAATTCGTATGTATTTCAATCATATAAATTCGTTCAATGGTTGTTAGAAAACAATGCCATCGTAAACGAACAAGCAACATGGACCAAGCACAAATATAATCTAGACGCAGGTCAAGACGAAAATATTACAATTCTCGGACAACTAGATCCTGATTATAAATTAACTTTATCGTACTGGTAGAAAGGAAACGTCATGTTAGAACAATTATTAAATGGCGACGACTATAACGTTAGCACTATTATGTTATTTGGCGTAATTGCAATATTGACATTAATGATCTCTATCGCAATTGGATTCGGTCTGAGTGTATTAATTACAGATAAAGATCTCTTTCTTGGAATTGCAACCCTTACCGTAGCCATCATCGGAGCCGCTGGCATATATGTGTCGGCACACCAACTTAAAAAACAAATTAACGAAATTAAAACCATCGAAAAAGGTCACGTCGAAGATTATTACAACCTCACAAAAGATGGAAAAGCCATCAAGTTCACACTCAAAGATGATAAATCAGAATGGTTACAAAAACAAGCTGAAGCAAAAATCATCGACGAAGACAGCAAAACTTATCAAATCCAATACGAAAACACAATTGACCGTGTACCAAAATCAGCGGTCAAGTAGAAAGGAAACCGCTTATGGGAAATTTCAATAAATGGAATCGTGACGAAAATCATGAGAGCGACAAACTGACTGTCGTTCTTTTCGTATCACGAAACAAAGACAACAAAACGGTGCCAAACTTCACGGAGCGCAGAAACGCTTTCACAACAACTAAAGAACGGGAACAACTCCACCATCAATTCCAAACCTTTGTTGCTCAGGGCGAGCTTGGTGAAATGTGCCGAATGTACGTTTCAGTCAACCCTCGTAGTAACGCCAAAACGTTCAAAGCCCTACAACACAAGTTGCTCGACCATGAATTCAACTTATCAAGCCTTCCGCAACGAGTTGCCGCGCTTGCTGCTAAAAAAGAGAATGCTTACGACTCAAAGCATCTCAAATGGCTATTCGACTTCGACCCTGTCGAAGGAAAAGATACGGAAGAACTCTTGCAAGAATTCCTCGCTGACGTTCAGTACTACCACGAAAACACTCAAACCAAAAAAGGTGCAAAACGTCCAACGATGAACGTTGAAGTGCACAAAACACCAAACGGCTACGGTGTTGTCGTTGACCAACGTTTCGATACACGTGAGCTCTTAGCTAAATGGACAAACGTTGAATTGAAACGTGACGACCTCGTCTGCGTGAAATGGGCTAAAAACTATTACTTGACAGTTGATTTGAACAACACTCATCCGAACACATATCCGTTCGAACCGGAGGACCAATAATGGAACTACAAGAAAAACTAAACCACTTATCAGAAACGATTGACAAATTACAAGCCGAAAAAGAAGCTCTCGAACAAGAATTACAAACGATCGAAGACGAAACTCGTGAAGAACGACTCTATCAATTCAATAAAGACGTCAACGAATATGTTGAAACCATCGACGGTCTGACTTACAATCATCGAACCAGAGAATTCGTCTATCGCTCTAACGAAGGACCCAACCTTTATTACAGTTATGACGTCGACGACAAACAACCACTAAATATTGTCAAACAAGATATTGAACGCAACATTCGCTTGCATCACTTGCTAAAAGATTTCGATTACCGATTTCATGATTATATCGGTATTGGAACCGAACAACCTAATGCGTACATCAAAATAAATTTTTCAAACGAACGCATCTATGGGCGTTTCGAATCACATGACGATCTTGTTCAAGTCAAAATTGTACAATATCAATGTTGGGATTCATCGGGCTTCTCTGTTCAACTAGACAACACAACCAAAATCAAAGCCTCAACAACAATGGACGATATTTACATCAAAATTGAAGACGCACGTGAATTAAAAGCGGACGAACACTTCACAAACAATGTTCAAGCAATGATCAAAAACGTGAAAAACTATGTCGTCAAAGATTACGATGAATAGAAAGGAATCACAATGTCAAATCAATATTGGTTATTAATTCCATTTCTAATTGGCTGTTTCGTCGTATTAGTGATCGGTGAACTCCTTTTTGCTTTTCCTAAAACAATTAAAGAAGCATTGCATTTCTTATTGATTGCAGGTGGACCACTATTACTAATAATCCTAGCCATTGTATTGCTAATTATTTCATAGAAAGGAACAACCCCCATGTATTACAAACTCCCAGAAGATATTCAAAAAACAATCTACGAATTAGAAGAACACTATCCCTTCTTCAAACCAGAGCCTTTTCGAAAACAATATTATAAACATCTACGTAACTATCGCAAACGTGGCTTCTGGTCAGCCATCACATGGGGACTAAGCCACGCCGTCATTCTCTATATTTATGCGGCTCTAAAACTCGACAACCCAGACGCTGTTGATAAAAACGGCAAAAACATTGTCAAAACCATCGAAAACTTCGACAATATTGATGATTTCAAATGGGTCGAATTTCAAAAAGAGCTCATTCAAAAAGTGACAACTCTTCTTAGTCGAGAACGACTAGATGACTTGAAATTGTTCTTGCGATTAGGACTTAAATGGTTCAAACACGCACAAATCAATATGTACTATCACTATTACGACAACAAACCACAAGCATACTGGCGTAAGTGGCTCATCGAACGTACTTATATGAACGATGATGAAACACTATGGTCAACATGGAGTCAAGTCCAACGTATGTTTTGGTGGTAATTAGAAAGGAAAACAAATGACAGAACCGAACTATCAAAAACCGCCTTTGCGCGAAGAAATTGAAGAATTTTTCAAACAACTAAAAGGTGTTATAATTGTAATCATCAGCATTGTAACCGTTATAGCTATTTTCTTCGGATTTTGTAAATTTAGTGAAACAAATATAGCAAAACAAATCGGAACATATATCAACGAACATTTTCCAGCATTCATGCTTACAGCTGTAATAGCCTTTCCGTCGTACTGTATTTTATACATGGCCTTGTATCGTAAACATCTCATCTATAAACGTTATCGTATTGGTTATTTCTCACAAATGATGTGGTGTTTTATTGGCTTTTTCACATTTCAATTACTAAACATCCCAGTTGCTCTCTATATGGATGGTTTGATCCCAATCATCATCATCGAACTGTTTGCGCTTGGATTTACAGCCTTAGCGCTATCAGACTACAAACAGAACCATCCACCACTCGCTCGACCACTAACCGAAAAAGAAAACAAACTCCGTAAAGATATTATTAACACTCTATTAAACAGCTATCGAAACGGAGCATATACGCTAGAATCCGATGCTAACGCTTTCGCTCGGGCTACCTATCTAATGGACTTTCATCCAGAACTGTTCGATATCTTAAACTCGAAAAACTCAGGATACACCGTACCAGCGATGTTTTACAGCAATACACTGGATAATACACAAAATAAGCTATCCATCAATACAGAAGACCCTCGCTATAAAACATATCGTGACCGCGCATACTGGCAAATGACACGCGATCAAAACCCCGAATCACCATTCAAACTATGCAAAGAAAGTTTCTTCGAATAGAAAGGAAATCCAATGATCTTATCACTTTTTATCCAAATAACCCTAATGGTCTGGTGCTTAGGCGGCTTGCTATCAATCCCTCTAATTATGTACACAGGCCTGTGCAAACTATTCACTAACGGAAAGGAAACCCCAATGAAACCACTTCACCTAAAAGAACACATCTTCAACCTAGACGCCATCGTTATGATTGAACCTTATGACGACGGTGGCTTCGTGCATTGTATTGACAATCATGCTTATAAAATTTCTGAAGCAGAATATCAAGAACTACGCGAACTACTAAGAAAGGAATAACTATGGCAAATCCAACAACCGCATCAGGATCAATGTCACTTTATGCTGAAACCAATATCAACGCGGCCTATTTGCTCTATCTACAACAATTAGCGAATACGCCTCTTCTTATTCAGGATATCAACAATGTCATTATCAATCAACCCGAGCCACTCGACAAACTAAACGCTATCCTCGAAGAATTAGATGAATATTACGACTACGAATCTCACTTCGATGGTACGGGTAACGGTTCATTCAAACATGTAGTCGTAAACTTCTTCGACGACATCTTCAATCACGATTACGGAGTTGCACTCAATGCTGTCCGTGACAACTTGAAACAGTACAACTTCGAAGCAACCTTCAACTACATAGACGAAGACTATTCAACCGACTATCTGTCTCATGAAACGGTCAAACTCATGTGGAAAGACCAACACGCCGAAATCATTGAAACCACTCAAATGAACGATGAATGTTCAGTTGAACGGCTCTTCGAACTAAATCTGTACAGTGTCGGTGACATCTACTCAGCCGATTGGCTCATCAATCACTATGATGAATGGTGCAACAGTTTCACGGGTATGGACAACTATCGCGAACACAAGCGCGAAATGATTGACTTACTAAAAACACACCCACAACCCCTTCAAATTTACTCACAATTCGAAGAAATGATGAGTGAAATTCCCGGCGGGCTTGAACTCGTCAACCGCTTAGACAACTAGAAAGGAAACTTTATGTCCTTATACAGCTACTTAAACCGCGAATCCATTGTTACAAATAAACTAATTGCTTTTACGCAAGCGCCTAAATTTACAACATTAATGGAACTGTTGATGAAATCGGACGTCATCACAAATAATGATCGATTGCGTTTTACTAGTCCAAATGGTGCAACTGAAATCACAGTCCATGACTCGAAAATCACTATTACAGTCGACCCACGTGAACAATTGGACCCGTCCATGGTAATTATGGGATATCCTTACAAAATGATGCCAATTGCAGAAATCGAACTCGATACAACAGATGGTACTTATGTACTTACAAATATCGATAACCGATTCAACGGTGTCATCGATAGAACAATTGATGATTTGAACTACATCTTTTACCAGGGACTCGACTAGAAAGGAATCTACACATGTATAAATATAAATCGGTCCACGACCTCTCACAACTACTCGCCCAAGATTGGCGCGACACAGATGAATTTCAATTAGATTGGGAATTAGAGGGTGAAAATAACAACGACCAACTCATCCACTTCAAAATCAAAGCACACGACAAGACTGTACTCGAAACAACTTGCGACATCTATAATATTGAGATCAATACGTATAAGTTAGACAAAGATGTTCAAGAATGGTTCGATGAGCAATGGGATTATAATTACGAACGCGCTGACATTGTATTACCGTATGAAAAAGGACAAGATATCGAATTAGGTGATAAAGTAGTAATTTCAGACCCTTGTTATGATCTTGACACAGGGTGTAACGGCGTACTTGAAAATGTAAAACCAGGAACGTGGCGCACAAAAGCTGAAAATCTAAACATCAACAACTGGGGAGAACGCTGTTCTGCGCTCATCGCGTGGCACGAAGACGTTGAAGAACCCGACGAAGATGATTATGAATTAACAGGTATTGATGTCGGCGTCGATTCAGGTCAAGCAGGTATCTACGACTATGACCATTTTGCCTATATCAAAGACGATAAAAACAGAGATGAAAATTGGTACGATAGTATTCGTACATTCGGATCAGTTCGCAAACCAATGACCGTCCTCAGAAAATACCTAGCAGAACAACTACGACCTCTGCATAAGCACCGCATTGCACTCGAAAAAGAACTTGGTCGGGGGAGCCTGTTCGATAATCCAAAATATCTCGAAGCATACCGCTCAGAAAAAAATATGGAAATGAAAACCAACTACTATGGTGTTGACGAACAATCTCTTCGCGATGGTCTTGCGACCTACCACGTAAACTGCATCTGGACCGACAAACACTCAGTCGTTACGTCATCGGGACTCGGCGACGGCTCGTATGACTGCTACGTAGCGAAAAACGAAGCCGGTCAAATCATCGGCATCAAAATCGACTACTTCTCCGAATATGAAGACGAAGTCGAGTAATCGAAACAACTAGAAAGGACACTTTATGCGAAACAACTTTGACGACCTCGTGCGCGAACGCTGTAAAGACCTGCTTTTGCAAGGTCATTTGGCACGAGTTATCGCCGCACAACAATTCATGGGGCACACTGACCAACAATTTGGTGAATTTCTTGCCCCTCTCATCCAAAAGGAAACCATTACCGAAACTTCGCAAGAAGTTACGAGCGAGAAACCACAGCACGACTCGTTCCCGCAGAGCACGCGCATAGGAACGGTGCACCTAAAACCCGGCTACTATGCCGTTTGTGATGAAACCGGTGCAGAACTCTTCACAGGAAGTATTGGCGAATACCGTGCGTGTGATTATCATCATGGACAACTAGTAGAATTCCGCACGGACTCACACGACATCATCAACCAAAACCTCGGTGACGATCCATGCGCACCTGTTTTACGCTACATTAAACACGGCATCGTGGAATTGGAACCGGATTCGCAAGAACTTTATGTCGCGCGAGACATTAATGGACAAACCATCAAAGAACTCGGTTGTGCCTTTGACACCTTCTACTTGCGTCACATGGCGGATCGGTTCAACATTCATGCAGGGGACACTGTAGACTTGTACATCAAGGATGACGGTTATCCCTACATCAACTGGGTTTATCGAAACAACTATGACGAACCTGAGGCGCGAAGCGTGCAAACAACTCGTAAGCGCACAAAAACAGAGCGAGGAAATCGCTCTACGATTGACTATGACTTGACTGATAAGAAAGTCGCTATTTATGGTATTCCACCACGCATGATTCAAGAAATTGAAAACACCCTCATCAAAGAAAAGGATGCGCGTGCCGTTGAAGTGCAACAACTTGGAACCTATATGGCTGGCTTTAAAGTAGGTAAAGCAAAAATGCTCGGAGATACCGATCTCGTCATTATCGCGAAAACCGGCATCAGCCACGGCATGTCAAGCGAACTCATCGAAGCCTGCAAAGAAAACAACATTCCGTTCGCTTATGCTAATCAACCAAGTTTAAAACGCGTTGAAATGGCCATTTACCGTGCCCTTAACGGTTATCCGAGCGATGAAATCAGCGCAAGCGACTTGCAATACCCAGAAATTACAGAATAAGAGGAACAAATAATGTCATCACAAAACTATAACGGACAAGTCTACGGACTTTACATTGAAAACGAAAGCGTTTTCAAAGAATATCTTGATGAACGCAACCGAAACATGGAAGACCTCCGAGACGACTTATTAGACTATGGGGCTGTCTTCATTGACGAAGATTTTGAGGACGTTACGATTGAAAGCGCCATCGACAATTCAACATTTGATTACGCCAATAAACCATTCGAAAACGTTTGGATTTTACCATTAGACCATTGGCCAACATTGCTAAAACCAGCATATAACTCTGAAGATGAAATCATCACAGAGCTCAAAAACAAATACAGTCCAATTTTACCAAAAAATTTTGACTATCACAATAACATTGTCTATGCAAGCTACGTTGTCTGGGGCTAATCATGTTCGCGACTAAGAAGGGGAACAAAATGAAACATATTGGCAAGATGAAAACGGTCGCGGACATACCGTCACGGTACAAGTGGACGAAAACGCTTATAACAACCATAAGATTGGTGACTTTTGGCGCATCAGCATCTAAAACGAGAGGAAAATAAATATGTACTACGGAATTTTAGACCAAGATCTCAATCAGCTACGGATGGGATTCGCAAGCGCGAATCCTTCCGAACTGGCTGAAAATGTTGCTTTTCATATATTAGAAGTAACAGACGATCCAGATATTTTAGCTTATCATAAGCAATATCCGGATGATTATAAAACAATTTTAACCATGCACGGCTTTGAGATCGTTCCGATTTCAGAAGATATCTACGACGCTATGTCAGACGAAAACATTGAAACAGCCGTCGTATCAACTGAAGCCAAATATCTTTGGCCAGAACACTATAGATAGAGGAAAAAACAAATGACAATTGATAGCATTACCATCAACCTCAAAGACAAACAACCCATTGAAATCAATAAAGTAACGAATTTAACGTCTGTTCTTTTTGATTATAACGAAGATGACAAGGTCGTCATCACAACCGTCGAAATCGATTACAACAACGAAAACATCACAATTTCAGCAACACCGACAGAACGTGACGAAGATGAGCTTGAAGAACTCATTGAAACACTATACGAATTGTTCGACTATGACTTGGCTGAGCTTTACGACCAACTCCCAAGTGTCGCACAAGAAAAGTTGAGCATTTCTGAATGGATGCCTCATGATGAAGAATTCTACAACATTTACTTCTCAGAAAAACCAGCCGACGCTGTTCGCGCAGCTATTTTCGGAAAGGTTCATTGGATGGATGACTATGTGCGTTTCAACGGATATGGAAACTTGGAGACAGCATCACAAATCCCATACGATGATGAAGCCGATACCATCATTCGTGAATGGGTGTATGACAAGACAGATATTTAGAAAGGAACTCCAAATGAACAACCTCTTAGACTATGTGAAACCATTCGTAAATGACATTTACAAGCGTGAACCTGATTACGACAACGATATTGTCGTACAACCTGATGAAATTCTCATCAAACAAACCGGACGGTTTCCACGCATCTATACGATTACAATGACCGAAGACGGTATTTTCAATATCGTCATTAACTTCGACAATAGCATCATGGACTTCGAACGCGAAACAATCGAACAAGTAGTTGATTTTGTTTTGGAATAGGAGGTTGTTATGGATTATTCACAAGATAACAGCCTAATGACATTTCTAATTGAACTCGGAATTCTGCCATGTTTGGGAATCCTACTGTTGTTATTCGGGCTATTCTTCATTTTGATTAAATGTCTATCGCATGACAAACCAGAAGAATATTCAGATGATGAGGCTGTCTTTGCTTTGTTCATAATAATATTCAGTATTGCATTTCTGCTTGTCGCCTCAGCCTTTCTCGTAGGCGCAATACTAAATAACATCCTGATCAGCTCACTAAATGGACAACCACTACATTGGTTCTAGAAAGGAAACTTATGCAAACTATATTAGACTTCACAAAAGAAATTGTGGACGAGATCCTCAAACATGATGACGAAATCGATCTTACAATCACAAAAGACTCAATTCGGATCATTAACGAATATCAATTTTGGACCATTGTAAATAACATCACGTTCTCAAACGATTCCTTTAAAGTGTGGACCGACTACGGAGGTCACTTTATTAATGGTCGTTACCGAGGTCACATCGTTGAAGGTCAGTTCGATACCATCAAAGAAGCCGTAGATTTCATTTTCGAGTAGAAAGGACAATAAATGCTAACAACAATCGCTATTAACCCACAGAACTTCGATTATGATGCTTTCGCTATCTACATCAAAAATCGCCTCGAACATATCTCAAACGCATACCGAAAAGAAACCGGTTACAACATCACGGACGTGAGCATCACAACTGGTAACAGTTTCGTGATCGTAAACTACGAACGCGAACACGCTAGGGAAAATCGACCAAAAGACCACTGCTTCAAATTCATTTCGACACAGTTAAACTTTGACAACGTCTACTCAACCGACATTCCGGGAATTCTCTTACCGACATTGCTCGATAACGACATTCTCACGCTTGATGACGTTCAATACGTTCTCACACATATCGATTACGATAGTCGCGACATTGTCGTCCTAGAAGGCGTCTACGACACACAAGAAGACGCTGAAAAACAAGCCTTCGATAATTCACAGCTCAGCATCGTACCGCGTAACAAAGTTTGTGACGTCGGACTTAATTAGAAAGGAAAAACTACCATGTACAACGTATATAACGAAAACGGCGAACTCGTCGGACAAAACCTCACAGAAGATCAATTAATTGACCTCGCAAACGAAGAATTTGCAGAAACAGACAATATGGAAGACGCAATCGAAAACGATTTGCTTTTTTATGATTGCGCCTACGATGCCGAAATGAGCTTGAATGAATTCGGATTTGAAGTTGTGGAATTGTGAGAGTTGACAAACCTCGCATATGCGAGGCTTTTTAAATGAGCTTCGCCCAATCCCATTTCCCTCACGAAATTCTAAAAATGCCACGAGCCATGCTCGTGGTCGTTTTTTATTGCGAAATTTTTTAAAGGAAAAAACTAATATGAACAACAAATTAGAAACATCACTTTCACAAAACGACCTAAACTGTCTGTTTAGCACAAAAGTAGAAAAAGCAAGTAACCATTATTTTTACATTATTACAAACACGCACAAAATTTACATTAAAAACCCACAAATCACGTGGGAACAACCCTACACTGAGCCCGATGGGGCCACAATCAAATACGTTGACACAACAGAAACCGTCATCGCTCCAACATCAACTACTCGTACAGAACTTTTCTTCAACGGTGTCGCGTCAATTGAAAACTATCCAGATTTGGCTTTGTTCGCTAGTGTTATTTTGGACTCGCCTTTCATCTCCCCAATTGAACTGCTTAAAAACAAACAATTCAGTTACAACCTTGATTACCACTTGTATGATTTCGGAACCGGTGAAGACATCGACCTCTACGACGATGAAAAATCATTGTCTGAAAAAGAATGGAATCGTATGTTCGAGCAAGGTATACCAACTATCAATACGAAAAACCCAATCGTATTCACAGCTGATATTGAAGCAATTCCACTGCCAGTAAAAGAAACTGTTGAATTTGTCATTCCGGGAACCGATCGCAAGCTAGTTATTGATGTTGACTCAACTCGTAAAAACTGCCTCGTTGATATTTTCGTTTCATCTCTCGATGAAACTGTAGAAGACGCGCTCGTTCATATTGACAACTTTGATAATAAAGACCAATTATTAACAGCCGTCTATCTTGATGATGATGATCCTGTTGACATTTTCCGAAAAGACATTTAAGAAAGGAAACCAATGAAACAATCAACCCTTTCACAAAAAGAACAAGATGTTCTAAAACAGTACTTCTTAAACGAAATTCAAAAACAATTACAACCTTACACAATCAGCCTCACGGACTATTTCGACGGTGAATTGACCATTACCGATTTAGAAACAATCAAAAACCTCATTCAGCTTAAATTCGAACATAGCGCCGCTACAAATCGCATTTATTTGCGTGACACCCCAAATAGTCAAGTAGTACTAAACGAACAAGATTTGCCTAAATTTATCAAGTGCATTAATCTTGACGATAAAAACATGCAAGACATCATTGATGAAACAGGCTATGCATTTACCATTATCACGCAACCAACCGTCGAAATTGAATTTCCAATGCTAGGCGGTATCGGCGAACTCAAACTTGATTATGTCCATTATAAACAAAGTGGGTGCAAATATTTTGCATGTGATGATGACGAAAATTGGTCTAAAAATGACAATAAACACACTGTTTCAGAAGAAAACCGTGCGACACTTGTATCAAAAATGAAACCGGTTGATGAAACAATTCCATATTCTCGATACAGCCCGTTCTCACTCCATTATCATGGACCACAACTAGCCGGAGTTGATGATGCCAAATGGTACGATTGGGAGTATAAACTGCGAAACACAGTAATAGGACTCGCATACGAACGAATCAACGAAGTTATTTCAGATATAGCTCGCAATCAATCAAGTATCACAGTTGACGAACTCATCGAACAACTAGATAGAAAGGACGCCTCATGCTAACAATTTTCCCAAACCCGAAAACAATGAACTACGATAAACTCATTGATTTTCTCAACAAGCGCAAAAACATTGAGTTAAACCGCTTTAAACAACGTGGTAACAAAAACGTCAAAGACATCGAATATCGTATCAATAAAGAAACGGGCCAACCAGAACTACTTGAATTACTATGGAATGGTGGTCACTATATCCATCCACTTCACCAACTCGAATTCAAAGAAGAAAAATATTCGGAAAATAATACCATCCCCGCTACTATCCAAGAACTCGTAGTAAATAATATTCTCGATTTATCACGATACATGTTCCTCACACACGAATACACAGACGATGGTTTCAATATGGAAATTGTTCTACATGGAATTTTCCCAACACTCGAAGATGCAGGTGATCCTGAATACGAAAACATTGTCGCAGTCGTACCCGGCGAATATATCAACTATACAGCCTACAAAGAAGCCATTGACGATGATCCTTGGTACGAATATTTGGATTATCTCGAAGACGACTAGAAAGGAAAACAAATGTATACAACATTAGTAGCCATCACTTGCTTTATCATAGTCTTACTAGCCATTGGCGTTTTCACACCTATTGATGCAATAGACGAACCTACAAAAAAAGAAATTCTAATTGAAATTCTAATTTCTCTATCGTTCCTCGCATCAACTATTCTATTGTTGTTTGTCTTCGCCAAAACCACAACCATGATATTGTCCAAGACACCGGACGTAAAAGAATCAAAGCAACCATGGCGCACTATCTATAAAAACGACATTAATGCTGACGTGAAAATCGAACCAGCAGGTCCTTATAAAAACACCATAACACCTAAAGACACCATCTCAGAAGAAGACATCAAACGATATATGCCGGATTACTCATTCCCGTGGACCAATAAGAATGAAGCCTCAGTCGATATCACCGCTAAAAATGATGTCGACGAAACAACAAAAAGAGTTATTTTACCGAAAAATAATATCATCGAAACATGGCCAAAAGAGATGAAACCAAACAAGTCTAAAGGCCATATCACCAAAATCGAATATCGTTCGACACCTGTTACTCGAAAATGGTTTGGGATTTCAATCGACAAAGTAAACTACGAAGAAATTCGCATCACCATCGACTATGAAGGTCAAAAAGATCCATCAACCGCACAACTCTTCGGTGAGGACTAGAAAGGAAAACCTATGTACGGAAGTCTCATGTTACTTACATTCATTGCATTTGTCGGAAGCATAGCCATCATTTGCGCAATCAGCATCGATGATAACAAAAAGCATCTTTGGCGATTGCTATTGTTTATACCAATCATTTGGGCATATTTTCTATTTGAACAAACAGGATCAATTATAAATTACGACGACGTAGCAAAAAACTCAAACGAAAAATGGCACGTTGTCTACGAAAACAATATCAATGCCGATGTCACAATCACCTCAGGTGATATGACATTAAATCCGAAAAAACTAATCACCAAAGGTGACAAAGAAAAATTTCTCAAATCTGATGAGTCCTTCTTGGTTTCCTTATTTTCAGTCAATGACTCAAATGAACATGATGCCGAAGTCACCATTACTGCAACCAATAAGCAAGATTCAACATCGAAAAACGCCACGCTCACAAAAGATAACTTCATCGAAAAGTGGCCAAAAGACAAAAAGCCGGATAACTCAAAAGGACGCATCGTTAAAATCGAATATCGTAAAACACCTATCACCTTAAAATGGTTTGGACTGAAGGTTCAACAAACATCTTATGATGAAGCACGTATCACTATCGAATATGGTGCTACGGATGACCAATCAACCAAGCAACTTTTTGGTGAAGACTAGAAAGGAGCACTTATGTACGGAACATTAGTATTCGCAACATTAGCGGTCATTGTGTTATTAAGCTTATTTATTATTGTAACCGGCTTTGGAATAGATGAAAATACTCATTTAGAAATAGGCAACAACGAAATCGAAATGCGCCCATGGCGATTTCTTTGGTTCATACCACTCTTAGGAATTCTGTTCGTATTTGCCAAAACAAGTGGCGACAGCTTCTCTAGCTTTGATGAAATCGCTAAAACCTCAAAGAAAAAGTGGCATACCATTTATACAAATAACATCAACGCGGACGTTACAGTTTCAACAGAACATGTCACATTAAATCCGAAAAAGTCAGTCACCAGAGACGACAAAGAAAAGCTATTCACAGCAGGAACCTACATACCATTACACCTAAGTAGTAAAACTGTCACCATCACAGCAACCAATAAACATGACTCAACTTCAAAAGAAGCAGAACTCACGGACGATAACTTTATCGAGAAATGGCCGAAAGGTACAAATCCCAACAAAACAAATGGACGCATCACCAAAATTGAATATCGGTCAACATCCACCCCTTTAAAATGGTTCGGTATGACTGTCGAAAAAACATCTTACGACGAAGCTCGAATCACTGTTGAATACAAAGGCACTGATGACCCATCGACCAAGCAACTCTTTGGCGAAGACTGATTCTACACACAGGATTCGTACCAATATCAGATTAAACTAAAAAGGACACTCACATCATGCTCTTATCACTCACTCTATCGAACGACCAAACACTCTACCAGTTCCTCCGCGCGACCGAAACACCTTTAGCAATTGTCGCGGAACCGAACAAACTCAACGAACTACTCACAAGTCACGGATTAGAATCACTTGACCTATCCGACGAAGATTTCCAAAAAGAAATCACTTTTGCGAACTTCCTCAAAGATGAATACGGCGACAACTTCACCGACACACTCTATTGGGACTATCGCGATGACTTATCAGCGACAGCGCAAGAGACCGTCTTAAAAGACGCCCTCGAAAACGAAACAACGTTTGCAACAGCTGCCGCGTGGTACGTTGAAGAACATATGGAATGGCTCCCTGATTACGAAGCCATTAACAAGTTCTATGATCAGAACCCCGAAGTCGATGAAGATGACGAATTCTACCTTGAACTCTTCAACGACTACATCAAAACCGATTTCAACGTAGAACAACTCCTCCGAAATTCTGCGCCCGAAGATATGACCATTTATTTCGGTCAAAGCTGGGACGATGATTATCACGCCATCGAAGCACGGTATAATGATGACGACACGACTGTCTCAACACCCGTCGAATGGTTAATCGCCACACAAGACTATGCACCTGAAGACCTCAAAAACGAAGAAACCGTGCTCAAATCACCATTCTTAACTAGTTTGAGTGAAGAATTGTACGATTACGATACAGAACTCGATGGGATGCAACTCATCGCGATTCCTGACAGTAATAACTTTGAAGCCATCTTAGCCGTTGCTCTCAAACAAGGCGTGATCAAGGCTTCGACGACGTTCGGTCTCTTCAATCGCATCCACGGCGGTGGCAGTGGTCTTGGCATCGAACTCGAAAAAGACATTCAACTCGACGAATCTGCGCCGATTTACGACCTCACGCTCGCTTATCGCGACAATTCATATGACTATAGCCCGGACGCCGTCTACGGATTAGTGCGTAAGAAATTTACAGGCGAGGACTTGAGTGAAGACTAGAAAGGAAAATCACAATGATCAACTTCGAAACCATCACGCACGAGCACTGTTTGTTTTTTCCTCGGAGCAGTTGCAGGTGAAGAAGGCCCTTTGTTGAACATTCTAAAAACAAGCGACAACAAATACTACTTCACCTATTACATCTTTGACGACGGTCACTACAAAGATGAAAAAGCTATTCTCATCGTCAAAGAAACTACGATTAAAGAAATTAAAGAAATATTCAATGAAGAAAACCTTAACAAAAATGACGGTCAAGGTCTAGGCTTACTAGATATCTTCGAACCGTCAACCGGACAAGCCTATTACGAAACGCTAACCGGTGCTCAAAAATTCTCTGAACTAAAGAATCAAAACCTTGAACCCGTACCATATGAAACCGTAAGAGAGCGTGTCGAGTGCACGCTAGACAATTACGAACTGTTAGGTATCCTCAATTGGAGCTACGACAAAGTAAAACGAGAAAATCTTTTAACACACGTCCTCGAACAACTTGATGCACATTAGAAAGGAAAACTATTATGGGATGCTCATGGTGGTCATTTGCCACAAAATCTTCAAACTACGACAATCTTGTCGCTATTGACAACAAACCAGCTACATTACTTATTCCTGAATTTGCAATCAGCTGGACCAACAATCAATCAAAACTCGCTATTAAACACGCCGGTGATTACGCCGATTTCTATATGAAAGAACCATATGATAATGGGACTCAAATCAATGGTCATTTACTCATAGCTGTTTTTGAACAGCTATACATCAAATCAAATTTGGAATTTGAGCTAGATGATTTACAAACTTATTGCCCAGAAGAAAAAGAAGCAATCGAATTGTTAAAACAAGAAATTGAAGAAATTACAAATACTCTCCCAACATTCGAAGAATGTTTCTACAGCAACGATTCATTTCCATTTGAAAATCAAACCCTTGAAAAACTTCGAAGAAACGGTATCGATATTGAATTAGGCACTCCGTTCGAAGACCTTCTTGATTACGGAATAAAAGTCGTACCTGGTAATTCAAAAAACCAAACATACGAAAACGTCGAAGCTATCTCTTACTGCGGACAATTCTAAAAATTCGAGCAAACACATCTGAAATAATTGGTGTGTTTGTTATAAACAAAAATCTAAACAACAAAAGGAAAACTACAATGTATATTTCACTAGAATCATGCGAATGCAACTATCCAACACCTACACCCTATAAAGAATTCCCAACAGAGATCTTGCTTGAAAACATCAAATATATCTTGAATAACCATCCAACCATAGAATTATCATCCTTAAAAGAACTAGAATCTATGCAACGTTATACAAATCAAAACGACCGTGAGCAAATTCTAATTAATTATATCCACAAAAACGGAACCCAAAGCCCCGATGATTTGATGACAACCGAAATCGACATCAATGACGACTATGGATATTACAGATTCCACCTCGCATACAACGAAACCAACTTTTATCATTACTGTTATTCTAATACCCATGAAGAAGATTGGGAATCACAAATTACCTATCACAAAAAACTCGAAGACGAGAAATAATGGAAAGGAAAAACTACAATGTACATTTCTTTGCACACATGTGAATGTGATTATCCAACAGCAACACCCTATAAAGAGTTTCCCGTGGACATCCTGCTTGAAAACATCGCATGTCTCTTGAATAACCACTCAGACACCGATTTAACACAATTGAAAAATTTAGAATCAATGCTCCGTCATACAAATGACCGAGAACAAGTTCTAATTGATTATATCCATAAAAATGGAACACAAAATCCCAATCATTCAATGACAACCGAAATCGACATCGACTATGGAGATTACAGGTTCCACCTAGCATATAACGAAAAAAGCTTCTACCACTATACTTATTTGGACGATCACGGGGATTGGGAATCACGCATCACCTATCACGAAAAATTCGAAGACGAGAACAATTAATATAACCGTAAAAGAATTTATAGAAATATCAACATATACAGTATACGTAATGACCCCATGGCCAACCGGTGGTGAATACCACCCGCGTACAAAAAAGACTTACATCTCAAGTATGGACCGCGAAGATGATATATCTAATCGTGAAATTGATTTCTTCGAAATTAACTTCAATGAAGAACTCGAAGAATATACGATTACCGTATACACCAAATATAATACTAAATAAGGAAAACAACAAATGATTAACTTCGACGAACTATTCAAAAACCACCAAGCCACACGCACTGATTGTAGACCGCTTTCTATTATTACGTACAAAAAGCCCGAATCATTCGAACACGGACTTCGCTATATTTTTGACAACGAACTCTCAACCTTAACCATCACCGGTGATTGGCTCAAAGCTATTGCAGTAAACGTCAACAACATGGGGTCACCAGACCGCCTTTACGAATCTGCGTACGAACCACACTTCGGCGTATGTCGTTACGGTGATTACGAACTAGATTTCGACATTGGCTATCTCAACAGTAAAATTGTCACAAAAGACAAGAGCAATTCTTATGAGAGTTTAGATTATCACGAAGTTGAACAACACGTCAAATTCGTTTTAGGACTCGATGATGACTTAGATGACCGAGACGATGAAGAAGCACACGCCATTCACACTATCATTCAATCAATTCTAGATATGATAGACGAAGGCGAAACACTATGCGAAGAAAACTTTGAATATTGTCTCACTGATGACGAACAATTTGAAATTGAAGAACTTCTCGATGAATACGACGTTTCACTCGAACAATTCTTAAATGTCGAACCCATAAACGACGCACTCGTCGTTGCTTTTGAAGGCTTCAAACGCGCATACGAAGAACTGTTAGAAAAGGAAAATTAACATGACAAAATACGCAGCAACACTTTATTACACAAATAACCTTGAAGGTGATAGTATTCCATTCTTCACTAAAAGCGAACTGTTTGTTGAAGCAAACGAACGACGAATTCAAAATGAATTACCTGAAACAAATGATTTAGATGAAGCTATCGAATATCTCGAATCAACAGACTTTGGCGTTCTTTACGTAACAACACAATATTTCAACGAAAACGAAATTGAAATTATTGAAGAATAAGTGAAAAGGAAGATTAATATGACAAAGCCATTAGACACTATGAACGCACTCTACAACAAATACAAACCACTCTTCGAAGAATATCAATTCACATTAGAAAAAGACCGATTTGGAACAAACCCTACGTCGTGGTATATTAGAGAAGATTGGCAAACTTATTATGACGACAGGGTCGCCATGAAACATTTCGACCATAAAAACGTAAACGAACTAGAAAAATGGTTGTCTTATTACTTAGAATTTGTCAAAAATTACCGATTTTTAAAAAAAGAAATCAAACACGACAAAGACATTCATTTTGAAATTCGTGATTTCCACGACCGCAACGGGCTTGATTATAAATCCGGAGAAATGGATTTCAAAGTTGTGAGCAACGAGGTTGAAAACTTCGACCAAACTACCTATTATTTGAAATTTAAAATCAATACTGAACAAGTGGATATTCACATCAAAGTGAGAGACGCCCTTCATGAAGATACGACCATTCAGTCGGGTGACATCAACTTGAATTTGGAATGCGACCATGATGTGTTGTTCTACAATCTAACTCAAAAATTAACAACCACAAAACAGTCACTTTATGCTGATTTGATGAAAGTAATCAAACAAATGAACAAATTGAAACAATCATTTGTTGATAAAAAAATGAAATTGTAAAAAACATGTCAACGAAATCATTAACCAGAAAGGAACCTAGATGGAAAATCACACCAACAAAACCTATCAAGAACGCATGAACAAGACAGCGTCATCTAAGTTCGGCGCTATCAAAAAACACCTCGAAAAAGGTGTCAAACTGCTCGATTTCGGCTCAGGCTTCTCGCCAGAGTTCATCGAACAAGTGCAACAAACAAGCGCTCACTATGTCGCCTATGATGTGTCAAACATCGTTCAAAACCAACTAAAAGAAAACGACATTGATTTTCTCACAAAAGAAGAGCTCACAAACACAGAAGATGAATTCGATGTGATTTATTTGTCAAGCGTCTTCCACGAATTAATGAGCTATCTGTCACGACCAGAACGTCGAGAAACGTTTGCCATGCTCGATAAGGCACTCAAACCTGACGGCGTCATCGTTATTCGTGATTGGGGTTATGAACCAAATACAAACGACATTACATCATTTGAAGTGGCGTCAAGCACTGTAAATGAAGAAGTTTATATATGGATAAAGGAACTTATTAAAAATTCCATCATCGAAAACCTACGTGTGGTTGATCATATTGAGAACGATGAACTAGAACCCGATATCTATGTAACAACCAAACAAAACATCTACGAAATCATGTTACATACTGTTTGGGGGCTAAACTCACTCGAACGAGAAGCACAAGAAACCTACAGCGTCACACCCGAACTCATTGAAAAATGGATTTGTCGACCATACGGATATCGAAATGCAAAATTCGAATTAAATCAAGAAGAATACGACGAAACCTATTTACCGTACTTGCAAAAATACTTCAAAATAGATGAGCTTCCGTGGCCGACTAAAATTATTTATGAACTAAGGAAAACCAAATGACCACATCTCCATTTATAATTGCAATCGCAATCATAACACTATTTGGGTTAAGCATCGTTGTACTAGATTTCATCATTCCGGAAACAGAACTGTTCAAAGGCATAATCATTGACAAACGTACAGAACCTGAACACAAAATAAATCATGTTCTAATTGTTGGAGAAGTACCCGTCAGTTACGATGAAACAGCCCCCGCTAAATATTATTTAGACATCCGTGGATATGATCAAAACAATAAAATACAAACTATAACAATCGATGTTTCAGAAGAAACCTATAACCAATATGTCATAGGCGACACATGGCATTCATCAAATCACGAAGAATAACACCAACCAATTAGAAGGACACAAAACAAATGGTACAATTCTTAAAATTAAATGACATTTTAGCGGAAGCCGACTACACCGTCACCGATGAAGAAGTCAAACAAGCGTTCATCGACCATGGGTTCGTACCACTATATAACGAACAAGAAACGGAGAAAATCAAATGACAATCGCAACACTAAAAGACTTCGAAATCGTAAACATCGAAGAGGACTACTATACCGGAAGTGAATTTAAGGGTACATGGGCTACCAACACCTGCGAACTTTGTGATGTCACCATCACTATGTACTATAACGACAAAAGCTACGAACTCAGTATCAAGCCTGCGGATCCCGGTGCTTACGGCAGTTACGGCGGAGACCGCAGTCGTGGAAAAGGAATTTCAACTGAAATTCTTATCGACATCATCCAGCAACTTACAGATGAGCCCGACGAACTAACCTTTGAGAACTTCGTCAACAACTACTTCCACGAATTCGGCTATAGCCACGAGGTCAAACTCAAAAATGCGAAAGATAAATATTATCTAGGTAAACCAATTAATTTGATTACCGAGCCTAAACCTATCAACAAGCTTATGCCGGTTTATACGTTTGATGAGTTGACACCCGAACTCGTGAAAACACTCGTCAGTGAAGAATTTTTCGAAAACCGAGCGTATACATTTAACGAAATGTTCAAAGATCTCGCTTCAGAAAACGAGCATAACAAAAATTTCGGACTCATCAGCCTGCTCCGTCTCGTCGCACAAGATAAACAAGAGCGTAAAAATCACAACACCTTTGCGCTACTCCTACCAGACTTCGATATTGAAAACATTTTCGACGAACTCGACCAATACAAACCATTCGTATCCGTCGAAAACAAAAATTTAGTTTACTCGCTCAACAAGCTTTAGAAAGGAAAACCTTATGGAAAAAACCTATAAAGTAACAATGTACGACTGTCACTATCCTAATTACGAATTTCCAGGACAAATGCACCGATTATACACATCACTCGGATTAATTGACTTCGTAAACAACACTCTAAGAGAAAAAGCAGACACAATCAGTGACGCTTGTCGCATCATTAACTGTAGTAACGGTTACGTCAACGAAGTCGTTGTCGAATTCACCAACGATGACTTCATCGGAAATATCAAACCTGATGGCACAATGACAAAGAGATTAGACTTAGGTTCATTTATGTTCGAAGTTCCACGCTCCAAAGATCTAGTTGCAAATTTCGATAAATTATCAATCGAACAACAAAAAGTTATTTGCACCTTTATCGACAAGGCTGAACAGATACGCGACCAAATCAATAAACAATATGATGAAACCTCAAATTACGTATTAATCAACAAAAAAGCAAAAGACATCCTGGATAAATTTGTACGCAATATGTTCACAACAGATGACCGTCCAAATCCTGATGCGCAAATCATGAACATGCTCAAATTCAACGGCATCGACCTCGAAACCTTATTCGATTTCTTAGTTGACACAGTAACCGACATGCCTGTTGCTGACTTGATGACAGACGACAAAGGTATACTTCTAATGCACGTTGACGAGTTCTGGCACAAAATTGTCGTCGAAGCTGCACACAACAGTTAGAAAGGAACTCGTATGTCAATCTTCACAAAAGCCGATATTGAAATTGAAACATTTCATGAATCAACCAAAAAATCAGCGTACGTCAGCAAGCTATATGAATATCTAGATGAATTGAAATCTCAAGGTATTTATGTCGTAGATGTCAGCCTCGTTTCGACAGTGCTCCAAGAATCATCATATTACGGTGATAAAATCTATAACGAATATATGATTCGATTAGTCAAACCAAAATATGAAGTAATCGTTGAAACACATTGCCACAATAAAGTCACCGGCGTATTTGAATGGGCTGGCGCCAAAAGTCTAGGATATTTCAAATCAAATGATGAAGTTGAAAAAATTAAACAACAATATCTCGCTGAAAACACCGACGATACCAAATTCAAAATCCAAACGAAATACCATTCACCACTGGAACAATCAATCTAGAAAGGAATTGTATGTCAAATAACATCGCATTCGAAGGGAACCCTGAAAATATTCAACGTTTTCTTCTACAACACGAATTCCAACATCGTTACCAACAATTCGATGCAAAAACCATATCACACGATGCGGCACCAATTACCACACGCACACCGATTTGGCTTATTATGGCTATTAACAAATTCTTAGACCAATTCAATATACAGGAGTTCATCAAGCGCTATAAAGAAAAGTACTCACAAGAAATCAACGTAAACGCTTTTCTTAAATACGTTCTTACAACAGATACATTCGCCACCTTCGCAGGATATCAACTAGAACAATATCTTTCAGGTGATAACCATCAAGATATTTGGCAAAATTGCGTGTTTGACAAGAAAGCAAAATTGCTCTATCCGTCCCAATATGGAAATCATCGAGGTACTGTCGAAACCATTTTGTCGCAACATCGTGAATTACGAGCTGATATCGAAGCGCAAACTATCGAAAATCAAAACGAATTCATCATGAACGAGCTTATCTTGATTGGCAATAAAGGAACGACCAACTACTATCAAGCAAAATACGAAGTTCGTCCTGAAGAACTTATGGCAAATCAAGAACCACTAGACATTATAGCAATGGTTCAAGAACGCTTTACAACATTTGATCATGCGCTCAACACACCTGACAATGATATTCGCTATGTCAGCTATTGCTTCCAAAAGCCAAATAAGCCAAATATCACAGGTGTTAGTCAAAACAATATTGCTTATGTCCTCAAACGATTTGCCGAATTAGGCTTTATTGACGAACTAGAACAGGTACTTATAGCGGCGGGTGTCGATGAATCCAAATTGATTTCAAGCGCCCGCAGATTCTGGCCTCGAGCATGGTTTCCTGAACATGAAAATGCAGGATATGAAATAACACTATTGACGGTCACAAAAGATAATATTAATAATCGACCACTTTGCTTTTAACATTCACTAAATTGAACCTGAGCCACGCTCAGGTTCGTTTTTTATTATGACTATTTTAGGAGGTAACCCACATGACCGTTAAACAATTTTTAACAGAAACACAATTCCACAGCGATGACATCATCGCCCTCGTTCATCCACAAAAATCACAAGTCGTCCTAACAGGTAACAACCCATGCCTCACGGACGATGAACTCGCAGAAACGCACATCATTCACGAATATCGCCGTAATGAGTGTGATCGTACTTACTACCGAATCCACATCAATTAGAACCAGAGTCTCGCTCTGGTTCATTTTTAATAATAATCACAATTATTCGAAAGGAGAAATCATCATGAACATGCACGACTTAGCAAATCACATAATTGCCGTGGCAAATGAAAATCATCGAACAATTACGAATATACAACTTCAGAAAGTCTTATATTTCACTTTACGCTATTCGATACCATTGATTGGGCTAGAAAACACCAAAGAAATCTACGACGAACCATTCCTAGTATGGAGATATGGACCAATATTAAAATCACAATATGATAGATTTTACACATATGGCGCAAGTCCAATCATCGAAGATTTACCTCAATCAGAAAAATACAAACGTTTAAATAAGCTAATTATTCGACTTTTAGATATGGACGTTTTTAGATTGATAAACGCAAGCAGAACACACAACTTCTGGAAACAAAATAAAATAGCCGAGGGTCGTAGCACAATCGCCTACCCATTAAACGAAGTGCTTCATAAAAATTAATAAAATCGAAAGGAATACCTATGCCAAAAATTAAAGTTCTATCTGCCGAAAAAGCCTTTTTAGCAGCTCACTACGGTGGACCATTTGATTTTAACAAGGAGAACTACATCATTATCTCTATTACGGACATCCGTAACGAAGAAGATTGCCCTGTAATTTTCCGTCCAATCAAAAATCTAAAAGCTGTCTTTAGAGTTCCCTTTATCGACCTTGCAGCCGACAAACTCGACCCAAACATACCAATCAAAGAACAAACAGGACTTGATTTGCCCGTCTTTTCTGAAAAAGAAGCTCATGAAATTAAACAGATCGGCGACTTTGCAAAAGAACACAGTTATCACATCCTCGTACATTGTGAAGCAGGTGTTTCTCGTTCACAAGCTGTAGGAGCCTGTCTTGAACTTTATGTCAATAATGACGCCTCAAACCTAGAACGTCGGATCCATTCCGGAAACTACACTTACTTTCAAACGTTCTTCCAACAATTCGATGACGAATGGAAAGTATTGAGCAACTTACAAGAACCAATCTACCAAGAAGCTGACCATGACGAAAACCTCTTCGGTTTCCATTACAAAATGGACGACTATGAAAAGCATCAACTCCGACGAGACGCACTCGGTCCCGAATATCCACGTTCACACATGTTAGGGTTGACTGACCGAATTAACCTTGCACGATTAACGAATTAGAACCAGACCCACGGTCTGGTTCGTTTTCTATTCTGACTAATTCTATAAAAAGGAGAAATCATACGACAAAAACTAAAAACTATTTTTACCACACTACTATGTATCTCTATCCCCGTCGCAGGCGTCATAACCTTAATCCATATCTATCGATCTGACGACATTGTTGAAGTAAAAAGTCAAACTCATGTTGAAAAACCATTAACCGTTACCGAAAACCACATTCAAATAAGCAATTTAAAAGCAAGTTATGAAACATTCGACGAATCAAACATCTACGGTGAACTCATCATGCTTTACCAATTGAATAATGGTGACGAATATCAAGACGAATTCAATCTTGAGCAAATTCATAACAAACAACTACCCAACAACGGGTCCGTCTTAACAAAAACCTATTATAACGGTACTTATATTCTTAAAAGCGGAAAAACAATCACGCTTGAAACAGCCGATAAATTAAAAAAAGGCGACAACATTCACCGTAGAGAAGACCCTGAGTATCGGTGGACTCAAATCACACCTCATACCGAATCAATTAATACAACTGTTCAAGTACCCTATGTAGTATCCAGCGGAAAAACGCACATGACTCACTATCGCGATGAGCAGTTCACCATCACACCATAGAAAGAAGAATCACATGACCTATATTTTCACAGCAGAACAACTTGCAGGTGTTATTCAATATAACCTTAAAACTGACGACCCACTCGTTCTTGAAAACGTTGCGTTCTTAACAGAACTATTCTACCAGGACTGCAAGGATGACATTAAAGAACTCACAGACCAACCGTGGCCAGAACGTCTTGCTGATACACACTTTGAAGCCTACGATTATGGAGCTTACGAGCAAACTATTCGCAAGAACATCGATAACCTACCACATGATTTTAAATTAACTACCATCACTGTCGGACAAATTATGCTAATTCAACAAGTATTAGCGAACATCCTCGAACAATGCAACGAACAAACAGTCTTCGAAATCGTCGACTACGTTGCTAATCACGATGAAGCGCGCGACGCTTACAACAGTGACTCAAAAGAAATTATGATTGACATTAAATAGAAAGGAACTTGATATGCCAACATTAATAGAAGAACTAAAAAAAGTAGAAGAAGACAAACGACAAACAAAGGAACTTGAAAAAGCTATCAAAAAATTCGTCATGCGACAAAATGTCTATGACATACTTCACACGGCCGCATCGAATGGACTTTCTGCTATAATCAACGAGGGTTTCACCAAATTAGAACCTTCCATATACTCTCATAAAGGCACAATTTGTGAAGGGTATATTTTCACCATCAACAATCCAAGCTTCGTAAAATCATTATTAACAGCACACATCGTCATTTTACCAGAGAATAACATTTCCATTGATATTACGGACTACGATACAATTCGAATCACACAAAAACGCGCTCTTCACGAATTAAAAGCCGTAATCGGACTCAACGAAGAAGAATAGAAAGGAAACCACCATGGCAACATTAGCCGAACAACTCAACGCCCTTGCACAACGCGAACAACAAACAGAAAACCTCGCCAACGCTATCAAAGAATTCGTATCACAAGAACGAATTTTCAATATGCTCAGAAAAGCACTATCTAATAAATTTACAGCCGACATTCCATATCAACGTTTCAATAACGAAGGCTTTATTAAACTAAAACCACAAGAAACGTCACAATACTCAGGCTATGATGCTTATTTATTTACTATTGAAGTCGAACCTCACAAAAAAGCACTCGAAGCGCGAATCATTTTTGACGGGAGAAATATCAGTGTTCTCATGCTCGAATATCAAACCCACTTACTCAACCAAAACACCGTTATTGACTTACTAAGACAAGTGATTGGTGTCGAAAATAAAATAAAATAGAAAGGAATTACACCATGTTCACAAAAGAACAACTAGAAACCATCGTTGAAAAACTACCACAAAAAGCTCGTCATATCGAACAATACAAAGATCAACTCATTATGCCGTTTGAGAGAATTTACTTTGAATTTTATAAACAAAATCACAATCGAGAAACCAATAGCCAATACGTCAAAGCACATATTATCTTCTTTGGTTGTTTCGATAACAAAGATGTCAAATGGCTTGAAAAACATAAAATCACTAAATGGTATATCTTCGGTCCAAAATTGACACTATCAACAACCGTCAAATCAGAACAAGAATTAATTTCATTTTTAACTAACGTATTAAATCATTTCAAAAACTAACATAACAATATACCGGTTTACTCGGAAAGGAATCCCCAAAATGCTTACAAAAGAACAACTCGAAAAATTCAACGAACACTTCATGCTAACCGAAGTCACGCACGATGTAACCACTTATGTTTACGAGACCGATGACCTAGAACAACTAAATGAATTGTATACAGAAGAAATTGAAAATGGAATCATGTATCTTGATACCATAATCAAAGACTCGTATACCGAATCATCACAAAGATATACAATCGAATTGAAAAATCCACGTTTATATATTCGAGACATTTACGAACTTTCTAACCTTGTCGAGTTTATCCAAGACCAAATGGACGAAGAAATTGAACGATACAAAAAGGAAACAACTGATACTAAACAACTAAACAACTTTTTAGAAACGGATTCCGTTGACCTTAACAAAGGACCAATGTTTACAGAACTCGTACAAAACCTCAAAATGACACCACAAGAACAAATTGAACAAATGCTGTGGGACAACGATGAATACCTCGGCGGTGATGCCTATGAGGATATTATCACGTCCGAATATGACAGCATTGTTTCTGTTTTAGATCAAGCTATCGAAGCTTACAAAAAGACCGATATCTACGAAATCACTGATGATAACGAAGAACGAATTATCGGCACCCACAAGGAAAAGATGAACGCACTCGCTAACTACCTGCGTCGTGTCGCCAACGATATCGAAGAAAAGGACTAATCACATGTACATCAACGCTTACAAAGAAACGCATGACAACTTGTATTTGACCAAAGGTCACAACGTTTTATCTATGATCTCCTACGAAATTGAACGAATTTTCGAAAAAGAAGATGTGTGCGAAACAGCACAAGACTTTCTACCAAAACTAAAAGAAATCAAACAACTCGCAGATCAATGCGAAGATGTAGCTTCATTTATCTCAAAACTCAAGGAAGACATTCGCATTGAAATTCAAGGTTTCAAATTTATCATTGAACGCACGCCAAGCGACCCCGTTTGGGTCAGTGTCGAATATGACTACATTGGCAATAACCATCTTGGCTATACTACTTACACATCCGTCATTGAACATATCGACGACATTGAATAGAAAGGACAAATATGTTATTTACATTAAAAGACACAACCGTCGAAGCAATACATCCAAAAGAACAAGATGAACAATATGTGGAAGCCACCTGCCCAACCTGCGGTGGCGATTGGGAGCCAGGATTAGTTTCCGTCGAAATCACTTTCGGAAATGGTAATCAATATCTATATGAACGATACGACAATACAGTAGAAACACATAACCTCGCTGACGTTATCGATTACCTTTTCACTCACCTAGATGAGTTCCCACAAATGACGCAACGTCAATTCATTGATCATCTGACTAACGAATTGGACAAACGTTTTAGATATATCGACTAGAAAGGAACTGACTAATGCACCTCGAAATTGTACCCTATCTGTTCCTCGGCTCAGTCATTGCATTCGGCGTCTTCAACATCATTCAATGTAATCGTAAAATCGAAGACGTCAAAAATTACTCGAAACCGAGCAAATTTTTATTTTGGTTTTTAGTTACAACTATGATCTATTCCTTTATAGCAACAATCGCAGGACACCTAAACCAAGTCTTCTTTCCAGACGTCAGCGAAACTCGTGACAGAACGCACGTTGTCTACAACAACCAAATTAACGCTGACGTGGAATATGTCGATAAAGACGGCTATATCTACCAAGGCGGTACAACGCCGACAGACTCTTCGTCAATAACCAATTGGCCGAGAAAAGACAAAGAACTCACTGTCACGAAGGGCACGGAATCGATTTCGAAAGCGATTGACGAAGCCGAAATCGTCGGCGACAAAAACGGCATCGTCACCAAAATCGAATTCGGCACTCGAAAACACACATACAGACCACTAGGGCTCCCCGTGCTGACAACAGAAAAGAGCTTCGTCAAAGTTCATCTGAAACCGAAAAACCCACAAGATAGAAAAGCTATCGAAAATCTCTTAGAAGGAAAAAACTAAATAGAAAGGCCACACAGAATGCACGTTGCACTAGCCCATAAAGACGGCGCAAACGAACAACTTTTGCAAGATCACGCATACAACACAGCGAATCTCGCACGCGATTCTGCATACGAAATAGGACAGGGTGACGCGCTCTTTTTGCTCGGTCTCTTTCACGACATCGGTAAAGCCGACCCCTTATTTCAACAAAAACTAACCACTAACCCCGACACACATGTGGATCACTCGTACGCTGGCGCGCGATACACTTTCACGAACATCATGCAAGTCCATGGTTACGATGTCTTCACAGATACCATCGCATACGTAATTGCAGCCCACCACGGTATGTTTGACATATACGAACCTGAAATAATCTACACTAACAAATTATTTGCACGAATGGATTTAAAAGAAGGTTACGATTACGCAACTGTCACAAATTTCGCACACGAACTCGAACGCGAATTACCTCAATACGGATATCGTGACCTAAAAGACTTGATAGAAAAAGCTTATCTCAATTATCAAGAGGCAATGAAAAAACTTCACCCAAAAGATGAAACAGAAGAAAAATTCCATCAAGGCGCTTTTGTACGCTTATATTTAGGCTTTCTTAAGAACGCTGATATCTTGGACACTATCAATGCTTACCGTCAAGAATTACAGCCACGTACACTTGCAGAAAAAACAGTATTGAACCATCATTATTTATCCGCTATCGAAGCCAAATACAGCCAATTTGCAAATCCAACAACGGCACTCAACCAAACACGGACACTGTTAGCAAACACTATCAAGAGTCGTGGCGCCCTTGATACTGCCGGAATTTATCGTCTAGATTTACCAACAGGTGCAGGCAAAACAAATCTCTCTATGAGATATGCCTTTCACCAAATGGTGTATCAAAACAAAAGCCGATTTCTTTATGTCGCTCCGTTTTTGTCTATTCTAGAACAAAACGCGGCCGAAATTCGGCGCACTGTTGGTGATAGTGGCTTAACGGAACACCACTCAAACGCTATCATAGATGATAGTGTTCTGGGCAGATACTGTACAGATAGCTGGGACGACCAAATCGTTCTAACAACTATGGTTCAGTTTTTTCAAACCCTTTTTAAAACAAGATCTGGAAACGTTAGACGGTTCGCCAATCTTACCAATAGTATTATCGTACTCGATGAAGTCCAATCACTACCTATTAGTGTCACTCATAATTTTAACTTGATTGCAAACTTCATGGCTTATGTTATGAAAACCACCCTCGTGCTCTGTACAGCAACACAGCCCCTGTATAACGATCCGCATGTTTCGCATAAGTTGATCTACGGCGGGCACAATTGGGAGCACCCCGATCTCGTAACTATGACCGACCTTGAACGGAAATCGTTTGAGCGCACTTCTATCACGAAATTCAAAAGCGATGACTCAAACGCAAACTTAACAGACATCGCAAACGCAATCGTAAGCAAAGTCGGATCCGTTCTCGCTATCGTGAACACAAAGAAAACGGTTGCAAATCTCTATGACTTGATTTCGCAAAAAACAAGTCGCAAACTGTTTTACTTATCAACGAACATGTGTGCGCAACATCGGCTAGATATCTTAAAAGAGATTAAAGAGTGTCTCGCACAAAATGAGCCGATAATTTGCATTAGTACACAACTCATTGAAGCGGGCGTTGACGTTGACTTCGAATACGTATTTCGATCATACGCCGGACTCGATTCACTCGTGCAGGCAAACGGTCGCTGTAATCGTGAAGGACTTCGCACACGTGGTCACATGACGATTTTCAATTTAGGATCCGCTGACGAAAATATTACGCATCTCGCAGACATTAAATCGAAAAAGCAAGCCGCGACCAAGGTTCTTGCACAGCAACCGCAAGTCGTTGACTTAACAAGCCTCAATAACGACTTCTATCAATATTACTTCGCAAACAATGCACACAACATGAACTTCGCGCTGAAAAACCCAGGCGAATCCGTTCTCGATTATCTCAGCAAAAACGACTATCACGCTGTCGAACGCGGGGCTCTCACACAAGCCTTTAAAACAGCAGGCAGAGAGATAAACTTAATCGATGACAATACAGTAACCGTCTTCGTAACCTATAAGAATGACGGTTTACTAGATCAATTACGACAACTCTCACAAATTGTCGAAAAAACACCCTCCGAAATGTTTCACATGAAACATCTCTTAAAAGAACTACAACGATACACGATAAATGTGTTCCCTGACGATAAACTCCTAGATAACTGTCAAGTTTACGGCGAAATTTATATTTTGCCGAAAAATCATTACGATTTTCTCACCAAAAATGTCTCGAATTGTGGTACAATATAGTAGACCGAACGTTGAGAAACTCCGGTCATTGTTTATGTGAACCCACGCACGTAAACAGTTATCACTCGCACGGACAACCCGTATCCGGCGATAAGGAAAGGAGTGTTGGCTACATGCTAACAAATATCGAAGTCGTCAAGAAAGACGGTCGTGTAGAACCGTTTCGAATGACAAAACTATTGACAGCTTTGCAAGCAGCTGCATCAGACATCCACTACACACTCACGGATGATGAACTCAAACAAATTGAGACGGAAGTGTACAAACACATTGAAGCTCAATCCGTTCTTCTTCCGCAAGACTTACACTTTACCGCTATCGAAGCGGCTCGTAAAGTCAATGCTGATGTTGCAAAAGCTTACGAAGACTATCATAAGCAAAAACAATCATTGAAGGTTTCTGACCTCAATCGATTAAAGGTTGTATCGAAAACCGGAATTGTGTCCGACTTCAACGCTAAATACATTGAAGATGCCTGTCAAAAGGCTGCAAAATCCATCGGGAAAGAATTGACCGATGAACAATTGCATGATGTATTGTCGGAAGTAGCACACTGGCTCGATACATCCAAATACCATGACACTGTTGCAACGAGTGATCTCCACCGTTTCGTCATGGGAGGCTTGAAAAAGGTTGATTTGCCAACCTATACCGCCTATAAACGTTACTGGCAAGCTCAACGTGACCGAGCGACCGCATTTCATGAATTGCAAAATGAGGCGGAAGGCTTGCGCTTCGGTTCATACAATGAAAATGCCAACAAAGATTCGCAAGTGATTTCGACCAAATCAGCACTCATCAACGAAATGACCATGAAGAAACTCATGCGCCATGTCTTGAACCCTGAATGGTTGAAGGCTCATGAAGAAGGATACATTTATATCCATGAACAAATTGTGGCCTAGTTCGGTAACGAACTATGGAAAACCGCGTTAACCCGTGCCAAAAGGCTGAAGGGGTGTCGTTCCTACGACACCGTAATTATAGGAAATGATAATGAAAGGAACGGCTAACAGGGAACGAAAGAATCCTGTGCGACTTATGCTAGGCATAAACGTTAATCGACTATCGAAAGGATATCTATGAATAACTGGTTCATAGAGAAGAACCGAGTAGAGTAGCCCCTGGTGAAATAAACAGGTTCGTGCTTGTTCTAGACTCGAACAAGATAAATCGTGTAATAGCCAAAATGCGGCATCCTACGTAACGACTAGGATGATGATATAGTCAGCTCACACCCAAGCGGATTTGGGTGATCTCTATAAAGATACATTCAATTGTGACCTCTTTGACTTAGAGCACTTGATGAAGGATAAAGAACACGAAGATGGGTTCTATGCCTTCCGAATCAACAACAAAACGACACATGAACCAAAACATGTGTCATCAGCCTTTGATATTTTATCAAGCGTAACAATCGCTGCATCTGGGAACCAATTTGGTAAGAAACGACCCGCGTATTCAGTAATGAGTGCGTGCTCCTACATTTAATGCTTGCAACACCCTAAAGTCTCAATCACCTAAACAGTCAGTGGAAACACTAAGCTGAACGGTTGTCGAAAGACGGAAAAAAGCATTGAGAATGAGGTAAGCTGAAATAAAAGCCACTTACGTGGTGCTAACCCTCGCAAACAATGGGCATTTAGCAGGGACGTGACCTAAAGAGAAATCCATGGCACACCCCCAACGATTATCTCCTTGAGGGAGAGTAAATCCGTAAGTCACTGACGGAAGAAAAATGTAGCTCCTATACACATAGGATGAAGATTTAATCTGAACTTATCTGAAAAGATAAGCCGTGATTCGCTCACGCTAATAGATTGACGCTCTATTAGGAACATTATTGGGTTTCACTGTCAATCACATTGACAGCACCTTAGCACCGTATGCTGAAAAATCATATCAGCACTACCTAAACGATGCTAAAGAATACGGTATTGCAGATGCTGAACGTTATGCAACAGATAAAACACTCAAAGAAATTAAACAAGGCGTCCAAAGTTACACTTATGAACTCGCTCAAACGCAGAACGCGTTGGGCCAGACGCCATTCACCACCATCAGCTTTGGCATGGACACTAGCAAATGGGGACGTGAAATCACACGCGCCATCCTAGAAGACCGTATGTCACCAGACAATCGCGATGTCTTCCCTAAACTTGTCTTCATGTACCGAAGCGAAATCAACGGTGATCCAACATCACCAAACTATGACTTATACAAACTAAGTCTGGAATGTTCATCTAAGAAACTCTACCCTAAAGTAATTGGGGCTTAAGAGGGTGACCTCTTTCGAATAACTATGTGAACGGCTAACAACCGGTGTCTAATTACCGACAAGGAGTTGTAAGAAATGACAACTAATAATTAGGCTAACAGGGGAACTACACTGTACAATCCTGTGGGAAGCCGTATAAAGATACGGAACCTCAATCGACTATCGAAAGCGAATAGCAAGTAGAGTACAATATAGCTTGCGGGTTATATTGGAAGCGCATAGCTCTCAAACATGAGATGATGATATAGTCAGTAATAACCATTATGGATTATTTGAGTTTCGATGCACAAGATGTCGAAGGTGAACATTACCGCCGTGACGTTTACGAACGTAGCGGACAAACGATTGCTCCAATGGGTAGATGTAAATCGACAGCCCATGTAAAATCTTTTGAACTCAGTCTGATTCACTGAGGGTTAGAAAATCTAGCTAACGGTTAGGTCTTTAAACAAACAACTCTGGAAGCGTTGTTGGTGAGACGTTTAAAGATGAGACCGTGGGAAACTATTATGAGAACAGGACTAATTTATAAATTAACATCAAAAACAACAAACAAAAGCTATGTGGGACAAACCATTAACCTAAAAAATCGTCTACGAAAACACAAATACGATAAAGTCAAAAATCCTAAAACAAACTCATTACAACATGATTTAGAACAATATGGTTTTGACGACTTCGAATTAGCAATCATCGAAGACAACATTCCACAATCAAAATTAGATGACCGTGAAAAATATTGGATTAAAAAATTAGACACAATAGTACACGGTTATAATATTGCTAAAGGTGGTCATGGTGGTGATACATATCATGGATTTAATGAACAAGAACGAAAAGAACTATCAAACAAACTATCTCGTTCAAAAACCGGAGATAAAAATCCAATGCGAATCCATGGTTCATCGCTTATAGGTGACAAAAACCCAATGTTTGGAAAAACACCCCATAACGTCAGGTCTATTACGATTGAACATATCGTGACGCATGAACAACATACATTTAAATCGCATACCGATTGTGCAAAATTTTTAGGTTATAAACATGGACACACAGTAAGTGCTTGGGTAAACCACACGCCTAACGTAATCAAAAAGAATTACAAATTAGTCTAAACATAATAGCACCTGTATCGACTAGCCGTGATGAATGTAGCGGCGGAGACAATCTCCTTAATGTAGGTGTGATTTGAATCCACACCGAAGCGGAAGACAAGTTAAACAACTTGATGATATAGTCAGTGCCACTGGTGACAGTGGAATCACACGTGTCGCGCGCACCTCTCACCGTTTATCGACCCTGAAACAGGTAAAGACGTTACCGACGGTCGATTCAATATCGGTGCCGTGTCTATCAACCCTGTCAAGTTTGCTCTTGAAGCGCGTGACGCTGAAGGCAACTTCGACAAAGCAAAATTCGACGCCCTTGTTGAAAAATACAGCAACACGGTCTTCGATATTCAAAACTGGCGATACGAACGTGTCGGAAACCTTTACGGATCTTCCAACCCACTCTTCTGGTGTGAAGGTGGAGCATGGCAACGTATTCGCCCAGACCAACAAGTAAAAGACTCACGCCTCTTAGACGGTGCAACAGCGTCTATTGGTTACACTGGTCTTTACGAAATGGTCAACGCTATGGTCGGACCTGATTGGGAAAACCTATCAGATGCCGACCGCAAACAAATGCAAGCGGACTTCCTCGAACATGTGAATCGTATTCGCATCGAGCGCAGTCAAACGGATAAACATCCATATGCCTTAACAATACAGGGCTTTCACTAAGGAAACTTAGTGTCAAAAGAACTTAAATTGCTGGAAACTCCTAAAGCTCAATCGACCTACACGGTTAGAGAAATCTAGAAACAATGATTGAGATGAGGTATGCTGAAATAAAAGCTCAACTGAGTGCTAACCCTTATAAAAAATGGACAATCAGCAGCGAAACCGCAATAGCGGGACGTTCAACGACTGTAATAGTTCCACCTTTAATATGGTGATTGGACAGTCTAATCCTTATAGAAATATAAGGTAGCGAAAATGTGTATTCAACGCCTAAAAAATCTCCGTGGGCGCTTAGCTGGTAACAGCTATGACAAAACCGACTTAACCTAGAAAGGGTGTCGATATGACTTTTGGAACCGTAGGAAATGACGGCTAACATATCGGCTAACCGGGGAACTCGTATAGACAATCCGGTGCTAAGACTTATGATTAAACTACCAAAAACTGCAAAACCAATTCCTGATACTATTGACTATTGGGCTGATACTAATGGCGATATTTATTGTATATCCCAAGCAAATCACCTAAAAGGACAACTAATCAAAAAGAAACCATATATCAATAAAAATAATGGTTACGCATACCTTGGATTACGATTCACATCTGGTTATAAAACAGTCAGACTACATCGCTACGTTGCGTTAACATTTATTGATAATCCAAATGGTTATCCGATTGTTGGTCATAAAGACAACAATAAAACCAACAACTCAATTCAAAATCTTTATTGGACAACAATATCCGAAAATACACAAAAAGCTTTCGACGATGGACTAAGTAAAAACGATAAAGGATTTGCTGATTCACAAAGTAAACCTGTAAATCAATATTCATCAGACACACATGAACTACTAAATACATTTGGTAGCATCATAGAAGCATCCAAAGCAACAGGTATCTCTAAAAGCACAATTGCGCGACAAGCAAAAAATAAAAAACCTGTACGAAAACCAACGTATTTTCGATATATTGATGATGACGAAAAAGCCATCATCGATCAAAACCACAGACGATCATAAGTAAAGTCCAACGACTATCTATAACTAGAGTAGGGTTCGTGAAGCCCGAAACGGTCGGCTCCTTCAACAGAAGGATGATGATATAGTCTAACCCCCTAATAAATATCGGGAAACCGAGGGTATGCGAGAACTGGCGGAGTCTCTCGTGTTCACATGGGAAAAACTCCTCACCAAACAATTTGGTGTTATCCCAGGTGTCACAGACCGTGACTACCTAACAAACAGTTTCCACCAACCGGTATGGATTCACTCAAGCGCGATTGATAAAATCGATTACGAAAAAGAATTCCATAGCATCGCTAAAGGTGGGCACATTTCATACGCCGAATTTAACTACGGTGTATCACCAGCTTCTCTTGAAGCTATCGTCAACTATGCAATGCGCCAAGGTATGTACTTTGGTGTCAATGTCATCAGCTCTGTCTGCGAAAAATGTGGCGAACATGGGGACTTCCTCATGACCTGCGACAATTGCGGAAGCGAAGACATCTTAGTTGTAGAACGCGTAGACCACATGCGCTTTCATTAGGGAAACCTAGTGTCAAAAGAACTTAAATTGCTGGAAACCCCTAAAGCTCAATCAACCTATATGGTCAGAGAAATCTAGAAACAATGATTGAGATGAGGTATGCTGAAACAAAAGCTCGAACGAGTGCTAACCCTCACAAACAATGGACAATCAGCAGCGAAACCGTAATCACGGGACGTTCAACGACTGTAATAGTTCCACCTTTAACCTGGTGATGGTACAGTCTCATCTTCATGGAAACATGAAGCCACATGATGTGGGTATCTCACATACTCTAAACGCTCTGGCGTACAAGCCGTCAACGACGGTAAGTGGTCAGAAATCAAAGAACGTGTTCGACATGGAGTCGAACGCGGTCAGCTAGGTCGAGCCTCCTATGCTGAACTACACGGTGAATAACCGTGTGACGTATGCGCCTTGAAAGCCAGCCCGTGCAAGTCGGGCCATACGTTTATTCTTAAATAATAGGAGACAATATATCAATGATTGACGTTATTTACAATCCATATGGAGCTTGGAGTTTAATCGCCCCCATGTTCGTCACCGTGGTATTAATCATAATTGGTCCAGACGCCATATACAAAGGCCTCACTATAATCCTTAAAGATCGCGTAAACGAAAAAACTCAAAAAACAATTACCCATGTTTCGTTATTCGTCTCTATATTTATAATTGCGGGCATACCATTCACTAGCTTTATTAGAGGTGATAAACCTTCAGAATCTCAGTATGAGACAATTATGACTAACTCCACCCTGAGCATTCGATCAAAAGATCCAAAACTCAAATCCGACAAGCTGTATTTCCGTATAAAACAAGGATCATCTATGAAAGACACACAACAGCTAAAAGCGAGCCTTTCAGATAATGAAAATCTAACGGTTTACGTAGACTGGAATCACAGCACTGGAAACTCTAGCTACACAACAACAAGTGAAATCACCGTATCGAAGAAATCTATAAATCTTCACGAAAATGAATAATCAGAAAGGACAACCCTATGCAAATTGATAGTAATTTCGTTAACGACGCCAACCACCTGAAAAACTTATATGCCCACATGGACCGCACCAGCCGAAAATATGATACCATCCGAGACAAGGTGCAAGTTTTCGTTGCAAAAGAACTAACGGAAACATACAATGATCACATGGCTCACATTGTAATAGAATTCGCTACGTTTGAACAAGCAAAAATCGCTGGACAATACGTCGCCTATAACTTAGGAAAAGCCTGTTATGCCGTAACTGTCGTAGCCGGCGCTCAACCGGACGGAAATCACATCCAACCATGCATCCACATTATCTACGACCTAAACCACATCCACATGTTAGAACGCATCCTAAACAAAATCAATTTCTAAGAAAGGAATCCAAATGGCATACATCCATCAAATCAGTAAGTTCGATATCGACAACGATTTCGGACAAGGACCTGTCGTATCTGTCTTCTTCAACTTCTGCTCCTTTCACTGCAAAGGTTGTTGGAACGAAACGACCTGGGCACGTAAAGAAGAACTTTATTGGGACAACAAAAAAGCATCAACTACTATCATCGACGCACTAAATCAACTAATCAAACGTGGTATGAAACCAAACCTCAGTCTACTCGGCGGAGATCCAATCGTACCTGAAAACATAGACGATACACTCGACATTATTAAACGAGTTAAAATCGCTATCCCAGACACAACAATCAGCGTTTGGACCGGTTTCGATATCGAAGATTGGTGGAGAAAAAACGAATTCGAAAAACAAATTCAGATCCTCACAGAAATCAACTATATCGTTGACGGTCGCTTCATCTATCGACTAAAAACTAAAAATCAAATGTTTGGTAGCATCAATCAACGCGTGCTTGATACGAAAAAACTACTCGAAGAACTTAAAACCAACAACGTTAAACAAGCCATTTACAATGCACTCGCTTATCCCGACGTCGAACTCATCGTGCTCGAAGCACCGGGCTACAAAACAACACCACGTCAACTCATGCAAGACTACTTGCGCGAAGACAATCGCAGTCGTCTTTATCAACTATCCGTCTTACATCACGTAAGCGATTTCAAGAAAGGAAATATCTAATGAGAACACAAATCAACAGAGAAAATGCCGGATTCAACACCACAAACTTTTTAAAATGGATCATGCAAAATCCGAATAAAAAAAGCACCTATTTAAAATGCAAACTAAAAGAAATCGTCATCGAAGTCAACGAAGATGATATCCTAGCCTTAATTGGAAACGACAACAACGAAATCTTCCTCGACTATTTCGAATACGAAGACATTTCAGACTTCATCTCAATGGACGAACTCATCGAAAACAACATCTTAGAAGAACCACTCTTCGTTGTTATTGCGGAATGCGCTTACGAATGGGAATACGGAACAAACACTCAGATAACAGGCATCACTGATGATTATACCTTAGCACAAACTATTGCAAAAAACACAAATGGCAACATCGAACTCGCACAAAAGAACAAACCAATCAACATCCAAGCGGGATGCTACATCGAATAAACTAGAAAGGAATACCATAAATGTACGATAAACTAAAACGACTAATCGAAAACCATAATGAACAATATCAACAATTTAACGACCTCGTTCACTCCATCAAAAACGACAACGAGAAAAACAGCAACGATCTCAAAATCGCAACACAACAGCGATGGCAATTCATCCATGACTACGCAAATTTCCTGCACGGTTTTCTGTGGGACCACATGCAAGAATTGACACCCGACGACTTATCACTGCTCGACTTAGTACCCTATATCGTTTGGAATAAGATGACCGAAAAATCACGCATCGTAGTCGAAACAATTCAAAAAATTCACGACGGACGTTGACTCTTTTAAGAAAATCTGATAAAATGAAACTCAAAGGTGATACCATACCTACCTAAAGTTGGCAAAACACACAAGCCGTTTCACTACGGCTTTTTTCTATATAGAAAGGCGGTTGCTATGTCACGTTATAGTAAACTAAAAGAAACACTTCCAACTTACAGCGAAGCCGATGACTATTTACAGGTCATCGGGCCAGAGCCCGATCATGATGACTCTCGCGATATTGTCTACGAACTCATCTCAATCGAACATCCGCTCTACCATCGTTACGTGAGCAACAATTGGCGAAAAACGCACAACTTACCTCTCAGACGAGGCGCACTTAATAGAAAACAACTCTATTTAATGCCGCGCCTACTCTCGGTTGGCGAAACTCTCGAGATGCGAAAAACTCAAGAATATATCGAAAAAATCTTACGTGAAAGGACAACTCATGACGACTGACAAAAAAATAGCCGCTTTCTTCGACATTGACGGCACACTCTTTCGAAACTCACTCATGGTTTCACATTTCAATAAACTCATCCAATACGAAATTCTCTCAAGTGACTTAAAAGAACAAATTCAACCGTTCTACAGCGCTTGGCACAATAGAGAACTCGATTACGACGATTATCTACAGCAACTGGCCCGTGTCTATACGGATCACTTGCGCGATAAACCGATGGCAGATATCGACTTTGCTGCGAAACAAACTGTCGAGTTGGAATATAAACATCTTTACCGTTTCACAAAAGAACAACTCGACTGGCATAAATCGCAGGGACACATGATCGTATTTATCTCGGGTTCCCCGCAATTTTTGGTATCGCGTATGGCCAAGAAACTCGGTAGCGACTTGTGGTTCGCGACAGAATACGTGTCCGAAAGTGGCAAGTTCAACGGTCAAGTAATCCCTATGTGGGATTCTAGCTCGAAACTATCCGTAATCAAGAAACTAGCTAATGAATATAACATCGACTTGACAGAATCTTATGCCTATGGTGACACAAATGGCGACGTCGCGATGCTCGCAAACGTTGGTCACGGCGTCGCATTTAATCCGAATAAGAAATTAGTGACTTCGTTGAAAAATCACGATGTCGAAATCGTCGTCGAACGTAAAGATATTATCTATCGCGGAATCTCTACGAAGAATGTCTCATAAAAAAGTTTCACGTTTCACGTGAAACAAAACTCAGAAAGGAAAATCTATGTCAAAACGCTACATCTTTGCTGTATCGTGCGTCTTATCAGTACTCATCACACTATCACTATACAGTGTTATTCTCACGATGTTTGGCATCGTACTCTCACTAAATATTATCGGGCTCGGATTCGTACTCGCAATGCTCGCAACAGTGTCCATCGGCACGCACATCTTTATCAAGATGTTCGCAAAAGAATAATTTAAAAAAAAAATAAAAAAAACTGTTGCATAATGTAAAACAATGTGCTACAATATATCTACTCTTTCGAAATGCACGTCTGCATTTCGTTTTCAAATTCGATGATTTAATCATCAGCCATGAACATCGGTCATGGTTTCCTCTAAGCCTTTGGTGAAGTGGTATCACGGCGGTCTCCAAAACCGCAAGCTTCGGTTCGATTCCGGAAAGGTTTGTTCTAATGCTATGATCGCCTTATACAGATGTATGAGCGAAAAGCGCTTGGCATCTCCCTTTAAGGGGTTTATCGCGTTAGGAAATCACCGCCATAGTGACGACATGTGCGGATCGAGTGGGTGCGAAGTAAGACAAGTGTCTGAAACATCCACAGTATTAAAGCAGGGTAGAAGCAGCGGTAGCTCGCGAGGCTCATAACCTCGAGATCGTGGGTTCGAATCCCACCCCTGCAATCGCCGGCATACTAACGACATGCACGGTTCCCGTGGACGCGAAGTAAGACGAGTGCCTTAAGTGTCCACCGCTTCTGAGGGGCTTGTCCCCGATAGCATACTGTCCTAGCCTGTCAGCTAGGAGGGTCCCTGCTAAAAAATTTGGAGGGGCTTCGTCCCCTGTGACAGGTGCGGGTACAGCCCTAAAACCCGTTAAATAGTAAGACGCGTGAAGGTAGGTCTGAAAGCCTGTTGATTGTGTGGCTCCAACATAGAATCACAAAAATGTCCATGTGGGGTTCAGCCTCGAAACCCGTGTACATTAGGGTCGGACATGCATGTAACCACGAGCATCTCTCGCGCTTGTGGTAAACATCGTCATTTCGAGAATGACTTAAAAGAACTCGCGTTACCGAATTTGTGCGCAGAATGCGGTAGAGGTCAGACCCACCTCAGATAAACGGGTCCTTCTGAACGGGAAGTAGCTCAGCTTGGTAGAGCACCTGGTTTGGGACCAGGGGGTCGCAGGTTCGAATCCTGTCTTCCCGATTTGTCAAAGAAAAGACATTAAAACTCGTATCGCATCGTAAAATGCGTGGATTGAAAACCGATTACGTGTAACTGTACGTACTAAATACACGATAAAGAAATCAATCAAATCGACCACCCGTAAAACGGTGAGGAAGAGAAAGAAAAATCGATGGTCTTAGTAACGCTTAAACCGCAAACGAGAAAAAGAAGTCCAGTAGCATATCAGCGAAAAACCTCAAAATCTTTGCAATTAGTGAACAGACTTGTGCCCAAACCAATGCCGTCGCGTTGGGGTTGAAGGAATTGTCCTGAGTACGGTGCAATTAGAGATTGCCATCGGAATCTGGGAGGACCATCTCCCAAGGCTAAATACTGATTTTAATTGATTTTGGAGGATTACCCAAGTCTGGTTTAAGGGAACGGTCTTGAAAACCGTCAGATGGCAGTGATGTCATGCGTGGGTTCGAATCCCACATCCTCCTTATCGTCAAAGAAAAGACGTTAAAACTCCCGTCAATTGAAAAATCAGTGCCACGACGGCGTGCGATGCTTGTAAGAGGGTCGCTAAAGTCCTTAGAGCGCAAGCTCTTCGTATTATCGGGAAACCTGTAGGTGACTGTGCCCGCTGGTGGCATCCGGCGAACTCCAAAAGAGTTCGTTCGTAGTGGTCTGAAAAGGACTGCGATAGGATGTGCTTTCCTCTATGACTTTTAATGGTAATGCATGTAGTCCCGTCGGGGATTAGCCTTGCGTCGAGCCAGCTTGCCAGTGCAAGATGTGGGCGAATGTGTCTGATGAGAAATCTGATGGACATATCACGCAAGGAATCATAATCTCTTTGTCTTGAAACCTGGTGACAGGTGTATAAGATGGGACATAACAGTCGGTCTGCGGTATGACAATCTTTTGACATACAACAGTCAACATGGTAGTGAGGTACCGATCCTCACCTAGCACCAACATTTCGACAAGGCCAAGTCGGAATAGCTAGTCGCTTATCAAACAGTGAGTTGGTTGCATTACGGGTGGTGTCCCGTCTTGTGGCAGAATAGGTTTGTCGACCTAACGCACGTTATCACAACACTCAAAAGGTGCTCTGAGCCTTGATGAAGGCGAGTTGATAGCGGTATGCGCCAACGTAATTGTTAGAGTTCTTCTGGGAATCTAAGCAGGGAACGATGTGGGAATGTGAGCCTACATCCAAGCCCAAATGCTGAAAGTGGTTGATGTGCCGAAAGGTACTATAAGATTGCGCCAGAAGAAGCCATGTTAAATCCACAAGGGTATATAAAAAATTGGGATAGGATTATCCTACTTTACGATACCAAGACACTGTGGACCGTTGGTGGTACTGATCCATCACAATAGTGGCAGAATAACCATTGTCATAGAGGGAATGTCGGTAAAAACTAAATCCGACCCCGACTTAGACTCGTTAGCTCAGTTGGTAGAGCAGTGGACTTTTAATCCATGGGTCACTGGTTCGAATCCAGTACGAGTCATGGTAAAAAGATTGCATGAATTAATTATTCATGGTTTCTTCGACTTGACAATTTGAATAAAGTTGTTAAGTCATTTCTGAGCAACGGAGGCCGTTTGGTCTACGACTCAAATACTTGTGTGGTGGAACACAGCATACACATCGGGACAGTGCTTTAGCTAGATATCTAGTGAGTTGCCATGCTCGCCAAACCCCGTAAAGTACTGAATTAACAGTCGCCTCAATCAATGGCAGGCTTGCGGGTGCAAATCCCGTCACAAGTATAAAAACGGATATATGGTCACCCAATCTAATCAGCTGTGGTGGACAAGACTCAGTTTACATCTTTCGGCGCATCGGGCTTGGTTGAGTTGATTACTCATAAAGGGTTTAGAATGATGTTGTTGTTAGATGGTTAGGCGCGATAGCTCAGTTGGTAGAGCAGCAGGTTGAAGCCCTGTGTGTCGGTGGTTCGATTCCGCCTTGCGCCATGACCCTTTGGTGTATCAACCGTACGGGGACACTAAGCGACACAAAAATACGATACGAGCTGGACACAGGCCAGGTCACCATGAAATTTGTGTCAAAAAATTACAACTCTATAGCGACATGGGGGTCATGGCAGGGTGACTATTCCTATCCCTCAAGCGAGGAGGTACAAGTCAGCGCGAGAAGATAGCTGACCGTCTTAATGACGTCGCCTGTTTAAATCAGGCAACCCCCTAACTGCGGAAGCGGAGTTGTATTGTTGGGATATAGCCAAGTGGTAAGGCAAAGGACTTTGACTCCTTGACGCGTTGGTTCGAATCCAGCTATCCCAATAGTAACTAAAAAGTGAGGTGTAATTATGCAAAAATTTGATGAATTTCTCGATGAATATCTAAGCGAACAAGATGAAACCGTCCGAACAGAATACGAAAAAGCAAAAAAAGAATTGAAACAAAAACTTTTAGAAAAATGAGGTAAAACACATGGCGTGGCGTTTACATGATATCATTCGTTTCAACATCGTAGATCTCACCCTCAACGACTTGAAAAATTCACCAAACATTGAGCAACTAGACATATTACTTGACACAAACGGATATGTTGAATGGTTTAGATTCAGCCCCCAATATTATGAAGTATTCGAGGCATTCAACCAAATTGTACGAACACAAAGTAAACAAATTACAACAGCAAACCAAGTCAGAAAATTTGTAGAACATTGCTTTAACAACACATATGATAAAGCCAACAAAGAATTTGATATCGACGATATGTATGCATGCGTTTGTGAAACCAATATCCCCGATGATACAATTATTATTATCGAATTTGAAGATTAATCAAAACCCCAACCATATTCGATACTTAAATTACAACCCCGTTCCAGGGTTGACAATCGAATAAAACGTGTGAACGTGCCCGGAACAGCACTACTAACAAAAGTGTGCAGGTGGTGCCTGCATATCATCACGCTCGCCACGTGATACTTTGGAAGGTTACTCAAGAGGCTGAAGAGGACGGTTTGCTAAATCGTTAGGCGGTAACACGCGCGAGGGTTCGAACCCCTCACCTTCCTTAAATGAGGTTAACATGAATAAACAATTAAATGAATATCAACAAGCTTTGTACCAATTCATGAATGAGTTAGAAAAACAATTGGAAACACTATCTGATAGCGAACTTATTCACTATTTCAACAACGCAAAACAACATGTAGTAGAGCGACCAGACGTCAAACCAAACGTTTTAAAATTCTACACGAATGTTTTCAAAGAAGAATATGAATTTCTAACGTTTGATGAGATTAATGATTTGGAAACTAGTATCAATATCATGGTATCTATATCATCTAAACTCAAAGATTTAGAAATTAATAAATAAATACCCATTCGGGTCACGAACAAGTCAGGAGAATATTATGGAAGAAACATATGAAATGCCATTGGATAACCTGCTCCACGAATTAGAAGAACGCGGTATCGATACTTCTAAACTAAATCTTATTGAGGAAGATTGACTACAAAGCATGAAAGAAGTAATCTTAGACGAATCTATTTTGAACATCGACGAATGGCTACCACAAGAAACTATTGACCAAACCGTCAAACTTATTCGCCACCTAGAAAAACAATCGAGGGATAAATATGACACTAGTACAACGTATGGATGAATTCATCGATAAACTAGAACAAAACAACAAAACATTTATCGAAAACCTAAACGCAGAGTTTGAAAAATACCAAAAATCAAAACAAAAGCTGTCAAGGAAAAGACGTTAAAACCGCATGCATGCTAAATGGTTACGTTTATCCCGCCCGTCTTGGGGTAATACGTGATCATGTGATGTATCTGCCCAATCTAGGTACATCACGAGCCTGTTTAGCTCAGTTGGTAGAGCATCTGATTTGTAATCAGAGGGTCGGCGGTTCGAATCCGTTAACAGGCATGGGGTTATGAAAAGAAACTGCTCTCATGCGGAATCTTTTTCCCCAAGTGCACTTAGCAACGACACGCCATCGCCGCTGTCGCGAAGAACTGTCGTTGTGATGCAGTCTGGATGCGGATGCGTCTGGGGCAAGTGATGAGAGACCGCGCGGTTCTCATCAGCTGCATCATTATGGTGACGTAAGGCAACTTGGTGCGCCACCCGCCTGTGAAGCGGGCGCTAGTCGGTTCGATCCCGGCACGTCACATTGACTAACTCCGTTTGCATATAGGCTGTCGGAACACAACAAGCATTACCTTCAGGATAATCTACGGACCCTGTGGGGCTCCGCTATCAAAGACGATAGCGTCTTGCTTGTCCGATATGCTGATATTGGAAGGACTAGGCTATATAGTCACGGTCCGGCTGAAAAGCTACCGAATCACTCTAGTCGCGAATAGAATGATTACGCTTGAGGCTGAATGGGGGCTCAATTCCCTCTATGCGGCCGAGTTGCTCAATTAGCCGATATAGCTCAGTTGGTAGAGCAACGCATTCGTAACGCGTAGGTCACAGGTTCGAACCCTGCTATCGGCATTGATACAACATTGGGTGCGTCGCCAGACGAATTGTATCAAAAAAAAGAGTTATAATTTTCAGAAATATATCCATTTTGTTTACTCCGAACAATTGACCGAGAGAATTTACAAATCATCCGGCAAAAAAAACGTCAAGGAAAAGACGGTAAAACCAAATACTTCGGATACGGTTATGGACTCGTCACACGACGAACTGTATCGAAAGTTTATTGAAGCAATATTTTCATCTTTCGCTCCCCAAATTGCCATATCACCTCTGAATTGGGGGATTCAAGTGATATTAACAGAACGTAGACCACCCGGGACACACCCAAGCCCACAAGTCAAAACCAGGTCAATGGCATGACTAGTCGCAGGGACGTCTGCTGCGACATAAACATCTATACGTGGCAACTATTTGGGAGGTTGCAATCATGCATTGTGGCAGTACAATTGCTACGATTGGTTCGGCTATCACCACGGTGATATAAGACCGAGCCATCTGGGTTCGATCCCCTTGGTATAGATGTTTTAACTTAGCGCTAATAGGGAAATTGGCACACTCACCCCTGAATTTGGAGGGGGAGCTCGTATGAGTTGTTGGTTCGAATCCAGCTTAGCGCATAACATTAATCCACCATAGCTCAGTTGGAAGAGCGCGTGACTGTTAATCACGATGTCACAGGTTCGAGCCCTGTTGGTGGAGTAATCGCTTTATTGCAAAACCAAGTAATAAATCGAGGCTTGACAGTAAGCCTGAAAAAGAAACGGACGAGATAGCTACTCTAAAGTTTCCGAATTATTGAGACGTGAATTAACACATATCGGCGCCAACCGCATTAAGCAAGAGATGTCCGGGACGTTGGCTATCAATAATTTCTGTTAGGTAACATGAAAGGTGCACTAGTTCTTGCTACATGTTCCCTGGGTGAATGAACTGGAATGTCTAGTAACCCAAAACTTATGCGCTGTTCGTCTAGCGGTTAGGACACAGGCTTTTCACGCCTGCAACACGGGTTCAATCCCCGTACAGCGTATCGCAATTCGTGAACCGGCTCCTCGGAAGCCTTGAGCACTACGGGGTAAAGATAAGCATTCCCTATGATAATAGCCGCAGGGTGCCACGAATTGAAGCAATGATGCCTATATCCCCGCACGAAGAAACCTTGAGTATTATTCGATAAAGGGTGTTAGGCGTCAACTTGGTCTAGTAGCGCAGATGGTTAGCGCACCTGCCTGTCACGCAGGGAGTCGCGGGTTCGAGTCCCGTCTAGACCGTAGAATAATAGAATGGGGGAACAATATATGTTCAAATTTTATGTTCGCGGTGAAAACATTGCCATCACCGACGCTATCCGTAACTATGCGGAAACTAAACTCAGCAAACTGGAAAAATATTTCTCTGAGAATGAGTCCGTAACGGTCAATGTCACGGCCAAGGTCTATCCAAATAAGCAGGCCAAAGCTGAGGTGACAATCCCTCACAAAAACTTCACGCTTCGAGCTGAAGAAACATCAGACGATTGGTACGGTAGTCTTGATCTAGTCGTCGATAAACTCGAACGCCAAATTCGCAAATACAAAACCAAGTTGCAAAATCGCAACAAAGTTCGTGTGGAGCAAGTCTTTGATGAACCAAAAGTTATCGATGACACTGAAGTGTTCGCACGTATTAAGACACTAGACATTCAAGTCATGACAGCTCAAGATGCCGTCATTCAAATGGAACTTCTGGGACACGACTTCTTCGTATTCCTTAATGAAGATACGGGACACGTGAGCATCGTCTATCGTCGAAAAGATGGTGCAGACGGTTTGCTAAATGCAAACTATCACAATCCATACGAGCCAGTCGGCGAAGAAGTTTGGTAAACATCGAAAATATCAACTAAATGTCAGAGTGAACTCCAAATAAATTCAGTCAAAACCGTTTTCCGAAAATATTCAAAACAGAAGCATTCGCTTCTGTTTTTTTTTCTTGAAAAAACACTCAAAAACCTTTATAATTAAGAAAACTATTATAAAGGAATCAAATTATGACAACTATTAAATTTTACAGCGGGCTCAAAAACGAATATCAATCATTCTCAAATTTCTACAATGCACCGTTTCAAGTCAAAATTAAAGATCAACTAACAACATTCCCAACAGTTGAGCACTACTTCCACTATCAAAAAGCGCTCTTATTTGACGATAAAAAAGCACAACAAGCAATCCTCAACGCAAAAGATCCGCTTGAAGTTAAACGCATAGGACGCACTGTCAAAAACTTCGATCCAGAAAAATGGGAAGCCGTCGCTCCAAAACACATCGCAAACGGCATGTACTTAAAATTTACTCAAAATCCAACTCTTAAAAAACAACTATTAGAAACCAAAAACATAACTCTCGAAGAAGCCAACCCCTATGACAACAAATACGGTGTCGGCAAAGATGGAAACGGTCAAAATCTCACAGGCAAATGCCTCATGCAAGTCCGTGATGTAATCGCTGAAAAAGAAAAACAATCTCGTCAAATCCAAGGTGACTTAACGTCTATCAATAACGGCTACATCATGCATCAAGTCAACTGTCAAAATGTCATGGGTGCTGGTGTCGCAAAAGCTCTTTACTCAAAATATCCACGAGTAAAAGAAGCCTACCACGAATTCGCAACCAAATATCCAAACCCACTAGACAGACTCGGTAAAATTCAACCAGTAAGTTTAGATTCAAATCCAAACCTAAAAATCTTCAACGCTTACACACAGCTCTACTACGGTAACAGCGCAAAAACCAAAAAAATTTATACCGACGAAAATAAACTAATTGACGCACTAACTCGTTTCGATCAACGTGCAAAACAAGATAATCAACCAGCTTACGTCCCCGCAAAAATAGGTTGCGGACTAGCTGGTGGTGACTGGAACCGCATTAAAAAACATATTCTAGATAACACAAACATCACAATCGTAGAATTACCGCAACGCCAACCCGAAAAAACTATCACAAAAGAAACATCTGACGAATTGAGTCTATAACAGACATTAATTCAATTGTCTATTATAACCACAAGTCATAGAATCCATTTTAAGACATCTCTCGAGCCCATATTCGCATTTTAAACATTATCGAATATAATTAACCGTCTCATTATTAAAACGCCTTAGAAACGTTTTTACGAGCAAATTAAAAGAAGTACTCAAACGAGTACTTCTTTTTTTTTAGTCTTCACGTTTCCGTTTAGCGAATCCAATTAAACCAAGAGCTGTCAACAATGACACGCCGACAAGCGCTAAGTTGCTATTTGTTTCACCCGTCTTAGGAAGTTCATCCTTAACGAATTGAGGCTGATCTACTGATTCTACAACGACCTGTTTAGAATCGTTAGATTTAGAAGTCTCAATTGGTTTTGGAGCTTCAGGTTGTGGTGTTTCTGGTTTCTTAGGCTCTGGAATATCCCGTTTAGGCGTACGCGGATTTGGCGTTTCCGGTGTAACTGGTTTCTCAACAAGTTTGTAAATATGTGTTTGAACATCTTTACCTTCATTGAATTCAGTCTTACCTGTGAACTCGTATTTGCCAATCGTTTTAGGCGCATCGATGAATCCTGCATCAGATTCTTTAATTTCTTCACCTTTTTCGTTGACATAACGAGTTACTTTTAACTCAGGAACATCTACTTGAGGAGCATCGCCAGGAATCTCGTGTTTGATTGGAACGTAGACATGCGTCGTAATACCATCTTTCTCAGTAGTACGACCCGTGTATTCGTGATCACCAATTGTCTTACGAGGCGGTTGATTACCTTTTTCAATTTCAATGAGTTCTTTACCTTTTTCGTCTACGTGACGTGTAACTTTCAACTCAGGAATATCATATTGAGGCGCGTCTCCCGGAATTTCATAACGAATTGGAGCATAAACGTGCGTCGTCACGCCACCTTCAACATCAGTACGACCAGTATATTCGTAATCGCCAATTGTCTTACGTGGTCCGTTTGAACCTTCTTCAATTGGAAGAAGTTCCTCGCCTTTTTCGTTCACGTGACGTGTCAATCGAAGTTCAGGAATATCAACTTGAGGTGCATCGCCCGGAACTTTCGTTTCAATTTCAACTTTACGATATACATGCGTAATAACATCGCCAGCCTCATTTGAATCCGTGCGACCTGTAAACACATAATCTTCGATTGCTTTTGGTTCTCGAAGACCAAAATCAAACAATGTCAACTCATTTCCTTGTTCATCAACATAACGAGTCATTTTATACTCAATCTTATCAAGAACTAAACTTTCACGTGGAATTTCAGTTTCAATTGGTTTGTAGATATGCGTTTGAACGTCGTTACCTTCATTCATATTCGTCACACCTGTAAATTGATAGTCACCAATCGTATTAGGTGCGTTCACAAAACCTGTTTCAGCGTCTTTAATTTCAATTCCATCTTCGAGCGTGTATCGAGTCACTTTCAACTCTGGAATCTCCACAACCGGCGCATCCCCCGGAACATTTTTTTCAATCAATTTATAAATATGTGTACGAACAAATCCATCATCATCTATATCAGTGACACCTGTATATTGATATTGACCAATAATATCTTCATGTTCATGAAGTCCTGGTTTCCAATCCGCAATTTCAGTTTCACGGTCCTCAAGCATATATCGAGTTACTTCCGCATCAATTAACTCAACTTTTGGCGCTTCATTTGGAATCTCGGTCACAATTTTAGTATAGATATGTGTTTGAACATCACCTGATTCATTGGTTTCAGTCGTTCCTGTATATTGATAATCACCAATAATCTTAGGCGCATCCTCAAAACCAATCTTCCATTCTGCAATTTCAGTTTCACGGTCTTCAAGCATGTAACGAGTCACTTTAGCTTCTACATCATCTACTTTAGGCGCTTCATTCGGAACTTCTGTTACGATCTTAGTGTAGATGTGAGTTTGAACGTCATTACCTTCGTTCATTTCAGTTGTACCAGTGAATTGATAGTCGCCGATGATTGAAGGTGCATTCACGAAGCCTTCTTCAGTGTCTTTGATCTCAGTTCCCTCTTCAGTTTGATATCGAGTTGCTTTCAACTCAGGGACTTCTAAGATCGGTGCTTCATTTGGAATCTCAGTCACAATCTTAGTGTAAATATGAGTTTGAACATCGTTACCTTCGTTCAGCTCAGTTGTTCCAGTAAATTGATAATCACCGATAATATTAGGTGCATCTTCAAATCCGGCAACATCTGATTTCAATTCCTCACCCTGATCTGTGTGGAATCGTGTCACTTTCAACGTTTCTTCTTCTACGACTGGCGGATTGTTTGGAACTAGTTTATTCGTTACGACCTTGCGGTAGACGTACGGTACGACGAGTGTTTCACCGCCGACAACTTCACCAGTTTCATTGTCCGGAGTCTTAATCAATTCGTACGTAATCAACGTAACTTCTCGACCATTTTCAGTAATCTTACTTGAAGCTGAAGCTTGAATTGGCTTAGAAGCTGCCGCATAGTAAGTTCCATCGCTTTCGTTTGTAGCGACTTTTTCCTCAGACGCAAGGATGTTTCCTTCTTCATCTTTGTATGTAGCAATTACAGAACCTTTGATGTCGACAGTCACGACTTTGCGATACACGTACGGTACTACGATAGTTGTCTCAGCTACTACTTGACCGTTTGCATTCGCAGGAGTGCTGATTAGCTCGTAGCGAGTAATCGTAGTTTTAGTCAAACCGTTAACTGTTTCTACTTCATAGATCGGACGAATAGTCTTAGCTTCTGTTCGATAATCTTCACCTGCGTACTCGTCTGTCTTAACATTCACATCATCTACAAGTTTGTTTCCTTCTTCATCGGAATATGTTGCAACTACTGAACCTTTCTTGATTTCAGCGTAGATATGACGAACAATATTCTCATCTGCATTCAAGCGATATGCTCGAAGAGGTGTGATCACATCATGATACGTGAACTCTTCAGTGTTCTCAGTTACGACACCGAGAGAGTTACGATATACTGTAGTATCATTGTTCGCAAATGAATAGACTGGTTTGTCAGAATTTTCATCATCGGTTTGAATTGTGAAGCCTGACATCATAAATGGTGCATCACCAAAGTTCGAACGAAGTTCTTTAATTTGCTCGGGTGTGAACTGGTCTTTCATCGTGGTAAAATACGTGCTATTAATCTTATTGAAAACTGCATTTACGTATTCTTGACTTGTCACATCTGACGATTCTTTCCCGTTAAATGGATCTGTGACTGTCCAACCGTTGAGAGACTGATAACCTTTAATGAAATTTCTTACTCTTTCAACGTTTTCGACTGAGTAAGACAGACTGATTTCTTGTTTCCACATATCGTCTTCGTTGTTGTGCGTTGAAGTAAAATAACTTTCTTCGTCGCCGTTCAATTCAGTTTTAACGAACGAATAAGTCTTTTTCTCAGTAGGTCTTGAATTGTCAGATTTAGTTTCAATCGGCTTGTCAGTAAAATTCTCAGTATCAACTGTTAGCTGATATTTAGAATTGAATGATTCGTTTAATAAACGTGCAACGAATGCAGTTAGGTAATAAGATTCTTCGACGGAATTCCAAAATACCTTCTCAGCTTTTCCTGCAAAAATTGGTGACTCTGGATTAGCAATAAGGAAATCACTGATTACGTTATAATACGTGATAGGTAAAACATATCTATCCAAAGATTTGAAATAATAATTGTCATTAGGCTGGTCGTTATTTGATTGCATAGAATCTTCAACAGTTACGACTTCTTTACCTTTATAGAAGTATTTGTTTTCTTTTTTCTCTAAACCTTCGAGACCCGCTTGATAGATATCATCAATATATGATTTACGAAGATAATTGTCACCAGCAGTATAAACAAAATAAAAATCTTTACCGTACTGAATCTTCATTTGTTTACGAGCTGCGTAAGTGTTAGTTTCGTATACAACTACTGAATCAGTAGCTTGGAAACCGCCCTTAGCATCAACTTCAGCTTTAGAGAATTTAGATGTTGCAGTTTTCGCAGCTTCACGGATCTGATCATCATTTAGATTCTGAGCATTCTCAATAAGAGCATATTTACCATAAGATCCGTCTTCGAGTTCCTCAAGCACCCATACACGAGTTCCATTTTCAATCTTGTCGTATTTGATAGAGCCGTCTTCGTTGTGCATACCCTGCACTGATGCTTTCACGTTTACATCGTTAAATGCTGTGTCAGTGAGAGTTGATTCTTCAGCGACAGTTGTTTCAGTACGAACATACTCGTATTTCTTACCGTCATTTTCGATGACAGCTTTCTTTTCAAGATTTGAATCGACGTTGCTAGTAGCAGAATTGTCACCAGTGTACTCTTTACCATGACGACCGGTCACTTTGTAATCTAATTCTTTAGTTTCGGAATCAGATACTGTAACGTCTTCTGCAATCTGCTCACCATCTTCAGTCTGATACTTGACAGTTGTTGAAGATTCAACATTCACAGATTCTTTACCAGTTGTAACAGTTTCTGTTTCATAAGAACCTTCATTGAAAAGTTCTGTTGCAGATTTTTCATTATCATCTTTAAACTTAGATGACTCAACTACCACTGACGCTTTGTCATTTGAAAGAGTCGTTGTACCATCGCCATTATTTACAACATCCGCAGATACCGAAGATGCGAAAAAGAACGCAGCAATAACTGCACTAGCTAGACCATAACCCTTATACTTACGAAAAGAAAATACTTCTTTTTTATCTGATTTAAACATTTAATTAAAACCCTTTCCTATCTACACACATTTGCGAAAAACGAGACGCCCATCGCTCATATGTATAATTTTTTAATAACTTAATTTGATAATCAACATGAAATACATTATCTTGTAAATCACGCATACACGATACAAATTCCTCATCAGTATGAGCAATTGAAACTTCACCACGAGATTTTTCAGCATAATCTCGAAACGGATATTTAAGATCTGACACAACACATTTCAAACCAGAAGACATTGCTTCAATACAAGCATTTGAAAATAACTCATGCATTGATGTCGATAAAAAACCATCATATTGCTCATAAGGAACTCGTACAACTACTCCACGATATGTCACATTTGGCGGACACCCGCCAACAATTGCACATTGTTTATCAAAAGCCTCTTGTGTTCCACCATAAACATCAAGCGTAATAGAGGTATCTGTTAATTGTTGCATCACCCGCAATGCTTGTACAAAATTCTTATAACCACCCAAATGCGCAGACCATACGTATTTACGTATAGGATTTATTGTGCGACTCACAATATCTTTCTCCCATACACACATCGGTGGTAAAAATTGAGAATTGAACCCCATATCCGCTAACTCTTGAGCTAATCGCTCATTTGCCACCAAATAGGGAACTTTCCGCGACAGTCCTGGCAAAAACCCATCATCTAAAACATTATGATGAATCACTTCATAATAAAGTAAATTAAACAATTTAACGAAGCGTACCAATTCAGGCATCGGTATTCGACTTTCATCTCTAAAAATAACTAAATCTTGTTTTTCAGGATATTGCGATAAATACCACACCACCAAAGATTCTTCCGTGAACACCTTGTTATCTTGATAATAGACCCACATAGGCACAGGACCAACTAGACAATCATCATCATAGTACGCCTCTCCCACAATGGAACTATCCCGAATATACTGATAGTGTTTATCATCAACTTTATTAGCATGAACACCCATAAAGATATGATCCAAAGCATGCAATTCCCCATAATCAAAACCAATTGACCGGAATTTAGCTTCAAATCCATCCATTTGTGGACTCGTGATTAAATGCTTATACTGAAAACCATTCAATCTAGCCAATATCATACGTGTTTGTTGACTACTTTCAAAACCCGCACGTCCAAAAACAAGATGATGATGAACCGTAACAATTGTTGTCAATCAAAGACCCCTTTCAAAAAAATAAGTATATTTCATTATAACATAATTAACTAAAATAAACAAATTAAAAGAAGCACTCGATCGAGTGCTTCTTTTAATATAACATCCCTAGAATAATCAGTAACAGAAACACTGTACAACCCAAAATCCCAACCATTCGCACAATGCGTCTTACTTCAGGTCGGTAGATTTCTAGTCGCGTACCAATCATACGAGCTTCTGCAAGTGGCAACTTATAAGATAAAACCACTAGCCCAAGAGAAGCTAAGACCGCAAGTCCACCAAGAACTCGGTAAATCGTACTGTGCATAGCGCCTAAACGTAAATGGATAGCTGTTGTACCGTTCATTGTTACGAATTGCCCTAAAGCATCGCTTGTGAACACGAACAGTCCCGCGATAGCAACACTTGTAAGAATCACTAGCACGTATTTCATGTACCGAGCAATCGACAGTTTTTGATAAGGCGTCTTTACGCCTAAATGTTTAAACAAATATTGGAACATATAAGACCCCTTTCTACTGAGCTTCGTATCGTAATTGATACACACGTTCAACGCTATCGGCTAACGTCGTAATAACAATGATAAGTGATGATCCGAGCATAGCGAGCAAATGACTATCTACTTGCAACAAGCGAAGAACAATCAAAGGTGCAATTGCGAGAATTGCTACAAATAAACCAGACACAAGACCCATCTTGCGAAGAAGTTTCGTGATAAAGCTTTCTGTTTCAGTTAAAGCGATACCCTCAACATATTGTCCACTGCGAGCCAAATGTTGCGCTAAATCTGTCGGACGCACCTGTACAGTGTTATAAGCTATCGCACACACAAGAATCACAATCGCGTATACCGCAATCGAGCGATAGCTAGTAAGATTCGTCCAAACAAGTACATGCTCGTTTTTCAATGCCGGAATCCAGGTGCTCAAAAATTGAGGAGCGTTCATCAAGACACTAGCAAACAAAATTGGAAGCATTCCTGCGGCGTTGAGTCGCAAAGGAAGAATGTGGCCGCGCTCATCTGTCATACGTTGTGACAAAAGTGGAATCTTAACAACTATCGTATGTAAAACAATAATGAGTAGTGCAGATACCAAGAATACACTAGCAAGAATCAATTGATTAACGCTTGATAGAGTTTTCCAAGCGCTGACCGTTTGAGAAATTCCTGACAGAATCCCTGCCGCGATGATCACGCTCGAGCCATTCGCAATACCGCGTCGTGTAATAATATCGCTCAAGTATGATACGAAAAATGTTCCCGCAAGTAATACGATTCCAAACACCAACATGCGCGTTACTGTCAAATCACCAATAATCGTTGTTCCATTCACATCACTAATACGAATATTCTTGACTTGTTGGAACATGCGATAAATCTGAATCGCACCAAATGCAAGTGCTAGTTCGCGAGTCAGGCGGAGCTGTTTCGTACGACCGATCTTATCTTGATCTTTCCACGTATTAAACGGAGGAATCAATTGCAAGAACTGTACCAAAATCGATGCGTTGACAAATGGCGCAATTCCTAATGCAAAATACGTAAACATTGCACCGTTATTAGTAAGTCCTAAGAGCCCCCACGACTCATTTTGATTCAGACGTGCAATCAAACGTCCATCGAATCCGAATAACGGCGTATAACTACCTAATCGGAAGACCATTACTAGTAACAACGTAATCAGTAACGGTTTCATAACTGCTTTAAACTTAGTCATCATTCACCTCGTTTTGCTAGACCGTCCTCAATCATCGAAACGACCAAGGAGGACAGACTAACCGCCGCATATCCCGGCGCACTTTCATCTAATTCTGTTTGTAATTCAATCAATTGACGCTTCAATTCACTCGGAATCCGAATCGTAATTGTTGCGTCGTTTACGGGTTTCCTCATTTACGACGACCCCCTTTTTTCTTCTTTTTCAAGTTACGACGAGCTTTGCGGTTTGGAGCATCACGTAATTCAATCGCATTCGCAACTTCGTCCAAGAATTCTTGCTCAGTAATAGACTGCATTTGACCTAAGGCTTGCGCTTCGACTTCACGTTTCAAAAACTCAATCGCTTCACTATTTTCACTTTGACGTTCAGCGCTCATTGTTTCAAATCGACGGAGCACTGCTTCAGATGTAAATCGTTCATTCTTGATCAAATTCGTAAACTCGTCATAGGCAATCTTGTTAAAACGTGGAAGTACTTCTTCTCGAAGCAATTGTGTATAACGATAGAAAATATCATCACCACCATAACTCAACATAGAAACACTTGTACGATAATATTCAAGTTGCTCTAACATATCACGATACGCAACGTCAAAGGCATACAAGACGGCTGACACTAAAAATTCACGTTTATTATTATCATCTGTCCACGATGTATCTTCATCAAATTGTTTTCGAAGTTCATCGATTTGACCCCATTTCTTAGCTAAACGCCAAGATCTCGCAATAGAACCTGTTACAGCTCCAAATCGAGCATTATTCAACTCATCACTAATCGTAGAAAAGGCTTGAGCAAAACGAGCTGTTTGTGTACGTGAACCAGAGTCCATAGCTGATGCTTCAAGTTGCATCCGATTAATTTGTTTTTGAAGTGGGCGTTGCATACCTGCGAGCAAGACCCCGTCATCCGTCAATGCTTTTGAAAGAATTGCTTTATTAGAATCCGTCATAAATTGACGCATAAAGTCATCTTCTAAGGAAATAAAGAATTGACTAACACCAGGGTCGCCTTGACGACCACTACGTCCACGCAACTGATTATCAATACGAGGTGAACGGTTATGATCACAACCAATAACCACTAGACCACCCGCTTTAGTTGCGACTTCATCAAGTTTAATATCGACACCACGACCAGCCATATTCGTTGCGACAGTAATCGCTGTATGTTCACCACCATGTGAAATAATAAGCGCTTCTGCTTCAGGATTAAGAGCATTCAAAACATTGTGAGAGAGTCCTTCTTCAGACAACACACGACTAATCGCCTCACTATCTTCGATTGAGATTGTACCAATCAACACAGGTTGATTATTATAATGATACATACGAACAGCTTTCGCAACACCGCGCCATTTAGCCAATTTCGTCGGGAACAACATATCAGGTTTATCTTGACGAATTACTGGTTTGTAGGTCGGTACAGATATAATTTCAAGACCATATACTTGATAAAATTCGTCATCTTCCGGACGAGCTGTACCTGTAAGACCCGCCAAATGCTTCACTTTTTTGAACAATTCTTGATAAGTAACTTGTCGATAAGTCATCATATCTGCTTGAATTGCTAGACCATGCTTCGCTTCCAATGCTTCATGAAGACCCTCTGACAAACGACGTCCTTCTAAGATACGACCTGTTGAGTCATCAACCAATTCAATCTTATCTTCACGAACAACATAATTACGATTTTCTAATTGAATATAATGCGCTTGAAGAGCATTGTGTAGCAAATGTTGCTCGGTCATATATTTCTTATCGAACAAATCATCAATATTAAGCGCCTCTTGTACTTTTTCAATACCACCCTTCGATAATTGCACACTATTGAATTTTTCATCAATATCAACATCGTCTCGACTCAAAGTTTTCACAACAGCGTTCGCTTTAATACGGAAGTCATTCACCCAAGCATCACGCTCATCCGTTGCACCAGATACAATCAACGGTGTACGAGCATCATCAATCAAAACCATATCCGCTTCATCGACAATAACAGCATCACGATCCTTTTGAAGAATCATTTCTTTATTAATCGCCAATTGATCATGCAAATAATCAAAACCAAATACTTGGTGTGTTGCGTAACAAATAGAAGCAGCATACGCGTTTCGCTTCATATCAAAATCGTCAGATGAAAGTACGCTATCAACAGTTAAATAAAACTGGGCTGCCAATTGACGGGTAAAGCTACGGTCACGATACGCCAAATAATCATTGGTTGTCACCACAACCACTCTACGCCCAAATAACCCCAACGTAACAGCGCCCATCGCAGCGACCAAGGTTTTACCTTCACCGGTCTTTTGCTCAACTACACGCCCTCTTACAAGCGAATAAGCCGCATAGATTTGAACAAGTCTCGGTTCTAATCCATAAATACGTCGTGCAATTTCAGCAACACCTGATAAAACTGTCAAAATTTGAGTATTTGTCAATTTATCATATTCATGTTTTTCATAAGCGAATTGAATAAATTGATCAGGATCAACTTGACTCTTTGGATTTGTTTGACCTTGTGTCGCAACAGCAACCGCCTCCGACCACAATGATTCTTTTGAAGGCTTCTTCAACTTAGACCACGCTCGATTGAACTGATTCCAAGAAAGATAGCCTGTTTCTTTCACAAATAGAGACACGCTCGTCCCTCCTTAAACTAATTGATAGACCTATTATAACATACATCGTCTTACATTGCAAAACAAAAGTGCAAAAAAAGAAACGGCGGCGAGTCCGTTTCTTCTTCACTCATTATTCGTGAGATTTCTTGCGATAAATTGCAAAGCTAGTTACGCCTAAAGCGACAACAGCCGCACCAATAAGAGCCACTAGACCATAGTTCATACCTTTAACACCAGTCTTAGGTGTAACTTTCGTCTTAGGTGTTTCTTTTGGTTTTGGTTCGCTTGGTTTAGGTGTTTCAGGAGTTGTAAACTCAACAGTTTGACCTGCATCATTAATGTCTTCGTGAGTTGCAACAACTTGACCATCAAGAGTGACAACCTCAAAGGCTACAACTGAACGACCTGCAAGCGCAGAAGCATCAAACGTGAATGTTACATCTACAGAACCTTCAGATGCAGTTGGTTTGAATTTAGCTGTTGCTTTAACAGCTGGTTGGAATTCTTTACCAGTAGCCTTGTCCATGAGACGACCAGTAACTTCGTATTCTTTACCAACTTCAAGATTCTTGTATTTCACAGTATCAACAAGCGTTACTTCTTTATCAGGAGACGCTTTGTGATCACCAGTTGCTTTATTAATCAATGTCGTACCAATTTCTGGATTCAATTTCTTAATAGTAACTGTCTGATCCTCATCGTTGATGTCTTCGTGAACAGCGACTTCTTTTTCACCATCAGAAACTTTTTCAAAGGCAACTACACGTTTACCAGCAAGTTTAGACGCATCAAACGTAAACTTAACATCAACCGTACCACTTGGCTCAGTTGGTGTGAATTTAGTTGATCCAGTCACAGCCGGTTCAAGTTCTTTACCTGTTTCTTTGTCCATCAAGCGACCAGTAACTTCGTACTCTTTACCAACAATCAAGTTTGTATACTTAACTGTATCGATAAGAGTTACTTGTTTAGGCTCAACTTCTTTAGCACCTTGTTCGTCTTTCAACGTAGTTCCGATAGATGGATTTGGCGTTTTCACAACGATCGTTTGACCTTCGTCATTGATATCTTCGTGAACCGCAACTTCTTTCTCACCTTCAGAAACTTTTTCAAACGCAACAACTTTCTTACCAGCAAGTTTAGATGCATCAAGCGTGAATGTTACATCAACTGTACCGTTAGATTCAGTTGGTGTGAACTTAGCAGAACCTGTTACAGCTGGTTCAAGTTCTTTACCTGTTTCTTTATCCATAAGACGTCCAGTAACAGTGTATTCTTTACCAACAGTAAGGTTTGTATAAGCAACCTTATCGACAAGAGTTACTTGTACAGGTTCAACTTCTTTAGCACCCTTATCATCAGTAAGAGTAGTACCAATAGATGGATTTGGTGATTTCACTTTGACAGTTTGATCTTCATCGTTAATATCTTCGTGAGCAGCGACAAGTTTGCCACCTTCAGAAACTTTTTCAAAGGCTACAACTCGTTTACCGGCCAATTTAGAAGCATCAAGCGTGAACTTAATGTCGATTGAACCGTTAGCTTGTTTAGCCGTGAACTTAGTAGTTGCTGTAACAGCGGGTTCAAGTTCTTTTCCAGTTTCTTTATCCATCAAGCGACCTGAAACTTCATACTCTTTACCAACAATCAAATTAGTGTATTTAACTGTATCGATAAGAGTGATTTGTTTAGGTTCAACTTCTTTGGCACCTTGATCATCTTTCAATGTAGTGCCAATAGATGGATTTGGTGACTTAACAACGACAGTTTGACCCTCATCATTAATATCTTCGTGAGCAGCTACAAGTTTACCACCCTCAGAAACTTTTTCAAAGGCTACAACTTTCTTACCAGCCAATTTAGATGCATCAAGCGTGAACTTAATATCAATTGATCCGTTAGATTGAGTTGCTTTAAACTTAGTTGTCGCAGTAACCGCAGGGCTAAGTTCTTTACCAGTTTCTTTATCCATCAAGCGACCTGAAACTTCGTACTCTTTACCAACAATCAAATTAGTGTATTTAATTGTATCGATAAGAGTTACTTGTTTAGGCTCAACTTCTTTGGCGCCTTTGTCGTCTTTCAACGTAGTACCAATTTCAGGATTTGGTGATTTCACTTTAACAGTTTGATCTTCATCGTTAATGTCTTCGTGAGCAGCGACAAGTTTGCCACCTTGAGAAACTTTTTCAAAGGCTACAACTTTCTTACCGGCCAATTTAGATGCATCAAGAACGAACTTGATATCGATTGAACCGTTAGATTGAGTTGCAGTAAACTTAGTCGTTGCAGTAACCGCAGGACTAAGTTCTTTACCCGTTTCTTTGTCCATCAAACGACCTGAAACTTCGTATTCTTTACCAACAATCAAATTAGTATATTTAACGGTATCGATAAGAGTTACTTGCTTAGGTTCTACTTCTTTAGCACCTTGATCATCTTTCAATGTGGTACCAATAGATGGATTTGGTGATTTAACAACTACCGTTTGACCTTCGTCGTTAATATCTTCGTGAGAAGCTACTACTTTACCGCTTTCAGAAAATTTTTCAAAGGCTACAACTTTCTTACCGGCCAATTTAGATGCATCAAGCGTAAACTTGATATCGATTGAACCGTTAGATTGAGTTGCAGTGAACTTGGTAGTTGCTGTAACAGCAGGTTCAAGTTCTTTACCAGTTTCTTTATCCATCAAGCGACCTGAAACTTCATACTCTTTACCAACAATTAAATTAGTGTATTTAACTGTATCGACAAGAGTGATTTGTTTAGGTTCAACTTCTTTAGCACCTTTATCGTCTTTCAACGTAGTACCAATAGATGGATTTGGTGATTTAACTTTAACCGTTTGATCTTCATCGTTAATGTCTTCGTGAGAAGCAACTACTTTTCCACCTTGAGAAACTTTTTCAAAGGCTACAATTCGTTTACCTGCCAATCGAGAAGCATCAAGCGTGAACTTGATATCGATTGATCCGTTAGATTGAGTCGCAGTAAACTTAGTCGTTGCAGTAACCGCAGGGCTAAGTTCTTTACCTGTTTCTTTATCCATCAAACGACCTGAAACTTCATACTCTTTACCAACAATCAAGTTTGTGTACTTAACTGTATCAACAAGAGTGATTTGTTTAGGTTCAACGTCTTTAGCACCTTGATCATCTTTCAACGTAGTACCAATAGTTGGATTTGGAACAGGTTTCTTAACAGTAACTGTTTGACCTTCGTCGTTAATGTCTTCGTGAACAGCAACCTCAGTCGCACCATCTGAAACTTTTTCAAAAGCTACAACTTTCTTACCACCAAGCTTAGATGCATCAAGAGTAAACTTGATATCAACAGTTCCCTCAGTAGCAGTTGGTGTAAACTTAGTAGTTGCTGTAACAGCAGGACTAAGCTCTTTACCTGTTTCTTTATCCATAAGACGTCCAGAAACAGTGTATTCTTTACCAACTTTCAAGTTTGTATACTTAACAGTATCAACAAGTGTTACTTGTTTAGCTTCAACTTCTTTAGAACCTTTATCGTCTTTCAACGTAGTTCCAATTTCAGGAGTTGGTGCTGGTGGCGCAGGAGGCGTTGGTTTCTTAATAGTAACCGTTTGACCTTCATCGTTAATGTCTTCGTGAGAAGCTACTACATTTCCACCTTCGGAAACTTTTTCAAATGCTACAACTTTCTTACCACCAAGTTTAGATGCATCAAGCGTGAACTTGATATCCACAGTACCGTCTTTAGCAGTTGGTGTGAACTTAGTAGTTGCTGTAACAGCAGGTTCAAGTTCTTTACCTGTTTCTTTGTCCATCAAGCGACCTGAAACTGTATACTCAGTTCCTGGTTTGAGATTCTTATAAGAAACGGTATCAACCAAAGTAATCGGTTTAGCATCTACTGTTTTAAGACCTTGATCGTCTTTCAAAGTAGTTCCAACCTCTGGTGTTGGTTGTGTCACTTTTTCAATTGGTTTATCGGTTGTATATTGTGTTGGAACGCGGTATTCACCCGTCCAATGAACCTCAGGTTGACCTTTTTTAACAATCAACTTATACGTACGTGTATCAAGTTGGTGTCCTTTTGGTGCTTTTAACTCTTTCAAATACCAAGTACCTGACTCAATATAACTAAGTTTCGCAGTACCTTGCTCATCCGTAGTTAAAGTATACTTAGGTGTTGCCCCTTCTTTAACAACTTCACCGGTCGGTGAACCTACAACATCCGTTCCTGAGAACAAACCATATTGAGCATCTTTAAGACTATACTCACCGTTACTCTTAGCAATTTCATCAGCGCTTAACGTTGATTTCTTTTGCATACTAAGTGACATTGGAAGTTCTAAAGGTGGATTAACAGGAGGTGTTACAGGTGTATCTTTAGGTGTAAATGACGCACCTGAGAACAAACGTTGACTGTCACCACTTGTTTCAAGAATGTAACCATCATTGTTGTAAGTTGCGGCTGACATATTCTTCGCATAAAGATTACGCAAACGAACCATCCAGTTAATGGCCGCTTCCTTAGAATGACCATTCAAACCAGTAGCACCATTAATTGAAAAGGCGCTACTACCTGCAACCATTTCATTCCAATACGCAGTCATCGCAGGAGACGAGCCTGAAACCCAATCAACATCAATATTACCCTGACTGGCACCCCACCAATAATATTGTTGCATCAAGAAAACAAATTTGTTGAAATCATTGTTAAAATGAGAACGAACACCATTGCGAATATTTCGCATTTGATCACCCTCACCGGGATTCAACGCATTTGCACTTTTAACAACCTGATTGATTTGAGCATCTGATGCATTAAACATGAACCAATTAATAAACGCAGCCGTAATCAACGTACCACCAGATACCTTATACGTGCCACCAGGCTTACGCAACGTAGCACCTTGGCTCAAAGGAATTGCACGAGTAACCGTCTCATTACCTTGAAGACTAACGTGCGGTTCCACACAGTAAACTACTTCTCCAGCCACACGAATTGGACGCATATAGTCCTCGTAACCAATTCCGTTAGGACCCATATCACCATTAACCTTAAATCGAAAATAAAAGGTTGGATCAAGCTCGATCGATACTGGACCTGACTTGACACTATCTGGTTCAATAGGACGTGCGACATTTGGAGCAGTTTCAGCACTCACGACACCACTAGAAGCGACTGTCGCTACTACAGCGCCCGCTACGGACGCAATACTTGTTGCCATCTTCCGGATTGATGGACTTTTTAAAATATTTTTAAACACTAGTGTTTTGTCCTACTTTCTATTAAAATAGCAAACAATTCACTACCCGAAAAGTGTTTAGCGTGGATTCTCCTTTCTCGCCGTGATAATCGCAGAACCCACAACTAATCCTTTTCAGATTAATAAATTGTTCTGCATTTATAACTATAACAAATTTTCATTTTTTTGTCAACAAAAAAGCAACGAGGAAGCCTCATTGCTTAGTCTCATGTAATAGCTTAAAACAAGCATAGAACCGCTCAGTCGAATTCACGTCTTCACACGTCGATAAAACCATAATCTTAGAATCAGCTGACGGTTTATCCGATAACGTATAACGACTTGTACGAGCAATATGATCGAGACGTGACTCAAACGTTGTATCGCTCACAGGTAATTCATACACCTGATCTGATGTCGTTGTATCAGCCGCACTCCAATTCTCATACGTTTCTACGCGACCATCTGGATAATACACATATGCGTATTTATAATACTGCGCTATCGACGCATTGTCATACCAATCATACAAATGCGTAAAATAGACATCGCCATACCACCCAAACGAATTATGTCCAAACACCGTTAATTGTTGATTCTTAGACGCCGTATCTGCTATAGCTGGCATAAACAACGACCCCAAAACCTGATATTGACCGTACATATTGTGATTCAAATAATAATACTGACCAACCGTCGACTCCTGTAAAATAGGATACGACATAGACGTTCCGGGTACATACAACCATGCTACCACATCAGAATTCACTGATTTCAAATACGCCCAATCAACTGTAAAGTCAGTCTCCGGCGTAAAGTTCTTTTGAGCTTCTTGTGCAACAGTTTTATCCGTATCCCCTGCAACAGTCGCAGCCGGCGTGTCTTTCTTAACCTCAGTCGCTTTCTTTGCGACATTTTTTATTTTCTCACCCGTCTGCTTATCTTCACGATAGGTCTTATAAGAATATCCAATCGTTCCAACACCTACAAATGTACACAAAATAGTAATCGCTAATAAAAATTTCTTCAAAAAATATTGCCTCACTTTCTGTCAAAATCTATTATATCACAAAAACTAAAAAGAAGCTCAAACGAGCTTCTTTTTAAAGATGATTATTTTTCATCACGT
>ERZ773018.9-NODE-9-length-166930-cov-10.389196_pt1 | contig 166930 bp, 133 predicted proteins | sample MGYA00580840_ERZ773018 | MGnify/ENA primary metagenome ERZ773018 (study PRJEB29015, sample SAMEA2738125) | human oral metagenome | biome: human oral; feature: human-associated habitat; material: saliva | place: China | collected 2256 ... | reverse complement strand
TGAGAACCTTACCTGGCAGGGGTTTGGGGATGCCTGCCGACAAATCGCTCAGCAGATAGCAGATTCAGGCTGGATGCCGGATCTGATTGTGGCCATCGCACGCGGTGGCATGCTGCCGGCTGGGGCGATCTCATATGCGCTAGGCGTTAAGGCTAATGGCGCTATAAACGTGGAGTTTTATACCGGCGTGGGCAAAACCATGCTAGAGCCAGAAATTCTTGAGCCCTATATGGATATTTCCTCGCTTGAAGGTAAGCGAGTGCTAATTGTGGATGATGTGGCAGATTCGGGTAAAACCCTGAAGCTGATTATGGATTTAATTGCCAAAGAAGGTTTATCTATGGGCAGTGGCACCGCTAAAGTGGATGCCCGTAGTGCCACAATTTATTTAAAACCCACCAGCATTATTAAACCGGACTATGTTTTTAAGCAGACAGACAAATGGATTAATTTCCCCTGGTCCGTACTGCCACCGGTCACTGTCTAAATACAGGCAAACACAGACAAATACAGGCAAAATCGTCCCTTCCCTATAAAAATTTCATGGGGTTTTATAGGGAAGGGACGAAATGTCAGTATTTGTGCGGCCACTACTGGCGTATCCCAGCACTAGAGAGACTAGGTCTCAACAATTGGTATGCATGAACTTTTAGAGGCAACATGCATCAACTAGCACCTGTCCCCTCCCCCTGACTGACGACGACGTCGGCCATGTCCCCTAAGTGGCGGCGTCGGCCTAGCGCGCCCACGACGCGGCCCCGCCTGACCGCACCAATCCGACCCGACGACGCCGTCGACCCAACCTGACCAGCAGAACCTGCGACGGCTGCCCCGCCTGACCAGCGAGATCTGCGACGTCACCCCAGCCGGGCCCATAGCCAAGCGTTCACAACCAGCCACGCTCACTCGTCCACACGCCCCCACACTCGAGTACATGAGAGTACAAGCCAGCGCGCGCTGACAAAATTAACCACAGGTGGATAAAAACCAGGCACAAATACACTTATCCACAGCTACCAAGCGTTAACTAGCCTTTAGATCTCATCATTGTTCTATGAATATCAAGGACATCCCGGTATACCGCAGCAGCGACCTGGCCACCACCAATTACCGCATGGACTCCTACTCGCGCCAGTCCAAAGGTAACGACCCGCAGCTGGCCAAAATCATGCCCGGCTGCTACATCCCCATCAGCGATTATGAGCGCGTTACTCAGGAGGAGCTGCATCTTTTGCGAGTTTATATTGCTGCCGACGCCGCTCGACGGCGCAACACCCCAGCTCGCAAGCTTGCCCAGGCCGGCGCTGAGGTGCGCGGGCAGTGTCGTGAGGAAGGCCCCTGCCCGTGGCCTGTGTTTGCCGGAGAGTCCGCCGCGCTACTTCACGGGCTACCCATGGTTGGCCCCATGCCCAACCAAGTGCAGGTAATTAGTGGTTTGAAGATCCACGCATCGGTCACTACCTGGCGGCGCACCCGCAGTTGGCATTATGATTCCCAGCCAGTACAGGTCGAGGGGATGTACTGCACCGATGTTTTATATACACTTGCGGATTTGCTGTGTTCGCGTGATTTCTATTCAGGAATTGCAAGTGTGGACTATGTTTTGCGCGAAAAAATAGCTACAAAGCAGCAAATTTTGACTGAATTGGGGCGGCGCATCGGTTGCAAAGGAGTTATAAAAGCTCGCGACGTTGTAAAACATGCCGATGCCCGCAGTGAATCGGTGGGTGAATCACTTAGCCGCGCAGTCATGCTCAAGGGGCACCTGCCCATGCCACGCCTGCAAGAAACCATCTACGATCACGGCAATTTTGTGGGGCGAGTCGATTTTTACTGGCCAGATTTTAATATAATCGGCGAATTTGACGGCCTGGGTAAATACAACAGCGGCACTTACACTGACCTCTCGTCTGGGGAAATCGCCCAAAATGAGCGTCAGCGCGAAAATGCTCTGGAGCTGGCTACCGGCGCCCGCGTGGTGCGCTGGACTTGGAGGGAGGCCGTGGACAAGGATGCACTACTAGTCAAGCTAGGACGTGCCGGCATCGAGGGCCGTTAAAAGGCACAAGAGTTCCAGGCCGCCGTCACCCCCAGACATCATGACGCCGTCGCGGTTAGTTAGGCCGCGCATTAGTTGGTAGCCACCCCCGTCGACAGCCACCCCGTTAGTGGACAGCCACCTCATTAGTGGGCACTACCTCGTTAGTCGGCAGCCACCTCGTTAGTGGGCATCCACCCTTCCACACCATCACACATAGCACACATAGATACGCAGATTTCGTCCGTCCCCTATAAAACCCCATGAAATTTTTATAGGGAGCGGACGATTTTGCCTGTATTTTGTGTGTATTTTGTATATAGATAGGTGCCGGCACCGCGCTGCGTAACCTGTCCGCGCCATCCGCCGTCGTCGACGCCGTCGGTCAGTGCCGCTCAAAAATTAAGACCCATCGTCTCCAATGCTGGGACACAGACGTAGTGTCCACACAGATACTGACATTTCATCCCTTCCCTATAAAACCCCATGAAATTTTTATAGGGAAGGGATGATTTTGCCTGTATTTGTCTGTAGTTGGTGTGCTCAGTTGCCACCACTGGTGGAACCATCAGAGTTAGATTCACCAGTGTTTGTCTCAGACCTTCCAGTGTTGCCACCGTTAGCTCCGGTACCACCGTTAGTGCCAGTGTTGCCACCGTTAGTACCAGTTCCAGAATCATTAGTGCCAGTGCCGGAATCACTGGTACCGGTGGAACCATTTGAGTTATCGGTCAACCCAGCTGAGTTATCGCCAGTGCCAGTGCCGGTGCCAGTGCCGGTGCCATCGCTGGAACCACTATCAGTGGTGCCGGTGGAGCCGTCACTAGAGCCAGTGCCCTCACCAGTGCCAGAAGTGGAGTTATCGCTGCTGGGCTTACAGTCGGTAGACAGCTCAACCGCATTGTGGTCACTGAGCCACTTCATCGGGTCAACCGTGGAAGCATCCGCCGTGTCGTTCTTAATTCGCACCTCAAAGTGCAGGTGGGGGCCGGTTGAGTAGCCGGTAGAGCCAACTGCTGCAATCAGCTGACCAGCCTTAACCTGCTGGCCCTTCTTAACGAAAATACCGTCCTGATACATGTGCAGGTAGGAGGTGTACCAGATCTTACCGTCAAGCACGTGCTTAATGGTGACCGTACCGGTGGAATCGACCATGCCTGCCTCAACCACCTCGCCGGCAGCAGCCGCATAGATGGGAGTACCAGCCGGCGCAGCCATGTCCTGGCCAGCGTGCATCTTGGATGTGCCCAGCACCGGGTGAATACGGTAGCCCCAAGGGCTGGAAAGCGTGTAGGTACCAGCAACCATCGGCTTAAACACGTCAGGGGTGGTGTTAAAGGCTGTGGTGTCACCGCTAGCTCCCTGCTGCGGAGCACAAGTAACCACCGGGTTCTCGTAAGCGGCCCGGATACGCGCCTTAGTGGCCGCGTCAGGCACATTACGCAGTTTCACGTCAGAGCTTTCCAGCGGCGAATGGTCCACGCTGCCAGCCACGGAATCTTTACCGCTGATGACCTGGCGCGAACTTTGGCCTCGGTGTGCACCCAGCGCGGTGCTTAGCGGCGAGTCAGCCCCCATCATGGCCGCCGACACCGGCGCCACAATTGTCACTAGTGCCAGGGCGCTAACTGTGCAGATCTGCCCCACACGAGCAAACGCGGCTCGACGGCGTGCTGCCGCGCCTTTACGCTTAACCGGCGGCGTGGTGCCGCAACCTAGCTGGGTGGGAGTGCTCAGCGAGTTGGTCTCTACTGGGTTGCTAGTCTCTAGCGGGTTGCCGCGCGCCGGGGTCTGGTCTGCTTGGGCTGCGGGAAGGGGGGTTAGGTTTGCGCTGTTAGCTGCTGCCGACGTCGCCTGTGCGGCTATGTTTAGTCCTTGCGCTCCAGCCGCTGAGGCTGCTGTGTGTGCACTAACGGCGCTGGCCACGCTAGCTGCACTAGCTACACTGGCAGCACTGATAACACTGGCTGCGCTTACCGCATCGGCTGCTTTAGCGACCTTAGCTGAGGCAGCCGCGCTCCAGTTACGGATGGCGACGTCGTCAATAATGTCGTCTTTAATGGCGGAGATTATCTGGGTGGGCTGGTAGTCCACGCCGTCGTCGACAGGATTTTGGACGGCGCCCGGCTGGCCACCACTCCAGGCGGTGCCTGCGAAGCTTGAAGGGGCGCTGGCGGCCGAGGCAGCTGCGCTAAAAGTAGATGGAGCACTGGCGCCAGTAGCAGGGGCACCAAAAGCGGCTGGGGCGCTGGCTGCCGAGGCTGGCATAGCAAAGCTCGAAGGTGCGCTGGCCGCCGAAGCCGCCGTGCCACCAGCGAAGGGACTCGGACCAAAGCTGGCAGCAGTATTAAAGCTGGAGGGAGCACTGGGCGCAGAGGCAGCAGTGCCACTAGTAAACGAAGCTGCTGCACTAAAAGTCGCACTGGCGCCAGTAGCAGCGTTGAAATCAGCAGCCGGGGCACTAAAGGTTGACGGCGCGCTAAAGGTTGAAGGCGCACTAGCCGCAGAGGCCGGCGCACCAGAGCCATAGCCGCCGTTATATGAGCCGTTGTAACCGGCGTCGTTGTAACCGCCGCCGCCGTAATTGCCACTATAAGCAGCGCCGTCGCCGTAAGCCGTATTGGCACGTCCGGAAAGACTACTGTCGGCAGGAGCCTGCGAAAGTAACTCGCGGGCGTTTTCTCTTTGCAGCTGGGCCTGTCGCTCGCGCTCAAGTTCACGTCGCTGGCGACGTGTCATCGGCTGATCGCTCATCCACACCCAACTTTCTACGGACTTATGTCATTCAAATACCACTGGTATCAGCGGTATCATACCTTGGTCGCTTCGCCAAGACGGCCAAACTGACGCATCTAACACTTAGCGTAGCTGGTGACGCTGCAGGGCGTCACGCACTTCCCCTACCAGTTCTTCTAACACATCTTCGAGGAAAACTACACCGACCATCTGCCCACTCTCATCAGTTACCCGACCCAAATGGGCGCCGGTACGCTGCATGGCGGCCAGTACATCTTCAATCTCATCGTGAGCGCGTACGGGCACCAAAGCCCGCAAACGCCAGGGGGACACCGGCTGTTCACGCTCGTCAGCGCTGGCATAAAGCACATCTTTAAGGTGGATATAGCCGCTGATTTTGCCCTGCTCATTAGTGACCGGGAAACGCGAGTAACCGGTGCGGGTTACTTCCGCCTCCACCTGGGCCGGGGTGCACTGCTCTGGCAGGCAGGTGAGTTTATTTAGCGGCACCATCACTGAGCCGGCGGTTTCCTCAGAAAACTCTAGTGCCCCCGTCACCAGCCCAGAATCATCCTTGAGCACGCCCTCATCGCGTGAGCGCTCCACAATTGAAGCCACTTCTTCCATGGTGAACGCAGTTTCAATCTCGTCGCGCGGCTCTAGCCCAAAGACTTTAAGCACCGCGTTGGCCAGGCCATTTAAGGCACCCACAGCAGGGCGAGTTACCCGCTCACAAGCCACCAAGGCCGGGGCGAAAACCAAAACCGCCTTATCGGGCATAGAGATAGAAACGTTTTTGGGCACCATTTCACCCAAAACCACGTGAGCCGTAACCACTAGCAGCAACGCCACCACTACCGCCAGGCCATGGGCCACTTCGACTCCTAAACCCACCGCATGTAGCGGAGCCGCCAGCAAATGCGCCAGCGCCGGCTCGGCAATTACGCCCAGACCGGTGGAACATAAAGTCACTCCCAGCTGGGCGGTAGCTAGCATCTCGGAAATATGCTGCACAGCCCATAGGGCTGTGCGCGCCCGCGAGTTGCCCTCAGCGGCTAAAGGCTCAAGTTGGCTGGTGCGCGAGGAGGTAATGGCAAACTCTGCGCCCACAAAAAACGCGTTACCAACCAGTAGGATAACCGTCAAAATTAGCGCCAAAGTGGGGTTCACTGTAGAGCCTCCAGCTCCTGCTCAACCGGGGTGATGCGCACGCGGGTGACGCGCCGCCCCTCCATAGCGTCAACCAAAATGGTGCAGGTGGGCAGGGTTACTTCGTCGCCAATTTGGGGTATGCGCCCCAGCTCATTCATGACCAGGCCGCCCAGGGTTTCGTAAGGGCCGTCGTCGGGAATGCGGATGGCGGTGCGGGCCGTAACCTCGTCGGGGCGGCTCCAGCCGGGGGCGATCCAACGCCCCGCTGAGTCTAGGTGGATGCCGGCGCGACGACGGTCGTGTTCGTCAGATACTTCACCCACGATCTCTTCAACGGCGTCCTCCAAGGTCACCACTCCGGCAGTACCCCCGTACTCGTCCACCACAATGGCCATTTGCAACCCGAAAGATTCCTGCTCGCCATATCCACGCAGCTCCACCAGAAGGGAAGCTAGCGGCATGGTTTCTGGTACGCGCGGGGCGGGAGTCATGATTGAAGAGGAGGTCACTGGCACTTGGGCGCGGCGCTCATAGGGCACCGCGATGGCGCGGCGCAGGTTGACTAACCCAAGTACGTCGTCGGGAGAGTCACCAAAGACAGGGAAACGTGAGTGCCCGGTTTGGCTGGCTAAAGCCACCAGGTCGGCGGCGGTGGCGGACTCTTCCAGCCAGTGAATGCGCCCACGGTCAGTCATTACATCTACAGCGCTGAGCTCATCTACGCCAAGTGAACGGGTAAGTAGGCGGGCGGTGGAGACCTCTAGTGTGCCCTCCTCAGCGCTGCGACGCAGCAGAGCGGTAAGCTCGCTGGCACTGCGTGCGCCACTGGCTTCCTCGGCAGCCTCAATGCCAAAGCGTGCCAGTAGAGCATTAGCCATACCGTTTAACAGATTTACTAGTGGCCTAAACAGCCAGGTGAAACCGGTGATGAAAGGGGTTACGAAACCGGCCGCAGCCAGTGGATCAGCCAGTGTGGCATTTTTGGGGATCAGCTCGCCAAACACCATAGAGAAGGCGTTAACAATAATTAGGGCGCTAACCACGGCGATGGTGGCTGCCAGGGTTTGCCCCAGCCAGGGGCTCAGCCATTGCGAAAGCAGCTCATTAAGGGCGGCCTGCATGGTGTAACCAAGCAAAATGGTGGTCAGCGTAATACCCACCTGTGCGCCTGAAAGCAGGGTGGACAGGTGACGCAGCGCCTTAGCTACCCGCCCGGCACGTTTATCGCCGGCTTGAGCACGGGCGTCAACAACCGATGGATCCAGGGCCACCAGGGCGAACTCTCCGGCCACAAACACCGCAGTCCCAGCGGTAAGTAGCACCCCCAGAACTATCATTAGCCATTTAATGACCATGCAGCGTTTAGCTCCCTATCAAAATCTAGTTGGTACCACTAACGCTATACCAAGCCCGCAGCTTTAGCACGCAGCCAACTGGGCGCCGTCGCAGCGCAGCCAATTTCAGCCCTAGCAACCCCAAGCGATGCTCAATATGCGAGAACATTTAAAAAATATCTAGGACTAAAGGCCACAAAGTACTCTGCAAGTCAGCTTTGCAGTATTAGACTTAAACCACAGTTTTAGCACGCAATGCCATATAAGGAGCAGCTAACCGTGTCTGAGAACGACTTCGCTCAGGGCTTTGGCACCAACGAATGGATTGTCGAGGATATGCGGGAGGCTTACCTAGCCGACCCGGCCTCAGTAACCCAATCATGGCGCGAGTTTTTCAGCGAAAACCCGCAGTATCTAGCAGGCCAGTCGCCGGCCACGCCCTCAAAGCCGCTTAGCGCTAGCGTTGGCGTGCAAATCCCCGGGGCTGCCACCGCTTCCGCTAGCCGACGCCCCGTTTTGGCCAGTGAGGATGTTTCCCGCTCTGACCTGCCCCCCGCCCCCACAGCCCAGTTCAAGTCCCCCACCTCCCCTTATGCCTATAACCAGGCGCATAGTGACGCTAGCGAAACCAGTAACGGCGTGGTGGAAAGCGTTGACACCCTAAAGGGAGCCAGCGCCCGCACCGCTAAGAACATGGAGGCTTCCCTCCAGATTCCTACCGCCACCTCTGCCCGTGCCATCCCGGCTAAGGTACTGATTGAAAACCGTCTGCTAATCAACACTCACCTAGCTTCCACGCGTGGTGGCAAGGTTTCCTTCACTCACCTGATCGCTTGGGCCCTGGTGGAGTCGCTGGCAGAGATGCCGGAAATGAATGTGGCTTACACCCTGGATGAAAAGGGTAAGCCGGCGCTACACAACCCCGCCCACGTAAACCTGGGTCTGGCAATTGACGTGCCCAGCGCCAACGGTGAGCGTCGTCTGCTGGTCCCCAGCGTTAAGAACGCCGACACACTAGACCTGGCTAGTTTCATTGACGCCTACGATGCACTGGTAGTTAAAGCCCGCAAGGGGCAGCTGACTGTAGATGACTTCAAGGACACCACCGCCACCTTAACCAACCCCGGCATGATCGGCACCCTTAACTCTGTGCCGCGCCTTATGCCCGGCCAGGGTCTGATCATGGGCGTGGGCGCCATGACCTACCCGGCCGCGTTTGCTGGTGCCAGCCCCGAAACCCTGGCCCGCCAGGCTGTAGGTAAGGTCTTGACACTGTCCAACACCTACGATCACCGCGTCATCCAAGGTGCTCAGTCCGGTGAACTACTGCGCCTAATGGAACGCAAGCTGATGGGGCTAGATGGCTTCTGGAACCGCTCTTTCAAGGCCCTGCGTATCCCCCACGAACCGGTGCACTGGGACCAGGACGTCACCTACGACCCGCTAGCCGACGCCGGCAAGCCCGCCCGCGTAGCTGAGCTGATTCACGCTTTCCGTCAGCGCGGACACCTAGCCGCCGACACTGACCCGCTGGCCTACCGCCTGCGCCGTCACCCTGATCTAAACTTCTCCTCCTACGGGCTGAGCTTGTGGGACCTAGACCGGGTTTTCCCCACCGGTGGTCTAGGTGGCAAGGACCGTGCCACCTTGCGCGAAATTTTGCAGCTGCTGCGTGACGCCTACTCGCGTTATGTGGGCGTGGAATACATGCATATCCAAGACCCAGCCCAGCGTCGCTGGTGGCAAGAACGCATGGAAGGTGTTACTCCCAGCATTGATACTGCTGAGCGCCGTCGTATCCTAACCAAGCTGATGCAGGCAGAAGCCTTCGAAGTGTTCTTGCAAACCAAGTACGTGGGCCAAAAGCGCTTCTCGCTAGAAGGTGGCGAGTCCCTGATTGTGCTGCTGGACCGCCTGATCGACGCCGCCGCTCATGATGGCATTGAAGAAGCCGCTATTGGTATGGCCCACCGTGGCCGCCTAAACGTGCTTACCAATATTGCCGGCAAGTCTTACGGCCAGGTCTTTGACGAGTTTGACGGCAACTACCTGACCAACGGCCAGGGTTCTGGTGACGTCAAATACCACCTGGGCACCACCGGCACCTTCACCGGCACCGATGATGTGACCACCAAGGTTTCCCTGGCCGCCAACCCCTCCCACCTGGAGACAGTAGATGGGGTGCTGGAAGGTATTGTGCGCGCCAAGCTAGACCGCAGCGGCTCCGGCGCTGACGGCAGCTACAATGTTTTACCGATTTTGGTGCATGGTGACGCCGCATTTGCAGGCCAGGGCGTGGTTTACGAAGTACTCAATATGAGCCAGCTACCCGGCTACCACACCGGCGGCACTATTCATGTGATCGTCAACAACCAGATCGGTTTCACCACCGGTAACGCGCTGGGACGCTCCACCACCTACCCCTCGGACCTGGCTAAGGGTCTACAGGTGCCGATCTTCCACGTAAACGGTGACGCCCCCGAATCTGTGGCACGCGTAGCCCGCTGGGCTTGGGAATACCGCCAAGAATTCCACAAGGACGTCATTATTGACCTGGTTTGCTACCGTCGTCGTGGTCACAACGAGGGTGACGACCCCTCAATGACCCAGCCGGTTATGTACAACTTGATCGGCCGCAAGCCCTCTACCTTCTCGGTTTACACCACTAACCTGGTGGGGCGTGGCGATCTGACTGAAGAACAGTGCGAGCAGCTACTGGAGGCCTACCACAACAACCTGGAGCACATCCTTAACGAGGCCCGCGCCGGTCACCTCAATACTGACGCCCCCGCCTACAGTGGCCCTAAGGCTGGCGAAACTTCATATTCACAGCCCACTGCGGTAGCTCGTGAAGTAATTGAGCGTATCGGTGACGCCCAAGTGTCTGTCCCTGAGGGCTTCGAGGTGCACAGTAAGCTGATGAACCTGCTACGCAAGCGCCAAACTATGAGCCGCCAGGGCGGTATTGACTGGGGCTTTGGCGAGCTTTTGGCCTTTGGCTCGCTGCTGATGGAGGGCGTACCGGTGCACATGACCGGTGAAGACGTACGCCGCGCCACCTTCGCCCAGCGCCACGCCGTCATGCACGACCAGCGCAACGGTTCAGAATGGACCCCGTTGGACTACCTGACCCCCGACCAAGCCAAGCTGTCGATTATTGACTCGCTGCTAAGCGAATACGGGGCCATGGCCTTTGAATACGGCTATTCCGTAGAACGCACCGAGGGGCTAAACATTTGGGAAGGCCAGTTCGGCGACTTCGCTAACGGTGCCCAGACCGTAATTGATGAGTATGTCTCTTCCGCTGAGCAAAAGTGGGGCCAGCACTCTGGCTTGGTACTGCTGCTACCACACGGTTTGGAAGGCCAAGGCCCGGACCACTCTAGCGCCCGAATTGAGCGATACCTGCAGCTATGCGCCCAGGACAATATGCGCGTAGTGCAGCCTTCCACCCCGGCCAACCACTTCCATACCCTGCGTGACCAGGCCCGACGTGAACCGCACCGACCTTTGATCCTGATCAGCCCCAAGCAGATGCTGCGCTTGAAGGCCGCCGTCTCACCGGTGGAAGACTTCATCAGCGGAGGCATGCAAACTGTCATTGGTGAAACTGATGAAGCTATTTTGGCCGCCGCCGCTGAGAACAAGGTGGATCGGGTGCTGCTATGCTCAGGCCGTATCTACTGGGATCTGCTGGCCCACCGCCAGCACGCGGAAGATAAGCACACTGCCATTGTGCGTCTAGAGCAGCTCTATCCTCTCGACGAGCCAGCCCTGTTGGAGGCCCTGGCACCGTTTGCGGGAGCCGAGCTGGTTTGGGTCCAGGATGAGCCGCGTAACCAGGGCGCTTGGCCTTGGTTGGCCCTGCACCTGCCTGACTCGATCACGGCTGGACGCTTGCCGCGAGTGGTGGCTCGCCCTGAGGCTGCCGCCCCGGCTGTGGGTACTTCAGCAGCTCACGTAGCTCAGCAAAAGCTGATCCTAGACGAGGCTTTTGCCCGCTAAGTAGGGCTTTGCTCGCTAAGTAGGCTTTTGCCCGCTAAGTAGGGCTTTGCTCGCTAAAGACACGCGCGTATTGGCCCGGTCAGCATCTGCAGGCTGGGCCAATGCTACGATTTTTCCCTAACCAAGCAGGAAGGATGCTGGCCGTGAGTGAGATCAACCTGATCTTCATTGGCGATGAGCTGATTACAGGTCGCGGAGATGCACGGGCCCTGGGCTGGGTGGGACGCGTTATGGCGCGCACCAACTCGCTAGAGGTTATTGATGCCCCCTCCTGGTCTACGCTGGCCGTTCCTGGGGAAGTTAGCGCCCAGTTGTCTAACCGTTGGCGCGATGAGGCTGCCCGCCGGGTTGTTCCTGGCGCCCGCAACCTACTGGTAATTGGGGTTGGGGTGGCAGATGTTACCCACAATGTCAGCACTGCCCGCTCTAGCCTGGCTTTAGCCAATATCATCGACGCCGCCGTGATGTACGAAAAGCTTGAATGCCTGATGGTAGGGCCGCCGCCACTGACTGTGCCCGACCCGAAGGCGCTTGCCGCTTTAAACAATGCGGCCCGTGAGGTGTGCCGCCGCCGTAATGTCACCTATGTGGACACCTATACCCCGCTGATTAAGCACGAGCAGTGGCTTACTGACATTGCGCTTAACGACGGCGCCTACCCCGGCCAGGCGGGTTACGGTCTGCTGGCTTGGTTGGTGCTGCACCGGGGTTGGAACCAGTGGCTGGGGCTGTAAAAGCTAAGGCTCGGCCCCGCTAACCCCAGGGACTGCAAGCCCTGAGCCAGCCACTGGCTGCCCCGCAGCCAGCAAGCGCATAAACAAAAAGCGCTGAGCACCTTGGGTGCTCAGCGCTAAGTTTTACTCAGGCGTTGGGACGCTTACCGTGGTTAGCGCCGCCCTTGGCACGGGCCTTACGCTTACGACCGCGCTTGGACATACTGGCCTCCTCGTAATAGGGACTAACACCCCACGAGGGGGCATATAACTAGGCTATTTTTACACATTCGACGCCATGCCACCAAGTGACAAGCACCGCTAACTGCGGTAGGTCACCGAGCGAGATACGCTGGCTACAGCCGAATCGCTAACCACCCTGGTGGAAGTAGTCACCATAGTGGTGCGCCTTTCTGCCCCTCCATGGCCGCATTCACACAGGCTAGGAGTACATGCGCAAGTAGAGCTAACCACTGCCAGTTGGGTACGTACCCGCTCCACCAGGGATTGCGGGGCCTGCTCAGCACACCGCGAGCGCAACAGACCCTGTAGGTGACGTACGGCGTCGGCCTGGGCTTTACAGTGGGAGCACCCGGCCACGTGTGCCTGCAGGCGGGCGGTGAGTTGTTCGTCGCATTCGCGATCAACAAAGGCGTGTAGGTGCGCTAAAGTCTCGGCGCAGGAACAGCCTTTCGCGATGGTTTCAGGCATGAGTTTCCTCCTTCACAGCGGCTGCGCTAGGTTCAGCGTTCTGCTTGTAACCGTAGTCACGTGCATAGTCGGCTAGTAACTCGCGTAGCTGGGCGCGTCCTCGGTGCAAACGCGACATAACCGTGCCTAGCGGGGTATCCATGATTTCGGCAATCTCTTTGTAGGAGAAACCTTCAACATCCGCCAGGTACACGGCCAGGCGGCGGTCTTCGCTGAGCTCTTGCAGGGCAGACTTGATTTCACTGTCGGGCAGAGAGTCCAGGGCGAAGTCTTCCGCACTGGGTAGTCCTACCGAATCGTGGCTGGCGGCCCGATGCAGCTGCCAGTCCTCAACAGAGTCTGAATCTGCCTGCATGGGCTGACGTTGCTTTTTGCGGTAGGAGTTGATGAAGGTATTGGTCAAAATCCGGTACAGCCAGGCTTTAAGGTTGGTGCCGTCCTGGTACTGGTTGAAAGCTGCGAAGGCTTTCATGTAGGTGTCTTGAACCAGGTCCTCGGCGTCAGAACTGTTACGGGTCATGCGCAGGGCAGCCCCGTAAAGCTGGTCGAGGTACGGCAGAGCGTCCGCCTGGAAGCGAGCTGAGCGCTGCGCGTCCGTTTCGGTTGTTTGTTCACTCATCACTTACCAGCCTAGCGGTTGCGGGCGCGACGCGCCGGGTGGATCGTGATTTCATGCCGGCTTAAACGTTTTGGGGGCGGTGGTGATTCCCTTTCGTTTAGGGTTTCTCTATCAGCAATGCTGGCCTATTTGAGACAATGGGGTTTATGAGCGTGCTTTTGCCTTTCTTGCGTCCTTTAGCGGCTATGCCTTTCATCATTGATGGTTTGGATGCTGTGGTTAATAGTGATGAACATGCCCAGCGTGCTCAAGGTTTGCTGGAATATGCAGGTTCCTATGGTTTAACCACGCCGCCGGTGGCGCTGGTTGAAAAGGCTGCTACGGCTACTGGGGCGGTTAGCGTGGTTGCGGGGACGGCTTTGAGTTTGTCGATTGCCCCTGCGGCTAGTGCCTATACGTTGGCGGCTTTGAATGTGCCGGTTACGCTGATTAATTCCACTTATTTCAATGGCCGGCAGCTGGTGGTGTCGCTGACTCCGGCGCTGCGTGGGGCTGCGCTTAGTGCCGGTTTGTTGGCTTTGGGGGTGGCCGCTTCCCAGCGTCGCAAGCTTAAGCGGGTTGCTGCCAACGACGACGGCGCCACCGGCCAGGGCTGTAACGGCAAGGCGCATGGTTCTCACCCCGGTCACGGTCACTGCCGCAAGCACAATCATGGTCAGCCGGGCCAGTGCCACAAGCACGGCAAGCACCCGCATGGTCACGGCCCCCAGGGTCACAGCCACGGCCCGGGACGTTGCTGCCGGCGTCGTCGTAAAGAGCAGGACTAATGCAAGCTTGGCGCTGTCCTACCCCAAGTGAACCGATTGACGCCACTGTTTCACTGCCGGGCTCTAAGTCTTTAAGTGCGCGCGCCCTGCTGGCGGCGGCGCTGGCTGATGCCCCTAGCCAAATTGAGGGTCTACTTGAAAGCCGCGACACGGCCTTGATGCGTGCGGCGCTGGAGACTTTGGGGGCTCGCTTTACCTGGCATGGTGGCCTGCTGCAGGTAACTCCGCTGGTTGCTGATCAAAAACCGGCAGGCCCAGCCTCGCCCAAGACAGACTCAGCCGCTCCAGAAGCAAGCCGGGTACAAAAACCGGCAGGCCTGCCGCCTGACAACTCCACCCCGGTTATTGACTGTGGGCTGGCGGGCACCGTGATGCGTTTTGTGCCGCCCCTGGCCCTGGCCCTGGGCACTAGTTTGACTTTCACCGGTGATCAGGCGGCTTTGGCTCGGCCTATGGAGCCGTTAACCGACGCCCTAGAGGCGTTGGGGGCCAGATTTGAGTGGCATGGGCAGCGCGGGCGTTTGCCTTTCACTATTCATGGCGCTGGTTTAAACCTTCAAGAGCATCTACAGGTGCAGGTCGATGGCTCTAAATCGAGCCAGTTTGTCTCTGCTCTACTGTATCTAGGGGCGGCTTTGCAGCTTGGCAGGGCACAAAGCTTAACTGTCAGCGCTAAGCAGCCTTTGGTATCTGTTCCGCATTTGCAGATGAGTGTGGCCAGCTTGCGCCAATGCGGCGTGCAAGTGCAGGCTCCCGAGGATTACCGCGCCGAGCAGCTGAGCTGGTGCGTTAGTGGGCGCCCGCGCGGGGGCCGCAGCGTGATTGAACCTGATCTTTCCAATGCGGGGCCTTTTATTGCCGCGCCGCTGGTGTCCGCTGCGGGCGGGCAGGTGCGGATTTTGCATTGGCCCACCCACACCACCCAGGTGGGGGCTAACTGGGTGGAAATCCTTAAGCTTTTCGGCGCCCAGGTGCAGCTGGATCAGGGCACGCTACAAGTTAGCTCCAGCGGCGCCCTGCGCGGCATTGAACGTGATGCCAGCGCGGAAGGCGAGCTGGTACCCACCATGGCGGCGCTAGCTTTAGTGGCTGCCAGTCAGGGCCAGCCCAGCAAGATTTGGGGTATTGGGCACCTGCGCGGTCACGAAACTGACCGTTTAGCGGCCATCGCCGCTCAGGCCCGCAAACTTGGGGGGAACGTGGATGAGGGCCAGGATTATTTAGTTTTCCACCCCTGTACTTTGCACCCAGCTCACCTGGAGGCCTACGCCGATCACCGCATGGCAACTTTCGCGGCTATTATGGGTTTAAATCTGCCGGGAATTAGCCTGGATGATGTGGATGCCACCACCAAAACCATGCCCACATTCACCCAGCTTTGGGACGCCATGCTTAAGAGTGCAGGAGAGGCTATTGGCTAGACGCGATATTGGTACCGATGATCCGCGTGTGCGGGTGCGTCCCGGTAAGGGTTCGCGTCCACGTACTAAGGTGCGCCCGGCTCATGCTGATGCCGTCACCGGCATGGTTACCCGTATTGATCGCGGCCATTACCGTATTCACCTAGATGACCCATCCCTAACTGAGGATGGTAGCGGCGATATTACCGCCATGAAGGCCCGCGAGCTGGGCCGTGGCAAAGTGGTTGTGGGCGACCAAGTGGCGGTGGTTGGTGATGTGTCGGGGCGTAAAGATACTCTGGCCCGTATGGTGCGTATTGAGCCTCGGCGCACCCTGCTGCTGCGTAGCGCTGAGGATGGAGACAGCGCCGGCTCACAAAAACCGGTGGTGGCTAACGCCGATTTGCTGGTGGTGGTCACGGCTTTAGCTGACCCACCACCGCGTCCACGTATGATTGACCGCTATTTGGTGGCCGCCTACGACGCCGGCATGGAGCCGCTGCTGGTGTTGACTAAATCTGATCTAGCTGACCCCACTGAGCTGTTGAGCCTGTATCAGCCCCTGGGGGTGCGTTGTTTAGCAACCACTATCACTGAAAGTGGCATTAGCGGCATTGAGGTGGTGCGTCAAGCCCTGGCCGGTAAGGTTTCGGTACTGGTGGGCCACTCTGGGGTGGGTAAATCCACCCTGATTAACGCCCTAGTTCCGGCTGCTAACCGAGTAACTGGGCATGTCAATGAGGTTACTGGGCGCGGCCGCCACACCTCCACTAACTTGCAGGCTGTGGTTAATCCCGATGGCGGCTGGGTAATCGACACCCCCGGGGTGCGTTCCTTTGGGGTGGCGCATGTGGCCGCCGACGACGTCTTGCGCGGCTTTGCTGATTTGGCTCAGGTAGCCCAAGAGTGCCCACGTGGCTGCAGCCACGAACCTGGAGTGATTGACTGTGCACTTGACCAGTGGGCGGATAAAGCACAAGATGCATCCACGCGCGAAACTCGCTGCGGGCGGGTAGATTCTTTTAGGCGCCTGCTGACAGCCTCCTTGGATGCTCAAGATCCAACTAAAGCTTAAAAACACCTGTAACGTAGACTAGGCCTAAGGTCCAACCACCCAGCAATCTGGCGAGGCATCGCATGACCCATTCACCGCTTCCATACCCAACTAGTGTGCGTTCATCACTGAATGATATTCGCTCGCAAATCAGCCTGTTGCCGGCGCAAAGGCGAGTTTTAGAAGTAGTTGAGGGCGCGGGCCAGCCTATTTCCAGTGCTGAGGTGGCTAAAACCTTAAAGCTGCACCCCAACACTGCCCGTGAGCATCTTGATGCACTGTTAAACGCTGGCTTGGTTACCACGCTGCCGCTGCGCACGGGTAAGCGCGGACGTCCGACCTTGCTTTACAGCGTCACCACCCTGGATCCCAACCAGATTTTAAGCACCTACCTGGATGTTATTACTGCTACCGCGATTTCTTTAGCTGAAGGTAGCGACGGCGTAGCCCAGGCTATTGCGGTAGGTAAAAACTGGGCTGGCTTAACCTGCCCGCAACCTGCCCAAACCGGCTTCCAGGGCACCAGTGGCGCCGTCGCCACTAGCGCAGAAGCGGCAAGCGCAGCCGTAGCAGCTAACCATGCCAGCACCAGCGAGCCTAGCAACCTAAGCGAGGCAGGTGCTGACACGGCGGACGACGCCAACGGGCTAGCTGAGGCTAACCAGCGCCTAGAAAACGCCATTGACCAGCTCAGGCCCATCTTCACGGTTATGGGTTTTTCACCGGAACTAGCCAAAAACAAGCTAGTGCTGCGCTCTTGCCCATTCGCTAAAGGTGGTTGGCCCCACCCTCTGGTGTGCATCATTCACGAGGCCTATATTGCTGAGCTGCTGACGCGTTCCAGCGGCGTGAGGGTGGTTTCTAGCGCTGAGCTCAAGCTACACCCGCAGCTGGCTAGCGCCTGGCTGGTAGAGCTAAAACGCAACAAAACTACCTGCTCGGCAGGCATTTGCGACTGCGCCTAAACGGCCAGTGCACGTGACTAGCTACTGCACGTGCAGCACACCCACAGCGCCTTTTTCCATGTCGGCAAAAGCGTGAGTGACAAAGCTGTAGTGGCCCGCCTGTGGCGGCACGAATTCCACAAAGCCACCCTGGCAGGGCCCCAGGTTTAGCGCCTGCGAGCCACCTGACCAACGCGAACCGATCTGGTCAGGGCCACCCAGCGTCCAGGCACCCTCATAAAACACCTGGTCAAACTGGCCGCCCACCACGTGGAAAGTGCACGGCAGTGAAGGGCCAGCGTCCATCAGCCAAAACCGCACCCGCTGGCCTACCGCCACCTGCAAGGGGCGGTATTTGTATTGGAAAGCCATGCCGTTAAACGCCATTAGATCTGGGGTTTTAGCGGCCACTTTAGCTTCATCGATGGCCCCACCTTCAGGGCCCAGGTAGATTTCTGACTGGATCAGCACAAACTCATGATCCACCTGGCTAAGCCCGGGCGGGTCAATAATCACCGCGCCATGCATACCTGCTGCCAAGTGCACACTCATGGGCGCAGTTGAGCAGTGGTAGAGCCATATGCCGCTGCGGGTGGCGGTGAAGTTGTATTGCAGGCTTTGGCCCGGCGAGATTGAACGCATGGGTTTATCGGGCGCCAGCACTCCGGCATGGAAGTCAATGGAGTGACTCATGGTGCCGTCATTGACCAGGGTGATTTCAAAGCGGTCACCTACCTGGCCGCGTAGCACCGGGCCTGGCACGCCGCCGTTATAGGTCATGCGTTTTTGGGTTACCCCCGCCCCCACCTGGGCGGTTATTTCACTAACGCGCAGAGTGTGGCGGTGCACTGTGCCCGCCGCCTGGGGGCGTGGGGCGCGTGCATCGTGGGCTTTAAAGTAGCTGGGCGGCTGCCAGTTTAGATCCACCTGGGCGCTTTGGCTGCTGGCCGAATGCTGGTGCCCGCTGTGGCTAGTGTTGCTGGAAACCCCGGCCACTTTCACATCAAACACCATCCCCATGGCGCGGTGTCCGGCCACCGAGCACCAGCCAGCAATTGGCTCGCGCACATTGTTAACCGTAATGGTTTTACTCTCTCCCACTGCTAAACGCCCGGTGGTTTGCCCGGTTGCCAGCACTAAATCATGCACTTCAGAGCCGGTGTTTTTCAGGGTTAGACGCAGCGTTGCCCCCACTGGCACATCCACACTGGAGGGCACAAAGCTCATGCCTTTAATGGTGATGTTGGCGTTGACCACCTGGCCGCTGCCGCCAGCGCTGGCACTGCCCTGCCCGGCGCCTAGTCCCATAAGCCCGCCCGGGGTTTGGGTTGAGCTGGCACTTGCGCCAGCCACGACGGCGACGGCGGCAGTTACCAGCCCGGCTAGGGCCCCGCGTCGGTCCGGGGTTTGGGTTGCAGCAGTGGCCCCCGCACTCTGCGCGGCCGCAGTTGGCGCGGCGGACCTAGATGCACTCTGCGCGACCGACGCCGCCGCCTTACTAGATGCCGGTTTGCTCGCCACCTTGTTTAAGGTGACGGTGGAGGGCGGGGCGGCGCTAGTGTCGCCCTTGCGTCGGGCCTGAATCGCTTGGCCTGCGGCCACAAAGAAATAAGCCCCGGCCAGAGCCGCACTCAAACCAGTTACGCCCCGCACCGCAGGTGGCAGCGGCAGGCAAGCTAACGCCAGGCACAGGTTAATGGTGGTGATCCGCCACCAGGTGTAGCGATCCATAATGGCGTGGGTTAGGCGTGACATGGCCGGGCCTCCCCCAAGCATCACCGGGGTTAAGAAACTAAGCGCCGCCAGCAAGATTTGCAGAGCAAAACCGCTAACCACCGCTAAGCGCAGGCTGTGGGCCACCGCGCGGGCGGCGTCGTCGTTAGCTGCGTAAGAAACCCCCACTCCTAAACGAATTACGCACCAGGCCAGCCAAGCCAAGGCGGCGGCGGTAGACAGGCCCGCATAGTTAGTTACCCCTTTGCGCGCCCCGGTACGCCACAGCGGCGCCACCACGGCGGCGGCGCTTAACAGATAAAGCAGAGCCCCAATCCCAGCCAGGGGCCGCCACAGCCCAGAAAAAGCAATCACCGCCACTGCTAAAGCCAGGCCGGGCAGAGCTCGTTGCGCTTGACGCGGGGCTACCGGCTCCATCTTGGTGCGCAGCATGGTAGGCCACAGCACCACCAGTGTGCCCAGCACAGTGATACCCAAAACTCCCAGTACCATGATCGGCACATGGGCTAAATACATGCGGTTAGACCAGGCCGCTTGCCCTTTAAAGTCAAAGTATTTAATAGACCAGCCGGCCAGCGCCCCCACCATTAGGTAGCTGAGGGAGCAAATGTAGTAGTCCACTAGCGCCGCCATACGGGCCGCCACCGCGCGGCGTTTTTGCACCACCATGGCCACCACGCCCAGCGTCGCACTCACCGCCACGCAGCTAGCCCCCACGCCAATTACGATCTGGCTATTAATGCACACCCCGGTGATTACCAGAGCGGCGCCCACACTGTGCAGGCCTAGGCGCCCATTTAGCATCAGCGCCCCACCCCAGGCAGGGCGGTGTAGGAGGGTGTCGGCAAAATGAGCGCTCCAAATGGTGATAGCGCTACCCAAGGCCCCCAGCAGGGCCGCATGTAGTGGCGCCCAAACATCTAGATTGGGCCACAGCTGGGCGTATTTGCCAGCTAGCAGCACCAGGGCAGTAAAAATCCAGGCCACCACCACGGAGTTGCGTTTTATCTGGGTGGTGCGCCGATGCGGTCGGGGTTGGGGGCTTTTGGCTGGGGGCTGGGTGATTTCCATGGCAGTTTTCTTGGTAGCGAGGCGGGGTTTAGTAGTAGTGAGGCGCTTGGTTACTTAGCTGGGTTTGGGAGCCAGGAGGCGGTAGCGCAGCTTGGTAGCAGGCAGACGCTAACGTGACTTGATGCGGGCTCTTATTTAGTCGGACTATTTGGCAGTTACCGCCCGGGTAACTGCGATAAGTAGGAACAGCAATATTGCGGCGATGGAAACAGCTCCACCTACCTGCCAGGATAGGCCACCAAGGTTAGCGGTTAATACCCTTACAATCAGTCCGCCATGCAGGGCGCCAAGCGGCAAATACATAAGCGGGTGGTAGGGCAGGCGGCGGTGTAGCACCCCAGGCAAAATAATGGAGGCGTGGGCCATCACCATTGAGATGGCGTAACCGATTGTGACCGTGTGGATAACGACGTCGTAGGCAGCCCCGCTAAAGCCATAAAGGCACCAGACTATGGCACTGACGGCCAGCCAAAAGTAGCCACTGAGCATGGCGGCCCCGGCAAAACGCACTTGACCACTCCCGCGCACAGTGCGCCGAGCTACATCGTGGTAGCCCATTATGGCTGCTAGGGCTAGCAGGGCTGCGGCCGCCAAGATTTGGGCTGGCACCCACACCAGGGACAGGGCGCTAAATGAGAGCACCGCTAGACACAGACCCAAAACCCGGCCCTCAACTTTGCCGATAAAAGCCACGCGGGCTAGTTCCAGGCGCTCGCCGATAATGGTGAAAATCAGAAATTCCAGCCAGAGCGTGGCCACGGTTTCAAGGGGTTTATCCATTAGCCACAACCAGGTGCCCAACGTGAGGCTGAGCGCACCTAGAGCTTCGATTTGGGTGGCCACGGCCCCGGCGCGGGTGCGCAAAATATATAGGTAGATGGCATCTAGGCCAAGTGCTCCCACCAGCAGCAGTCCTTTACCTACCGCGCTGGGGGCCCCGGCCAGCAGTGCTAACATACCAGCCGCGTGTGCGTAGGGGGCCACCCAAGCCCAGCGCCTACGCGCGGCCACGGCCCGCTCTAGGCTGATAACTGTGCCCAAGAAGCCTGCCAGCATCAACGGCCCATGCAGCGCGGCCAGGTGCGCCCCGGTGACGGGAGCGGGCAGGTTTAGCCGCAGCAGGGCAGCGTCGAGCCCAGCCATTACGCAAACGCCACCTAACAATAAAGCTAAGTAGCGCGGCGCCAGGGCAGCACGTTTTTCGCTGTTGGCGGCCTTGGGGGCAGCCGACTTATTTTTCATAGTTAAAACCGTAATAATATTTCTAGTGGGCTGGCAATCTATGCTAGTTACAGATACTTTCGTCCCATTGCCCGCCCCAATCACAACAACTCAAAACTTTTAAGGACTCCAATGAGCCAGAACCAGATCCCTGTTACCGACGTTTCCAGCCAGGGTCACGGCGGTTGCGGCTGTGGCTGCAGCGCCGCGCCGGTTGAACTGCCGCGTCTAGACGCCCGCCCCTTCCCGCCCAAGCTACGCCACGCCGCCATTTTGGGTGCAGTGGCCTCCCTGGCTCCGGGTGAGGGCATGGAGCTGTTTGCCCCGCACGTTCCGCGCCCGCTACTGATGCAGATTGACTCCCAGATTCCTGGCGACTTCAGCTATGAGCTGGTTTATGAGGGCGACGACGGCGCTATCGTAGCCATCCGCCGTACTGCCTAAAGACTGCGCACTGCCTAACTCATTCGCCGCGCTAATTCACCACACCGACTAAAGGTCATAAACCACTGTGAGCGCTCCCAGCTTAGCCACTGCCCCACCCGCCCTACGCGCCCCTGGCGCTGAGACGGATGGGCAGCTGGTTGACCGCTACGGCCGCCGAGCTAGAGATCTGCGTTTATCAATTACTGATAAATGCAACCTGCGCTGCACCTATTGCATGCCTGCACAGGGCCTTGAGTGGCTAAAAAATGAGCAGTTACTAAGCCTTGAGGAACTGGTGCGCTTAGCGCGCATTGGGGTGGAACACTTAGGCATTGAACGCATCCGCATTACCGGCGGTGAGCCGCTACTGCGGCGTGATTTAGAGCAGCTGGTGACGGCCCTAGCCCAACTGCGCACTCACGCTGGCGTTAAGCCCGACCTGGCCCTTACCACTAATGGCTTGGGCCTGGATCGGCGCGCAGCCCAGCTGCGCAGCGCCGGCCTAGACCGGGTTAATGTTTCACTGGATTCTATTGACGCCAGTGTCTACGCCACTATTACTCGCCGCGACCGCTTTGCTGATGCCCTGCGTGGTATCCAGGCGGCTGCGGCGGTGGGACTACAGCCAATTAAGGTCAACGCCGTGGCCATGGCGGACACAATCGAGCAGGTGGCACCCAGTCTGCTGGATAAGAGTCTGCGTGAAGGCTGGCAGCTGCGTTTTATTGAGCACATGCCGCTAGGCGCGCAGGCTTGGAGTCGCCAGGCGATCGTTAGCGCCCAAAGGATTTTGGATATTTTTGCCGCTAACGGCTTTGAACTAGCCGAACTAGGCCGCCCTGACCGACGCCCAGCCCAGCTATGGCAGGTGGCCTCCACCGCCACACGCCCCGGCGGCACGGTAGGCATTATTGCCTCAATCACCAGGCCATTTTGCGATGACTGCGACCGCACCCGCCTAACCGCTGACGGCCAGCTAATGGCCTGCCTATTTGCGCAGGCAGAGACAGACCTGCGGGCTTTGCTACGCGGCGGGGCTAGCGATGAAGAAATTGCTAGCGCCTGGCAGCAAGCCACCTGGTTTAAGCCCTTAGCCCATGGGCGCGACGCCGGCCCTGATGCGCAGCCACTAAATCTAACGCGCCGCTCAATGTCCACTATCGGCGGCTAAATCCGGCTAAAAAATATTTACAAGGAAACCATGCAAATAACTGTGCGTTACTTCGCTGGCGCCGCCCAAGCTGCGGCCACCAGCAGTGAATCTATCGAAATTAACCCCGGCACTACGCTAGAGCAACTACTGACACAGCTTTCACAGCGCAGCGATGAGCTGGCCCGAGTGCTGGCGGCTAGTAGCTATCTGATTAACTCGCGCCCCGTCACCGATCGCAGCAGCGTTCTAGATGAGGGCATCAATTTGGATGTGCTGCCGCCCTTTGCCGGAGGCTGAGATTAAGCGCCCCAGGCCGAGCCGGCGCCAGGCAGCTGCGCTAAATAGCAGGTCTTAGGGCTGCGCCGGTCGCCGGGCAGCCACGCCGCCGGGTAGCTGCAGACCATTCGCGGGCGCTTAGGGGCAGTTGCTCCACTCCTGACTGCCATCACTGTAAGCCTGTAGCTTCCACACCGGCAGTTTGGCTTTAACCAGGTCCACGGCGTCAGCGCAGGCTTCAAAAGCTTCACGACGGTGATCAGCACTTACGGCCACACCTAGAGCCACGTCACCGATAGCCAGGTTACCTACCCGGTGCACAATGGCTAGCGCTCGCAGCCCGGGGCGCGCACTAATCTCGGCAGCAATTTCCTCAACCACCTGGGTGGCGATGGGGTGAGCGCTGTATTCGAGCCGATCAACTGCGCGTCCGCCGTCGTGATTGCGCACCACCCCGGCAAAGGTGACGGTAGCCCCGGCCCCCGCATCCCCAACCGCCTGGGCCAGTGCGTTTACGTCAACAGCGCTTTGGGTCACTTGGGCCGCAATCACCTTAGCCATTGGCTTTCCCTTCTACAGTAATAAAGATTTAACACTAATATTAACGTTTCATTTAGGTGGAAATTTTGGATTCTCGCTATCGTGCCACTCGTCACCAGCGCACCGCTAGCGTGCTGACAGATGCGGGAGTTGATCTGCTGCAAAAGTCGCGGGTGCTGGTAGTTGGTTGTGGCGGGCTGGGTTCGCCGGTGCTGACTTACCTAGCTAGCGGCGCTGTGGGCACGCTCGGTTTTGCCGACGACGACCTGGTAGAGCCCACCAACCTAAACCGGCAGGTGATCCATAGCCCCAGCGATATTGGCCGCCACAAGGTTGATTCAGCCATTGACTACCTCACCCGCCTGGCTAATGAAGTGAAGCTAGAGCCTTACCACCGGCGCCTGGCTGTAGATGAGCGCGACGACGCCCTACTGGCCAGCTACGACCTGGTGCTGGACTGCACCGACTCGTTTAGTTCCAAATATGCTTTGGCCGACGCCGCCGCCCGCGCTGGGGTGCCTCTGATTTGGGGCACAGTGGTGGCCCAGGTGTTTCAGGTGGCCGGGTTCTGGTCACGGCCCACTCGCGCCGGCTATGCGCCTAGCCAACTGCGTGACCTCTACCCCGCTCCCCCACAGGTTGGCCTGGTAGATCCGGCAGATGTTAGCGGGGTGCTAGGCGCGGTGGTGGGCCAGTGCGGCTCAGTGATGGCTAATGAGGCCATTAAATTCCTAACCCACACCGGCACGGGCTTATTTGGGCGCCTACTTATAGCCGACGCCGCCGCCGCGCGTTGGGACACTATCGACTGGCAGCCGCTACCCTAAAGACTATGCGCGACGTTGACGACTACATTGCTACCCTCACAGCGGGCATTGACGCCCTGCCTATAACTGAGCAACCTATTGCCGCATGTACCGGCCAGGTGCTAGCCAAGTCAATTACTGCCTTAGCGCCGGTGCCGCCGTGGACTAATTCAGCTATGGATGGTTACGCCGTGCGGGCCAGTGAAGTAGCTCAGGCAAGTGAGCAAACCCCGGTTTGCCTGCCAGTAAGCGGGGATGTGGCAGCGGGCGCTAACCCAGCCCCGCTACCTGAAGGAACCGCCATGCGCATCATGACCGGGGCGGCCATCCCACCCGGCGCCGACGCAGTGGTGCAGGTGGAGTTAACCGACCAGGCCGCTGGCGCCGCTCCCCTGCCTGGGCAGGTAAAGATTTATCAGGCCCCAACGCTGGGGCGTCATATCCGCCGCGCTGGTGAAGACACCGGCCTGGGTGAGCCAGTTTTGCCGGCTGGAACCCGCCTGGAAGCACCTCAACTGGCGGCCGCCGTCGCCACTGGGCACGGAACCTTAGCGGTACGCCCCAAACCACGCGTAGCAGTTATCAGCACCGGCTCTGAACTGACCGAACCCGGACGCCCCCTAGAGCCCGGCATGATCCCTGACTCTAACGGCCTGATGCTAGCTGCCCTGTGTGAACGCTGGGGCGCCCAATGCGTTTGCACCATGCGTGTGGATGACAATCCTGCCAATCTGGTGCGCGCTCTACGTGAAGCTGCCAGCCAGGCTGATCTAGTGGTGACCAGCGGCGGGGTCAGCGCCGGAGCTTTCGACCCGCTTAAGGCCCTAGCTGATCAGGCAGTAGATGGCATCAATTTAGGTTTTGACAAACTGGCCCTGCAACCGGGTAAACCCCAAGGTCACGGCACTATTGCTGACGGGCAGCGACAGGTGCCGCTAGTGTGCCTGCCGGGTAATCCGGTAAGTGTGCTGGTGTGTTTCACTCTGATTGTGGTACCGGTACTGGCTGCTTTAGATGGGCGCGCCCAGGTGCTGGCTTGGGGCCAGGGCGTAGCCGGAGCCTCTTGGCGCAGCCCTGCCGGTAGGCGCCAGCATGTGCCGGTGCATTTGCACTGGAATGAGCAGGGTCAGGCAGTGGCCACGCCTTCACACCGCCTGGGTTCTGGCTCGCACCTGATTGGTTCGCTGCATTTGGCGCAAGCTTTAGCAGTGGTACCTGGAGAAATTGAAGCGGTAGAGGTAGGCCAGCCTTTGTGTTTGCTAAGCCTTACCCCCGCTTGGCAGCTAGGACCCGGCACTCCAACCGACGTCGCCCCTAGCACTCCCAGCGGCCCTTCCTGCACTACTCCCGGCGCTCCTGCCAAGACAGACAACTGCGACGCCGTCGTCCCCAATAACCATGCCCTGGCCCCCAGCAAGCCGGCAAGTGGAAACGAGAAGTAACTATGAGCCTTGAATTTACCCACCTAGACTCTGCCGGCGCCGCGCGCATGGTGGACGTGACCGCCAAAACCCCAACTGTACGCAGCGCTAGCGCCGAGGCTTTAGTTACCTGCTCGCCGCAGGTGGTTGCGGCTTTGCGCGAGGGGCGCGTACCCAAGGGGGACGTGTTAGCGGTGGCCCGCATTGCCGGTATTGCCGCCACCAAAAAAGTGCCTGAGCTACTACCCCTGGCCCATGTGATCGGGGTGCATGGGGCGAGTGTGGACCCGCAAATCACCGACGCCGGGGTACTGCTAAAAGCTACCGTGCGCACTGCTGATCGCACCGGGGTGGAGATGGAGGCGCTTACGGCGGTTACTGTGGCGGCTTTGGCTGTGGTAGACATGGTTAAGGGCGTGGACCGCTCAGCTGCCATCGATTATGCCTATATCACCGCTAAATCCGGGGGCCGTTCAGGCACATGGACCCGCGCAGACCTAAACGTCACTGCCACCCAGGAAAGCTAGACATTGTCAGGTTCGGCTTCCTTGTCGCCATTAGCAGCCAGCTCTGCTACTTGGCCTGCTGCAACAGCTAACCCAGTTGCAGCGGCGGGCCCTACTTCAGCTAGCCCTGATTTGGCACCCCGAGTGCAGGCAGTGATTTTGGCTGGCGGCACTGCTAGGCGCATGGGCGGAATTTCTAAGGCGGACGTGCCCATCAAGGGCAAGCGTATGCTCGACTACCTACTTGATGATCTAGCCGCCCAGCAGATTACTAGCGTAACCGTGGTGGCCCCGCCTAGCGTGCAGCTACCACCCGGGGTGCAGCGCAGTTTGGAAGACCCACCCCTGGGTGGGCCGGTGGCCGGGATTGCGGCAGGTTTAGCCTGTTTGCGCCCCGCCAAGGAGTTAACGCTGCTACTAAGCTGCGACGCTCCCCTGGCCGCCCGCTGCCTGCCGGCCCTAGCTGGCGCTTTAATTCACGACGGCGCCGTGGCCTACCACGAGGGGTATAGGCAGCTACTGGTGGGGCTGTACCGCACCGAGAAACTACGCGACGCCGTCGCCCCGGGCGGCCAGGGACTACGCGACATCAGCGTCAAACGCGCCCTGGCCGGCCTTGACCTAACTACCTGCCCAAGTACCTGGCTGGCCACAGACCTAGACACCCTAGGTGACGTGGAAAATTTTGCGGCCCAGCTTTAATCTAGACCCACTCTCCGCCGCCCTGCAGCCTGCGAATAGCAATTAGTGGTCGCCTCCGCCTAGCTGCTCAAGCACATGCGGCACCAGCGGACCAATAACTTCCACAGTGTCCTTAACCCCACCACGCGAGCCGGGAGCGTTAACAATCAGGACGCCGTCGGCCTCACGGGAAGTAACCCCCACCAAGCCGCGAGACAAACTAGCTAGTGGAGTTTTAGCCAGCCCATAGGCGCGCACCTGCTCAGCCAGCCCATCCAAACGCACTGCCAGCAGCGGCGCTGTACCTTCCGGGGTCAGGTCGCGCGGAGTTACCCCAGTACCCCCGGTAGTAAGAATTACCCGCGCCCCAGCCGCAATTGCCTCACGTAAAGCCTGGGTGACCTCCTCAATGCCGTCGGGAATCAGCTTTACTTCATCCACAATCACGTCATAGTCAGCCAGCAGTTTGGCGGCCAAGGGGCCTGAAGCATCCTCGCGCGTGCCCGCATAGCAACGATCAGAAACAGTAATTACCGCGCCTTTTACCGGCTCGGGGAGCTTGTGAAAGCCCTTTTGCTTAATCGGTTCCATGCACTCAGCTTAAGCCCACACTCAGACTAGATACAGACAAAAGGTGATCCAAGACCTATTTTCGCCACACCGGCGTGACGTAACTCGGACACACTCGCCCCTTAAGCCTCGTAGTTTTACTTGATTTTATGCGGATTTAAAGCTTGCATAGCAGCCAATTTAATTAGCCCGTTAAAATCCGAAACAATTACAGGGACTAAACGAACGCAGGAGTATCCGTGTCCGAATTGGAAGTTACCGGCACCACCCTTAAAGGTTGGGACCCCCAAGACCCCAATAAATGGAGTTCATCCATTGCTTGGCGCACCCTCGCCATCACCACTTACTCATTGATCCTAGCTTTCTGCGTCTGGTTCCTACCCAGCGCTATCGCTCCGAAACTAACCCTTCTAGGCTTCCACCTAAGCAAGTCCCAGCTTTACTGGCTAACCGCCCTGCCGGGACTTTCTTGTGGTCTGCTGCGCCTGGTTTACATGTTCCTGCCGCCGCTAATTGGTACCCGCAAACTGGTAGGTCTGACCTCTCTGCTATGCGCCCTGCCCATGCTGGGCTGGTTCTTCGCCGTGCAAAGCAACCAGACCCCCTACTGGGTGCTGCTAGCCCTGGCTTTTGCCTGCGGTATTGGTGGCGCCGCCTTCTCCGGCTACATGCCTTCCACCGGTTACTTCTTCCCCAAGCGCCTATCTGGTACTGCCCTGGGTTTGCAGGGCGGCCTGGGTAACCTGGGTATGAGCATCATCCAGCTGGTAGGCCCGATCCTGATGGGCTTTGGACTGTTTGGTCTTACCTGGCTGGCTCCCCAGCGCACCCACACCGGCGAGCACATTTGGGTTTACAACGCCGCCATCTTCTTTGTGCCCTGGTGCCTGGTGGCCGCCGCCTTGGCTTTCATCTACCTGCGTGACGTGCCCGTAAAGGCCAACTTCAAGCAGCAGCTAGACATCTTCTCCAACCCCAACACCTGGTACATGACCATCCTCTACGTGATGACCTTCGGTCTGTTCTCAGGCTTCGCTGCCGTATTTGGTCTGCTAATCAACAACCAGTTCGGCCGCGCCTCCTCGCTGGGCCTGCCTGTACTGGGCGCGACCTACGCCTTCCTAGGGCCGCTAATCGGTTCGCTTATCCGTATGTCGTGGGGGCCCTTCTGCGACCGCATGGGTGGGGCCATCTGGACCTTCATCTCCGGCGTCGGCATGGCCATAACCCTGGCCGCTACCGCCTGGGTGCTTTACAACCCCACCGGCTGGAACGACTTCTACCTGTTCCTGGGCCTGATGCTGACCATGTTCCTGTTCTCTGGTTTCGGTAACGCCGGTACCTTCAAGCAAATGCCCATGATCATGCCGGCCCGCCAGGCTGGTGGCGCCATCGGTTTCACCTCTGCCATTGCTTCGCTAGGCCCCTTCCTGATTGGTATGGCCCTAACCGCCATCACCCCCTGGGTCTTTTTCCTAGCCTGCGCCGTGTTCTGCGTGCTTGCTTCGGCTCTGTGCTGGCGCCAGTACGCCCGTAAGGGTGCGCCCTTCCCGGGCTGATCTCAAACGCGGCCTCGGCCGTTTCTAAGACCAACTCGCGCCAGCTATAGCCGGCGTCGGAAAAATTTGAAGGAATTAACCATGACCGATTCAGCCAGCAAGGCACCGGACACTGAGTCCCTGCCTGGCCTGCTAAAAATGGGTGGCTACCTGCGTAAAGGCCAGGTTAGCGACGACGCTCGCCGCCTATTTCTAACCGGTGGCCGCGACGCGGATGTGTTCTACCGCGAGCGCTGGAAGCACGACAAAGTTGTGCGCTCCACGCACGGGGTTAACTGCACCGGTTCGTGTTCGTGGGAGGTAATGGTCTCTGACGGGATCATTACCTGGGAGCAGCAGGCTACCGATTACCCCACCACCGGCCCCGATATGCCAGAGTATGAGCCGCGCGGTTGCCCGCGTGGGGCGGCTTTCTCCTGGTATACCTACTCGCCCACCCGCATCCGTTACCCCTACATTCGCTCAGCGCTGCTGGACCCTTACCGTGAGGCTAAGCAGCGTTGCAATGGTGACGCCGTCGCCGCCTGGGAGCAGGTAGTTAGCGACCCGGCCATTGCCAGCGCTTATAAGAGCGCCCGTGGTCGCGGTGGCATGGTGCGCGTGAGCTGGGATGAGGCCCTGGAGCTAATCGCTGCTGCGCATGTGCACACTATCCGCCAGTGGGGTCCGGACCGTATTGCCGGTTTCTCGGTTATCCCGGCTATGTCGATGATTTCCTATGGTGCTGGCTCGCGTTTCCACGAGCTAATTGGCGCCACCATGCTTTCCTTCTATGACTGGTATGCGGACCTGCCCCCGGCCAGCCCGCAGGTGTTTGGTGACCAGACGGATGTGCCCGAATCCGGTGACTGGTACAACTCTCAGTACCTGATCATGTGGGGTTCTAACATTCCGCTGACACGTACCCCTGACGCCCACTTTATGGCTGAGGCCCGCTACCACGGCCAGAAGGTAATTGCGGTTTCCCCCGACTATGCGGACAACACTAAGTTCGCTGACCAGTGGCTAAAGGTTGCTACCGGTACCGACGGTGCCGTGGCCCAGGCTATGGGGCACGTGATCCTCAAGGAATTCCACGTGGCTCGCCGTGAGCCGTTCTTCCTTGACTACATGCGTCGACACACTGACTCTCCTTTCTTGATCAAGCTGGAAAAGACTGAGCAGGGGTATGTGCCCGGCCAGTTCCTAACCGCCGCAGATGTTAAAGATCTGCCCGGCTATGAGCACCTGGCTAAGCTGGAAAACCCCGACTACCGCACCTTGGTGTGGGATGCCAAGCGTGGCCCGGCTGACCCGGGCGGTACTTTGGCTGACCGTTTTGGTCCTGGCGGTAAGGGTAAGTGGAACCTCAAGCTTGAGGGTGTAGACCCGGTCATGAGCGCCATGGATGTGGCCAACTGGAAGCCCCAGTTGGTTAGCCTGCCGCGTTTTGACCTGCCTAGCTCCACTACCCCCACGGGCACGGCCGGTGGCGGCGTGGTCAACTATGGTGTGCCCACCTTGCGTGTGGGTGACACCCTGGTCACTACCGTCTATGACCTGCTGCTAGCCCAGTATGCGGTTGAGCGTGAAGGCCTGCCGGGCCAGTGGCCTAGCGGCTATGAGGACTCTTCCGTGCCGGCCACCCCGGCTTGGGCGCAGGAGATGAGTGGTCTTAACGCTAACGCCTTGATTCGTGTAGCTCGTGACTTTGCCACTAACGCCATTGAATCTAAGGGCCGCTCCATGATTGTTATGGGCGCGGGCATTAACCACTACTTCCACGCTGACGCTATCTACCGCACCATTTTGGCGCTGACCTCCATGTGCGCTACTCAGGGTGTTAACGGTGGCGGCTGGGCCCACTATGTGGGTCAGGAAAAGGTGCGTCCGATTGCGGGTTGGAGCCAGTTTGCTTTCGCCCTGGACTGGCAGCGTCCGGCCCGTCAAATGATCACCACCGCTTTTTGGTACCTAACCACTGAGCAGTGGCGCTATGACCGCACTCAGGCTGACCGCATCGCCTCCCCGGTGCACCCCGGCTCTATGGTGGGTAAGTCCAACGCGGACTTCATGGTGGAATCCATGAAGCGCGGCTGGATGCCCTCCTACCCCACCTTTGACCGTAACCCGCTGCTACTGACGCAGCAGGCACGTGAAGAGGGCATGGATGTTAAGGAATACATCGTGCGTGAGCTTGAGGCTGGCAAGCTGCATTTTGCTTGCGAAGCCCCTTCTCGCCCTGAGAACTTCCCGCGCATTCTGGCTAACTGGCGCACCAACCTGCTGGGTTCTTCCGCTAAGGGCACCGAGTTCTTCCTGCGTCACATGCTTGGTACCGGCAATGATGTAAACATTGACGAAACCCCAGAGAACTTGCGTCCCAAGACCATGCAGTGGGACGAGCAGGCGGCTACGGGCAAGCTGGATCTGATGTGGACTGCGGACTTCCGTAACACCTCCACCACCTTGCACTCCGACGTCGTACTGCCGGCAGCTACCTGGTATGAGAAGGAAGACCTGTCCTCTACGGACATGCACCCCTATATTCACTCCTTCAACGCAGCTATCAACCCGCCTTGGGAGGCACGCACCGACTTCCAGGTGTTCCAGTCCCTGGCGCAGCTGGTTTCCCAGATGGCAGTCAAGTACCTGGGTACACAGACCGATATTGTGGCTGCGCCGCTGATGCACGACACGCCAGATGAGCTGACCATGCCTCACGGCAGTGTTGAAAACCTGCCTAAGCAGTGGATCCCAGGCGTAACCATGCCCAAGCTGGTGCCGATTGAGCGTGACTACACGCAGATCATCGACAAGTTCAACACGGTCGGCCCGCTGGTTGAAAAGGCTGGCATGCCCCTTAAGGGTGTGCCGCTAAGCGCCGCCGGTAACGGCATAGAGTACCTGGCCCACAAGAACGGCGTGGCCTCCACCGGCCCGCAGGCCGGGCGCCCACTGGTCGACACTGCGGTGAAGGCAGCCGAGATGGTACTTACCCTTTCGGGCACCACTAACGGCGCCGTCGCCACTGACGGCTGGCGCAAGCTGTCTGAACGTACCGGCGTTAAGTCTTGGGACCTATCTGAAGGTTCCGAGGACCGCCACATCACCTACGCTGACACCATCCAACAGCCCCAGCCGGTAATCACCTCCCCAGAGTGGTCTGGTTCGGAGCATGGCGGACGACGCTACAGCGCCTTCGTGGTTAACGTTGAGCGTGCCAAGCCCTGGCACACGCTAACTGGCCGCATGCACTACTACGTGGAGCACGACTGGATGCGTGACCTGGGTGAGTCCCTGCCGATCTTCCGGCCCCCGCTAGACCTGGCGGCCCTGGCCGGCGAACCTGAACTGGGCCAGGTAACCACCGACGCTAACGGCAGTGCGCAGGTGGCCGTACGCTACCTGACCCCGCACAACAAGTGGGCGATCCACTCCCAGTACTACGACAACCTGCACATGCTCACGCTGGGACGCGGTGGCCAAACCGTGTGGATGAGCCCCGCTGACGCGGAAAAGATCGGCGTCAAAGACAATGACTGGATTGAGGCAGTCAACCGTAACGGTATCGTGGCGGCGCGTGCGGTGGTCTCCCACCGTATCCCCGAGGGCACGGTGTTTATGCACCACGCCCAGGACCGCCAAATCAACACTCCGCTGACGGAAACCAGCGGTAAGCGTGGAGGCACGCACAACTCGCTCACGCGTATCTTCCTCAAGCCCACTCACTTCGCGGGTGGACATGCGCAAATGAGCTATGCCTTCAACTACATTGGCCCCACCGGAAACCAGCGCGACGAAGTCACCGTGATTCGCCGTCGTCGTAACCAGGAGGTAACTTTCTGATGCGCGTAATGGCACAAATTTGCATGGTGATGAACCTCGACAAATGTATCGGCTGCCACACCTGTTCAGTGACCTGTAAGCAGGCCTGGACTAACCGTGAAGGCACCGAATACATGTGGTTCAACGATGTTGAAACCCGCCCAGGCGTGGGCTACCCGCGCGGCTGGGAAGACCAAGACAAGTGGCAGGGCGGCTGGAAGCGCACCAAGAACGGCAAGCTGGTGCCCCGCTCAGGTGGGCGTTTGCGTCGCCTAGCCAATATTTTCGCCAACCCGCAGATGCCCACGGTTGAGGACTACTACGAGCCCTGGACCTATGAGTATGACCGTCTGCTCTCGGCCCCCAAGGACTCTCCCGCCATTCCGGTGGCGCGCGCCAAGAGCCAGCTAGATGGGCGCTACATTAACCAGCCCGAGTGGGGTCCCAACTGGGATGACAACCTGGGTGGCTCAATGGAAACCCTGGATCAAGACCCAGTTTTGGCCCAGATGAACATGAGCGTGAAGAAAGACATTGAGTCCACCTTCATGTTCTATCTGCCGCGTATCTGTGAGCACTGCCTCAACCCCACCTGTGTGTCTGCCTGCCCCTCTGGCGCCATGTATAAGCGCACTGAGGACGGCATTGTGCTGGTAGACCAAGATGCCTGCCGTGGTTGGCGCATGTGCGTGTCCGCCTGCCCCTACAAGAAGGTGTACTTCAACCACTCCAGCGGTAAGGCTGAAAAGTGCACCCTGTGCTACCCGCGTCTGGAGGCCGGTCAGCCCACGATCTGCTCGGAAACCTGCGTGGGGCGCCTGCGCTACCTGGGTGTTATCTTCTACGACGCCGACCGTGTATCTCAGGCCGCTGCGGTGGAAGACCCCCAGGATCTGTACATGGCGCAGCGTTCAATCATGCTAGATCCGCGTGACCCGCAGGTGGTGGCTGGCGCCCGTGCCAGCGGCATTCCGGACACCTGGATTGAGGCGGCTAAGTCCTCCCCCATCTGGGATCTGATCAACACCTATGAGGTGGCTTTGCCGATTCACCCCGAATACCGCACCATGCCCATGGTTTGGTATGTGCCCCCGCTCAGCCCGGTGGTTGATGAGGTGGCTAACGCCGGTTTTGACGCTGAAGATCACCGCGTGCTGCTAAGCGCCGTGGCCGACATGCGTATTCCTATGGAGTACCTGGCGGGCCTGTTTACCGCCGGTGACGTGAACCTGATTGAGCGTACGCTGCGCCGCCTGGCCGCTATGCGTTCACATATGCGCGCCCGCAACCTGGGTCAGGAACCTGACCCGCAGATTGCTGCCAGCGTAGGCATGGAGGCTCAGGACCTAGAGCGCATGTACCGGCTGCTGGCTATCGCCAAGTACGACGACCGTTTCGTAGTGCCCACCACCCGCCCTGAGGTACCTCGCGGCATGGAGGCTATGGGTGACGACGTCGCCGCGCTGCTTGGTGAAGGCGCCCCCAGTGCCTGCGCTAGCGGCTGCACCGATGTGAGCGGTTTCCACGGCGCCGATGTGCGCCGCAGCGGACGTGTGTCCTTGCCGCTACCTAGTGTGCGTTCACGTCGCACCGCCGGCTCTAGCGGGCCTGGTGCCCCAGCCCCCACCGGAGCCCGCCAATGAGTCCTGCTGCCGTAGGCGCCTTGGCGCTAAGCGACACTCAGCGGCGCACCGCCCATATGGTGTGTTCGCTGCTGTTGGACTATCCAGATGAGAGTTTTCCCCAGCGCCTACAGGCCTGCCGTGACGCGTTGGCTGAGCTACCTGAGCAGGTAGCCGGCCCGCTGGAGCGGTTTTTGGCTACGGCCACCCAGCTAGGTCAACGCGCTCTAGCTGAGCACTATGTGGAAACTTTTGACCGCCGTCGTCGCTGCTGCCTGTACTTGAGCTACTACGCTGTGGGCGATACCCGTCACCGGGGCGCCGCGCTGTTGGCCTTTAAGCAGGCCCTAGCCGGCGCCGGCTGGGAGCAAACCAGCGATGAGCTGCCAGATTACCTGCCTTTAGTGCTGGAGCTGTCAGCTCGTAGCGACGACGAAATCGCCGCTATTTTGCTGGGCAGTCATCGTGAAGGCATTGAGGTGCTTTTGCGGGCACTGCGCAGCTACCACAGCCCCTATGCGGCAATTATTGAGGCCCTAAGCGCCACCTTGGCGCCAGTGGATGAAGCTACTGCCGCACGGGTGGCGGCCTTGATTCACGCTGGGCCGCCTACCGAAACGGTGGGGGTAACCAATATTTTGCCCTTCCCAACCACTGCCCCCAGGCTTGCAGCCCAAAATGAGGCGTCCACTGTGGACGCCGTGCAGGTCTAAATCCACGCCCGAAAAGAGGAGAACATGTCTACATCCGCATTACTGGCGTGGGTGGTCCTGCCCTACGTCGCTTTTGCGCTGCTCATTAGCGGCCTAATTTGGCGCTATAAGAAGGACCAGTACGGCTGGACTTCGCGCTCTAGCCAGTGGAATGAATCAGCGATTTTGCGCTGGTCTTCCCCGCTGTTTCACTTCGGTATCTTGTTTGTAGCTGCGGGCCACATTGTTGGTTTGCTGATTCCTAAGAGCTGGACTGAAGCGGTGGGTGTGCCCGAGCACCTATACCACCTGGGTGCTGTCAGCATGGGTTCACTGGCCGGCGCCATGACCATTGTGGGCCTAGTTGGTCTGCTTTACCGTCGTTTCGTGGTCGGTAGCGTGCGCGCGGCCACCACCCTTAACGACAAGATCATGTACGTGCTGCTACTGCTACCGATCGGTTTGGGTGCTTACGCCACCGTCACCACCCAGCTGTTTGGGCCGCATGGGGGCTATGACTACCGTGAAACCATTAGCCCCTGGCTGCGCTCAATTTTTGTGCTGCAGCCTAAGCCGGAGCTGATGGCTGATGTGCCCATGTCTTTCAAGCTGCACATTATTGCCGGTCTGCTGCTGTTTGCAATCTGGCCATTTACTCGCCTGGTGCACGTGGTTAGCGCCCCGGTGGGCTATGTGAACCGCCCCTACGTGATTTACCGCTCACGTAAGCCTGCGATCCAGGCTGACCCGGTACGTCGCGGCTGGCAGCCGGTACACACTCAGGGCACTGGCAACGCCTCCAAGCCTGGTTTTGCCGCTGAGGCTCCCTCCCAGGGCGCCTAGATCCTAACCAAATCCCTAGCGGGCCGATAAAAACGCTATTATCCCTAGTGAAGCCGTTTTTATTGGCCCGCTTTGTGTCAAGGAATAGATATGTTCACATCGCTACGTAAGATTGCCAGTGCAGTTTTGGCGGCTACTGCCGCCATGGCCCTAGCCGCCTGCTCTGGCACTAGCGCCCCCAGTTCTTCTACCGGTACCAGCGCTGCTAGTGAGCGCACCATCACCGTGTTTGCGGCCGCTTCACTGAAGGAAACCTACACCGAGATTGGTAAGAAGGTGGAGGCCGCTAATCCGGGCCTGAAAGTTAAGTTCTCCTTCCTGGGCAGCCAGGATCTAGTTTCCCAGCTCAACAATGGCGCCGATGCCCAGGTGCTGGCCACCGCCAATAAGTCCACCATGAACGACGCCGTCAAGGCAGGTGTGGTGAGCGCCCCCAGTGAGTTTGCCACCAACGTGCTAACCCTGATTGTTCCCAAGGGTAACCCTGCTAAAGTAACCGGCCTGGACGCTTCCCTAGATAAAGCCAAGCTGGTTATTTGCGCCCCAGCCGTGCCTTGCGGCGCGGCCACGCTCAAGCTAACCAAAGCCGCCGGTATCACCCTCAAGCCTGTCTCCGAAGAGCAGAAGGTAACCGACGTACGCACCAAGGTGGAAACCGGCGAGGCTGACGCCGGCCTGGTTTACACCACGGACGCTAAGGCCAGTGGCGACAAGGTTGAAACGATCAAAATCGACTCTCACGGCGTGGTCAACCACTACCTGATCGCCCCCACCAAGTCTGGCGCCAACAACAAGGACGCCAAGGTTTTTATTGACTACGTCAACTCCAAGGACGGTCAGGCTATTTTAGCTAAGGCCGGTTTTGGCCCAGCCGCCAGCAAGTAAAGCCTGGTTAAGGTCATTTAGGACCCGGTAAATACCACCATGCGCAGCCCCAGCGATAATTCTTTATCCTCCCTGCCGCTAAGCGTGCGTGTCTTAGGCATAATTGCCGCTTTAGCGATTGTGACGCCGCTTATCGGGGTGGGGCTGCGCGTGCCTTGGGGGCAAATTCCTACACTTTTGAGCGGTGAAAGCGCCCAAATAGCGCTGTGGCTGAGCCTGCGCACAGCCCTAATATCCACCCTGGTCAGCCTGATTTTGGGGGTGCCTTTGGCGCTGGCTTTGGCACGCCAGTGGCCGGGAGTGGGTTTGGCCCGCATTGTGGTGGTGTTGCCTATGACTATGCCCCCGGTTGTGGCCGGTATTGCGTTACTGGCTACTTTCGGGCGCCGGGGTTGGCTTGGCCCTAGCTTGCAAGATGCCGGGATTTCTATCGCTTTTTCGACGACGGCGGTGGTTTTGGCCCAGGTGTTTGTGTCCATGCCGTTTTTGGTGGTCACTTTGGAAGCGGCTTTACGCAGCCGTGACCGGCAGGCTGAACGCATGGCCCGCACCTTGGGGGCAGGCTCTTTAACGGTGCTAATGCGTATCACTTTGCCTTTGGTGGCTCCAGCTTTGGCGCGCGGCACCGCCTTGGCGCTGGGACGCGCGCTAGGTGAGTTTGGGGCTACGCTAACTTTTGCGGGCTCGCTAGAGGGCACTACCCGCACTATGCCGCTAGCTATTTATTTAGAGCGAGAATCGGATGCGGATACTGCCATGGCTCTGGCGGTGGTACTGGTGGTTACTTCCGCCCTGGTGGTGGGCTTGACGGCGCTGCCTGGCGGCTGGATTTACCGCCTGCACACCTGGGCTGAGCGTCAGCTATTCAAAAAGATTGATGAAGCTGGCGCCGTCAACACTAAGCCAAGTCAGCTAGCAGCCCCCGCCGCCCCTGGCTCCAAGCTTGAACTGGTGGCTAAGCTACCTGAACGCTCAATTGATAATGCCCGCCTAGAGGTTCGCCCCGGCCAGTTCCTGACTCTGATTGGCCCTAATGGCTGTGGTAAATCCACCCTGTGTTTAATGATTGCCGGCCTGCTACGCACTCAGGGGTATCTAAAAATTGCTGACAAAACCCTTGATGAGCCCGGCTGGCACGGCACTTTCGTCTCCCCCGGTAAACGTCCTGTGGCACTGTTGGCGCAAAACCCTGGGATTTTCACCCATATGAGTGTGCTAGACAATGTGGCTTTTGGTCCGCGTTGCCAGGGCCAAGGACGCCGTCGTGCCCGCCAACGCGCCTGGCAGGAGCTGCACGCAGTGGGAGCCAGCCACTTGGCTTACCGTAAAGGCGGCGAGCTTTCAGGTGGTCAGGCCGCCCGAGTGGCCTTAGCCCGTGCCCTGGCCACTAGTCCCCGAGTGCTGGTGCTCGATGAACCCATGGCAGCCCTGGATGTGCAGGCCCGCTCCCAGCTGCGCGCGCGGATACGCGAGCGCACCCGTACCCGTGCTATCACTGTGGTGATGGTCAGCCACGATCTGGTAGATATTGCCTCCCTGAGTGACGCCGTCGCCGTCATGGACGCCGGGAAACTGATCACCCAAGGCCCCACCGCCGAGATCCTTTCCACCCCCAGCACCGAGTTTGTTGCCAGCCTAACGGGGGCCAGCCTGCTAAACGGCACTTTGGCTGGGGACGAGGCCACCCCGCAGCTCAAGCTTGGTAAGGGTCTGAGCCTGCGCTTAGCCCAGTGGCCTCAAGCTAACGACGGCCAGCCCCCCTGGCAGGTGGGTGCTAAGGCGGTAGCACTTATTAACCCTGACGCCATTGCGCTTTACCTACAGCAACCTAAAGGTTCGCCGCGTAATGTCATCCCGGTGAGCGTTAGTAGTTTGGATGGCGACGGCGCGGTAGTAAGTTTGTCCTTGCGCCTAGCTGATGGGCAGCGTTTACGCACCCGCCTAACCGCCGCCGCCATTGCAGAATTAGGCATCCAGGTGGGCACTAGTCTGTTTGCAGTTATCAAGGCCACGGCTATAACGCTGGAAGCACGCTAGAGTTACCTAAGCAAATATTTATCTGACCAGAGGGACCTTTACATGAACTGGATCGACGCCATCATCCTAGGCGTGATTGAGGGCATCACCGAATTCCTACCGGTGTCTTCCACCGGACACCTCAACATCGTGGAAAAACTGCTGGGCTACCAGATCAACTCTGCTGGTATGACCGCGTTTACCGCTATCATCCAGATTGGCGCGATCCTCGCTGCCGTAGTTTATTTCTGGTCTGACATTGTACGCATTGCTACGGCCTGGATTCGTGGCCTGCGCGACAAGGAGCACCGCGCCGACCCTGACTACACCCTGGGTTGGGGTATTATTGTGGGCTCTATTCCGGTGGCTGTGCTGGGTCTGGCACTAAAGAACTTCATTGAGACCACTTCGCGTAGCCTGTGGATTATTGCTGGCGCGCTGGTGGTGTGGTCGCTGGTGATGTGGCTGGCTGACCGCAAGAAGAACCTGGACCGCTCCATGAACCAGGTGACCATTATGGATGCGCTGATTATTGGTCTGTTCCAGGCTTTGGCCCCGATTTTCCCGGGTATTTCTCGCTCTGGCGCTACCATCAGCGCAGGCTTGTTCCGTGGTTTTGACCGCGTAACCGCCACTCGCCTATCTTTCTTTATGGGTATTCCGGCGCTGGTAGCTGCAGGTTTGTTGGAGGCCGTTACCGCCAGTGAAGATATCTCTGCTGACATTGGTTGGGGCCCCACCATTTTGGGTACCGTGGTTTCGGGTATTGTCGCTTATGCCACTATCGCCTGGCTACTCAAGTTCGTCTCCTCCAACAAGTTCACCTCATTCCTGATCTACCGTGTGATTTTGGGTGCGGTGATTGTGGTGCTGGTGCTTACCGGAGCTGTAGCCACTTCCTGATCAAAAGCTACTGAGCCTAGCTTTAGGCGCCGTCGTCAGTGTCCTTTCGCCGTTAGTAGGCGGATTACTTCACTGGCGGCGGCGTCTGGTTCTAGGCGGGTGGCCCGATGGCGCAGCACCACTTTGCGTCCGCCCAGTCCAGTTAGGTGGTGCAGGACAACTCCGGCGGGCGCGGGGAAACTTCCTAGAGCCAGTTGAGGCACTAGGCAGTAGCCCAAGCCTTGCGCCACCATGGTTAGCCCTGTGGAGTAGTCGTTGATTTCGTGGGTGGAGTTAAAACGGTGCCCTAGGGCCCCCTCTAGCCGGCGCATGGCCGCGCCGCCCGCCGTCGAAATATCCATATCCAGCCAGTTGAGTTTAGTTAGCTCGCTAAGTGAGGCCGGCACAGGGTGATGCGGGGGTACTGCCAACACCCAGGGATCTGAGGTTAGGGGAATGTCTTTGGTGGAGCTGGTGGGAGTGAAAGTAATTGATTCATCTGCCTCTAGCAGCATCATGTCTAGCTCACCGCTGCGCAGGCGCCGGCGAGAAACTGCATCATCGAGCTCATAGATACGTAGTTCAATACCTGGATGCAGCTGGTTTATCTGTTCACGCACCGGCAGCAGCAGCGCCAAAATACCGGTTTGGAATGAGCCCACCCGCACCATACCGGTCACGCTTTGGCCACTGGAGGCTAAAAGCTCGCGCTGAGCGCCTGTGATTTCGGCCTCTATGCGTTCTGCAGCGTCAGTTAACAGCCGGCCGGCACTGGTTAATTGTGCACCGCGGGGTGTGCGCTCTAGCAGCTGTACCCCAGCTTCTTTCTCTAATAGCCTGATCTGCTGCGAAATAGCACTGGGGGAAATACGCAAAGTATCTGAGGCGGCCACAATTCCACCGTTACGATATACAGCCAGCAGAATAGCCATGCGTCGCGGATCCAACTGCATGAAGTAATTCTACATACCCAATGCGTTTTTATTTAATTGATCTTCACTTTAAAAGCGCGTAAAAATATCTGCGTGACTTCCCTTGTTGACATCAGCGTCGCCGTTATCGGCTGGATCGGTTCCCTAGCTCTTGTAGCCGCCTACTTCCTAGTGGCGCGCGGCGTGTGGGCCGGCGATTCCCTAAAGTACAACGCTCTGAACATGTCGGGTGCGATTTTGCTGATTATCAACTGCGCCTATGTAAACGCTTGGCCTTCAGCTGTAGCCAACCTGTTCTTCCTGGCAGTGGGCGTATACACGGTTGTCACTGTTAAGCGTGCTTACATGAAGCAGCTAGCCAAGCGTCAGGCCGCAAAGTTGCGCCGTCGCAACAGCGAGCTTGACCTGCCGGTAGCTGCCTAAAATCTATTCAAAACATCCGCTGATGCCTGCCCTGCCAATATTTTGGCAGGGCAGTTTTATTACTTAGCAAATAGGTCTGGAGACATATACCGATCTAACGTTGGCCCCACCAGGGCAGCTACTTCATCTCTTGGCATTGAGACTAGAGGCTCAAACTTCATGATGTAGCGCACGCTTATTAGGCCTAAAAGCTGGGTGGTCATTAGATTCATGCGCACTGGCACCTGATCTAAACCCAAACTGATAAATGTTGGCAGAGCTACGCGCGAAGTAATGCGGTCTAGAAACATTTGTCGCACTCGCTCTTCAGAAGACAGTGCGCGCACCATGGCCACATAAGCTGGCCCTGATTCATTAGTTTCCACAAATTCCAGTAGCTGGCGCAGTACCTGCGTTCCTCCACCCCCACCTTCCTTGGCTTGACTTATCCACCACTGGGCAATCTGCAGCGATTCCATTACCTGCGAGATAGCTTCAGCAAACAGTTCATCTTTGGAGCCAAAGTAGTAGTGAATCAGCTTGGCATCACACCCGGCCCGGCGCGCCACTGAGCGCATGGTGGTGCCTTTGTAGTCATGCAGCGCAAATTCTTCGCGTGCGGCAGCCAAAATTTGCTCTTTATCTACCCCACCCTTGCGTGGGCCACGTTTGGCTCCCCCGACGGCGTTAGCAGCTGAACTCACGTCTCTACCGTATATTGCGTCACATTAGAGAGCAAGTATTTCCACAGTCGATGAAATATCTTAATATTTTCATCAAGCGATGAAATACCGCGCCTGTTGCCCTACTGGACACCAGACACAATCAAAGGAACACACCATGAGGGCCTTATTCATCAAGGAATTTCAAGAACTCAAACGTGACCGGCGCACGCTAGCCATGATCATCATGCTGCCACTGCTATTACTGCTAGTGTTCGGCTACGCCGCCAACTTCTCCGTTGACCACATCAACGTCAAAGTCATCGGCCCCCAGGCCAGCTCAACTGTCAGCTATCTAAAATCCCTACCGGGAGCTGACAAATTCAACTTTGTGACTGACCCTTCGGCTCCTGCCACCCCCGCCCAGGCCCAAAAGCTACTGCGCTCGCCCAGCGGCGACGTCGTCGTTATCCCCAAAGCCAACTCGGGCACCTTAAGCCAGCGGGTAGATGTCTACCTAAACGGCGCCAAACTCTTTACCGCCCAAAGCGCCAAGGCCGACCTGGTGCAAATGCAGGCCACCGACATGCGCGCCCAGCTAAAACAGCTTTCCAGCGCCGCCACCCAAGCCCAGCAAAGCGCGCAGGGGCTACGCACTAACCCAGCCCAAGCCGCTAAAGCCGCCCAAGCCGCTAAGGAGCAAGGTCAAAAGCTCCAGGCCCTAGCCAAGCAAGCTCAAGAAACTAACACCAACTGGATCAAGGTGGAGTTCAACCCTGACCTAAAAACCTCTTGGGTGATGATTCCTGGTCTAATCGGCCTGGTGATGGCGGTTATCGGCACCCTGATCACCTCTATCGGCATGGTGCGTGAACGCGAGGCCGGCACCCTGGAGCAGCTGGCGGTTATGCCAATTAAGGCTCGCTCAATTATTGCTGGCAAAATTTCGCCTTACTTTATGCTGGCGGTAGTGGATATGAGCGCGGTGGCGCTGGCCGGCGTGTACCTGTTCGATATTCCCTTCAACGGACAGCTGTGGCTATTTGCGCTGGCCGGGGTGCTGTTCCTGGGCGTGGTGTTAGGGCTGGGAGTGCTGATCTCCACAGTTTCGCAGACCACGGCGCAGGCGGTGCAAATGGCGATTATGACCATCATTCCCCAAACGCTGCTTTCAGGCCTGGTTTTCCCGCTCGAATCTATGGCCGCCTGGGTGCGCTGCATCGGTTATCTGCTGCCGCTGACCTGGTTTGTGCAGGTTTCACGTGGGGTGATGCTTAACGGTTCTAACGCCGCGCAACTGTGGCTGCCGCTTAGCATTATGGCGTTGCAATGCGTACTGCTCTTTGGGGCAGCTACGGCGCGCCTGACTCGTTCGCTGCGTAGCATTTAAGGGGTTAGCCGTGATTAGTTTTGAAAATGCACGTTGCGCAGGCCTGGAGGGTACCTGCCTTACTTTTGCTCCCGCTAGCGTCAGCAGCATCATTGGCGACGGCGCTAGTGCTAAGGATGCGATCTTGGCGCTGCTTAACCGCCGTCGTCGCCCCACCCAAGGTAAGGTCAGCGCCCTGCCTGACTCCGGGCAGATTGGCTATATGCCTAGTGATTCGGGTACCTGGCCGAATTTGAGCGTGGCCGAGAACTTACGTTTTGTGGCAAAAATTTTTGGTCACTACGACGACGCCCGCGCCCAGCAGCTGTTAAAGGCAGCTGACCTGGATCGTTTCACCAACCGCCTGGCCCGCAACCTCTCTGGTGGGATGCGTAAAAAGTTGGGCGTGATTATGGCGGCCCTGCCCGAGCCGCAGCTGCTGGTACTAGATGAGCCCACTACTGGGGTTGATCCTGACTCACGCACAGCTATTTTGGCTTTACTTAAGGCTGAAGCTGCCCGTGGCGCCACGGTGGTAGTGGCCACCACCTATATTGATGAGGCTGAAGACTCTAGCCAAATTATTTTGACTTTGGGCTCACGTGTGATGACCACTGGCACTAGTGAGCAGCTAATTGCCTGCGCTCCCCAGCTTGATGAGCAAACCGTGGCCAGCTTGGGCGAGCCCTGGCAGCGCAGCGCTCCGCTAGAGCGAGCCTGTATTGCCTGGCAGCTTTGCGCCCAAAGCGGCTCCGATTGGCAAGGTTTTAGCACAGAGCTCGGCCACACCGGGGCTAGCGACTCAGCCCCCGCGCAGCCCACCAGCTCAACCCAGGCAGGCAGCGGCAAGTCAGCAACGGCCCCCTCCCCCAAAGCGCAGGATTTGCTTAGCGTGCAGGAACTGCGCAAACGCTTTGGCGATTTTGAGGCTCTTAAAGGCGTGTCTTTTGCTGTCTCGCCGGGTGAAATTGTGGGTTTAATTGGCGCTAATGGCGCCGGTAAATCCACCAGTATGCGCATTATTTTGGGTCTCGAAGCAGCCTCTTCGGGCCAGGTTAGCGTGCTGGGCCAACGCCCCGGTAGCTTGCAGGCGCGCAAGCTTTTAGGGTACGTGCCCCAGTTTGTGGGTTTGGCGCCATCATTGAGCGCAAGTGAAAACTTGATTTTCAATGCGCGCCAGTATCAGTGCCAGGTCCCCACCCAGGTGGGCCGGTGGGCCAGCAGTTTTGGTGCCACCCCAGTAGCTAACTTGCCACTGTCTACTAGGCGCATGTTGGCCTGTATGAACGCCACTATGCACGCTCCGCAGCTGCTGATTATGGATGAACCTACCTCCGGCATGGATCCGCTAGCCCGACTGCGGCTTTGGCAGTATCTGCGTCAGTTGGCCTCCAGTGGGGTGGGGATTTTGATTTCCACCCACTACTCCTCTGAGGCGGCCCAGTGCGATCGGGTGGTACGTATGCGTGCCGGCCAGGTCATTTAGGGCTCGACGGCGCTCAGCCCTTTAGCACGCCTGCGCAGTCAGCACTCATTTGCATCAGCCATCCGCAGCAGCAGCTAGCGCTAACTGTGCGGCTAGAGCCAGCTACGTGGCGTCGTCGAGGCTTTACTGAAGCAAACTGAGGTGAGAAGAGGCGTTAGCGTGCAGGTTAAAGCCACTGGCAGGCAGCAACCCCCAAGGAATCAGGGCCGGGCTGGTGCGGGCCGAAAGCTGCACCTGCACCTTGTCTGCCTGCACGCTTAAACCACTAAGACTAACTGCGCTAAGGCGCGAACCAGCCAAAGGGCCATTCGGGTCACTGCCTTGCTGTGCCACGCACGAGCTGGCTGTTTTTTGGGCGGCAAGCGCATCTAACTGCCCCTCACTGCCAACTTCACGAGCCGCTAAGGCCACGCAGTTGTCAGCCAGGTAGGTTAGGCGTTTAAGGTCAAGGTAAATCGCAGTGGCAGTAGCCAAAATCAGGATCAAAGCCAGCACCACTGCCCCTACCCCAATTCCTAGCAGCATGGTGCTGCCGGACTGGCTTGCACAGGCCCGGCGCATTCGAGAGGGCACTTGACAGTGTAAGGCGCGCATTATTTAGCCCCTTTCCAGCCGCGTGTATCAGCTAGCTGCACCTGCCGAGTAGCACTTAAACTCACTGGAGCTAAGCCCTGACCTGCCCGGCCAGTTCCTGGCAGGGCCACTTTGGTGCTAATCGAAATGCTCACGCGCCCATCGCCGCAACCTGGGCTAAGGCAACTAATGTGCATGGCTTGGCGGGCATCAGCCTGCACATCTTGATCATCCAAGGCCAGTTGGGCGGCGGTGTAGGCCTGCGAAACCTGTTCCGGGGTGCGTGCGTGCATAGCCACCTGACCAGCTGCCTGCACCGCCGACTCTAAAGCCAGCGCCGTGGCCTGCAGATACGACAGGTAAATAATGAAATACACCAGTGGGATCACGATTATGGCGGTCCAACCAATAAATTCCACTGTGGCACTGCCGCGTTGAAAATCTAGCTTGCGCATGCGAGCCCCTAACGCTGATAGCTACGCTGGTCAACCGCATGGCCGTGCACCACCACGCTACCTGTGGGTGACCATAAGCCAATCACCGGTAAAGGGGCACTGACCTGCACCTGTACCAGCGACACTGAGCCGCGTTGCAGGTGAGAAACCTCAGATTTAGTCGGGTAGTTGGCACGCAAAGCCCCGTGGCACAGCTGTTGTACGCGCGCATTGGCTTCAGCGTCACTGGCCCCCACCAACGCAGCGTGACGGGCGGCGTCGGAGGCGGCGTCGGCCAAAATATTGCGCACGTACAGGCTAAGCGTCAGCTGTAGCAATGCCGCAGTTACCGCCATGACCAGCACCGCCACTAGCGACCATTCCACCAGCACCGAGCCTGCCTGGTTAGAGTGCACTACCTGGTTAGAGCCGCCCTGGTTAGCGCGCACTTGGCGCAGCCGGAAAGCCTGGCACGCCTGGGAAACCGGATGTAGCCCGAAAACCTGGCGCAGCTGGTCGTTAACCCATGCCAGCGACTTTAGAGATGGCATTGTTGAACACTTCCACAAGTACCTTGCCGGCAACAGTCCACAACGCCACCACCAAACCGGCGCTCATCAAGGTGACCAGCACCCAGCCGGGCACATCACCGCGCTGGGAGCCAACGGCCCCACGCAGCGCGCGCAGCTTTGAGGCAGCCTTAACCACCATGTTTTTCATCAGTCATTCTCCTTTGAATTTCTTTATGGGTGCGCCCGCCCCGCCTTGAGACGGGCGCAAATTTCACAGTTTAAAGTGCAACACCGCCAATCCCGGGTAGAGCGCAAACACCACCGTTACCGGCAGCACTAGGAAAACCACCGGCACCATTTGGGCGATCTCTTTACGTCCTCCCTCCTCCATCAGGGCACGGCGGGCAGCTTCACGCGCGTCATAGGCTTGTGCGCGCAACACCTCAGCCATAGGCGTGCCGCGTTCAATAGCCACAATCATGGCCTGGCAAAAGCGGCTTAGGGCCGGCAACTGATTGCGTTCAGACAGATCCTCCAGGGCCACAGCCAAGCGGCTACCGGCACGCATCTGCGACAAGGTGGCTTGCAGCTGGTCATGCATAGGCCCGCTGGACTGCATACATACGCGCTCAATCGCGTTTTGCGGGCTCAGCCCCGCCCCCACCGCCAGGGCCAACAGCTCTACCGTGTCAGGCAACTGATCCACCAGCTGTTTTTGGTAGCGGCGCACCTTAACACTCAGATACCAGTCGCGTGCAGACAGTCCCACAACCGCTGCGATCAACGCCAACACCACTACCCCCAGCGGGGCCACATGGGTGAAACGGCTCGCTCCCACCCCAAAGGCGATGGTAGCTACCAGCGCGGCCACAGCGCAGGCCAGCTGTTGCAGGCGGAAATCCTCCACGCTCAGGGGGCTGTTAATGCGGTTTAGCCGACGACGCACCGAACCAGAGGAGGAACCAGTATTTTCTACCGCCCGCCCCAACTGCGCCACCAGGGCCCCCATAAAGGAACTGAAAGAACGCGAGTTTTCCACGCTAGCACTACGTTTACGCAGATGCACATAGGGTTCCACGCGGCTAGCCAAGGTAGGTGGGGAAGGGAAAAGGGCGCGGTAAATCAGCCACACCCCGCTAGAACCCAAGGCGCAGATAACAAAACCCAGTGCAGTTACTTGTCGCATCATCACCGCACCCGCTGTTCTTCATGCAAACGCCCCAGGCGCAGCATCAGCCAGTAGGCTCCCGCGCAGGTAAGCGCCCCAATCAGTAGCACCAGGGCACCTTGGCGGGTGGCGTAGGCACTGGCGGCACTAGGTTTAGTGGAAAGAAGCAGCAGCACAATCCAGGGCGCAGCCACGGCCACCTTAGCGCCGTTAACTGTCCAAGATTGGCGGGCTTCCAGCTCACCGCGCGTGTGTAAATCAGCGCGCAGCATTTGCGAAAGTGACTGTAGTACCTGGTAAAGATCGTTGCCGCCAACCTCATGAGCCAGCGCTAGGGCTTGGGCAATACGGTCAGCTACCGGGTCTGCGCTGCGACGTTTGAAAGCTTCCAGCGAGTTTTCAAAACTGGAGGAAACCGCATAGTCCACCGCAAAGGCAGCAAATTCGCCGCGCAGCTGCACCGGGCCATGCTCAGCTAAGTTAGCTAGGGCTTCGGGCAGGCTTAACCCGGCCCGGATGGAAGAAACCAGGGTGTCAATTGCGTCTGGCCACAGCGTGCGCAGCTCAGTGCGGTGTTTGCGGGCCCTGGAGTTAATCCAAACCACCGGCATGATCAAGGTGATTAGCGCAAATGCTAAAGCAATCGGCCAAGCTCCACTTACGCCTAAAAAGACCAGGGCCACCACCAGCGCCCCCACCAGGCAGCCTGCACTAAAAGTAGCTGGTGAGGTTTTACCCACCCCGGCTTGACGCAAGTTGCGTTCCATGGCTTCGTTTAGGCGCGTTAGTCGTGGATTAGGTTCCGAAGTGCACGCGGCCAGAATGCTTAAACACCCCAGCGCAAATATCAGGCCTATGACTATCCCCATGGGCGCTCCTGTCGCAGTAGCTCGCTTAGGTCAAAACCGGCGCGGCTAAAGCGCTGTGCATCAGGCGCCCCTAGCCCCCGACGCAGCACGCCGTCGCTATCGGTTTTATAGACACTGGCAAGCTCTATCACACCATTCTCAACGCGACCTGAAAGTGAAGCGATTTCTTCTACGCGCCGCCTGCCACTGCGATCCTGGTTTAAATGCACCACCAAATCCACGCAGCTAGCTACCGTGGGCACAACGAATGCGGCAGAGACGTTTTCGCCAGCCAGCAGCGGCAAAGTGCATAGTTTCACCACGGCTTCACGCGCAGAATTAGCGTGAATTGTGGACATTGAGGGCAGCCCCGAGTTCATGGCGATCAGCAAATCCAGGGCTTCAGCTTCACGCACCTCGCCGATAAGCAGCCGGTTGGGGCGCATACGTAAAGATTCTTTAATTAGGCGCCGCAGCGGAATTTCACCGCGATCTTCAATATTGGCGCTGCGCGTCTGCATAGCCACACAGTCGCGGTTACGCAGCCCCAGCTCAAAGACTTCTTCGCAGGTCACCACCCGTTCTTGGGGTGGAATGGCGGCCGCCAGGGCCCGCACCATGGTGGTTTTTCCGGCTTGCGTGGCCCCTGAAACCACCACGTTTAAACCCACCGCCACGGCGGCGTCGAGAAAGCGGGCTGCCTGGGCGGTTAAAGAACCCAGGCGCACCAGGTCAGCTGTGCGCGCCACTTTGGCTACGTGTTTGCGGATATTTACCGCCCATTTACCTGCGGTGATAGGTGGGATCACTACGTGCAGACGTTCGCCGCCGCGCAGTTGGGCGTCCACGAAGGGGCTAGACAGGTCTAGACGCCGTCCAGAGGCGCGCAGCAGACGCTCAATTATTTGCTCTAATTCCTGGCTTTCGAGGATGGTGGTGGTTAGTTCGCTGCGTCCGCCGCGCGAAATAAACACCTGGCCGGGGCCGTTAACCCAAACTTCTTCAATGGAATCGTCGTCCAGGTAGCCTTGCAGCACCCCGGCGCCGGTCAGTTCTGCGCGGATTTGGCGGGAAAGCTGGTCTAAATCAACATCGCTGGGCACCAGCCCGGCATCTGCGCGCGCTACGTATTCTTCACGCACGTAGTTGATGATGTTATTGAGCTCGACGCTGTCTTTGAGCGGGTCAATTCCGGCCCGGCGCACAGCTTTGCGTACCTGCGTACCAAAAAAGTCTGTTGCCACCTTGGCCCCTAACTTCCCGCTCGATACCCCTATGAGCTGGGTAAATACCTTTCCAATTCCAGATTAACGCGCCCTTTAGTTTCCTGCATCACTTTTTTTGAACTTTGTCCGATTGTGACTTGATTGTGTCTTTCTTAAGGTAAAGCATGTGGGCATTACTTGGTACTAAAGTCCTAGTTTGTTGCTGCTTGCTTCTTCGTCAACGACGACGGCGCCCACCTGGCACCCGCCCGGTCCGGCGCTCACCCATCCACCCAACCGGTAATCACCGGGCACCCAAGCGTGTCCCCCACGGCGGCCCGCCCCCAGCCCAGCGCTCGCCTACCCGGTACTAGCGACGGCGTCGAGCTTGGCCACCAGGCGCCGTCGAGACCAAACTGTGCCGGCGGCGTCGGCCCTAGGACCCAGCAAACCAGCCCACCAGCCACGCTAGCAACAGGCGTATCACGGGGGCTTATTCCCCAAGCGGCGGCGCGGCAAGGGTGCAACCACTAAGCCGTGTTTTACGCTATAGGCATGTCTCGTGAGCGTTCCTACCTGAACCTGGCTGCGCTGGCGGTTGTTGCCGCCCCCAATGTGATCCCCGCGCGGTTGGCCCTTCCCCAGCACCGAGACGCAGATCAGACCCTCACTGGACTGATTGACGTGCAAGGACGGCACTGGGAAGTAATCCACACCACCAACCCCACCATTGGCGCCGCACTGATTGCGGAGTCGCGGGTGCTTAAACAGATTGGCCGGCGCGTAGACGGTGGCTACGTGGACTTTGACGTGCCGCGCCCTGAAGGTGGCGTGACCCTTCCAGACAAGTCGTATGTGCAGGTCCGTAGCCACATCCCCGGCCACCCGCTAGCTATTGAATCCCTACGCCCTGGCCCCGGCCTGGCTGCCGGCCTGGGACGCGCGCTAGCTCAGCTGCATGAAATTCCCCCCACCCTGATCGAAGAGGCCGGCCTGCCGGTGCTCACTGCCGCCGATGTGCGCAGCAACTGGCAGTCTTTATTCGATGACGCTGCCATGACCGGCAAGGTTGATTCCAACCTGTTAGCCCGCTGGGAGTCGGCGCTGGATGAGGATCTGTGGTGGCGCTTCCACCCCGTGGTAGTGCACGGTGACCTGGCCGAAGAGAACATCATTACCGGCGGCGGCTCAATTTTGGCTTTCAAAGGGCTAAGCCAAATGCGTGTAGGTGACCCGGCTGAGGATCTGGCCTGGGTTTATTCCAGCGCCCCGATTGACACTTTGGATGTGATCGAGGAAGCCTATGACCGTGGCCGCATTGAGGGCGTGGATAAATACCTGCGGTTGCGCGCGGAACTGGTCAGTGAGCTGAACCTGGCACGTTGGTTGCTGCACGGGGTGCGTACCAAGGATGACGCAATCATTGATGAAGCTGTAGAAATGCTCGAAGACCTGGCCGAGCAGGTGGGCGACGAGCTATTTGTGGAGCGCTCAAGGCCCATGGCGGTGGTGGCTTCCAACGCTTCGCCGGATATTTCCTCTGATGACGATAGCGACGACAGTGCTTATAGTGACGACAGTGCTTATAGCGACGACGGCGATGACATGTCTGGCGACAGCGCTTACGGCACTGATTACGACTCTGATGCCAAGACAGTTGGTAAAGAAGCTAATTACGACGACGCCGGGAACTATGCGAGTGCTGACAGCGCAGATGAATACCACACTGCGGATGGCTACCACACTAATGCTGGGGGCCAAGACGAGTCCAGCTCTGAGATTAGGGCCGCTGAAGACTACTACGACGATTTAGATTACGAGTCCTACTCTGGCAGCTACGGTAGCTCTTCTGACCATGACGAAGAAAAACAGCCGGAAGCTAAGAAGTCTGAGAAGCTCAGTGTTGGCGCCCTGGGTTCAAAACTTAGCGCTAGCTTTAGTTCGAGGTTCAGCGCTGGCACTTGGCGCGGGCGCGAACCCAGTACGCAAAGCAGCTCTACTTTGGATCTAAATACCGGGGGCCGCAGCGCACAAAGCACACAAGATACGGTGGAGCAAACCCCGGATGTTCACAGCCCCCTCATGGGGCTTAGCGCAGCTAGCCCAGATCTAGGTTTTGACACCTCAAGCCTGGGTATTGTGCGCAGCCCGTATAGTCCCTACAGCCCATACACGCCTGCAAGTGCGCAGATCGAAATCATCAGTGAAGAAAAGTTTACTGGCGGCGTCGATCTGCTGGCCCAGCGGGAGAAGAGCGCTAAAAACCAGGCCTGGGCGCGGCGTCATACGGCCACACCAGACACGGCCACGGAGATCTACCGCATGGACACAGCGCCGATTGAAACTGAGGAGCGCTGAGCTTTCCGGCTCAGCATTTGATAACTGTGGGTCACATTTTGAAATGCCGCCCACAAATACTGACATTTCATCCCTTCCCTATAAAACCCCATGGAATTTTTATAGGGAAGGGATGATTTTGCCTGTGTTTGCCTGTGTTTGTTTGCCTGAGTTAGTGCTGAGCGCGCAGGGTTTCTAGGCGCTCCTTGAAGACATCTAGGCCAATGATTTGGCGCGGTCGCAGCTCATCAACGTGGCCGTCTTGTACATACACATAGGCCGCGCGCACCTGGCTGATATCCACATTTTGGCTGGCTGCCCAGGCATGCACATACAGTGAAAGCTGATCTACCCGCACGCGCTGACCACCGGTTTTCCAGTCCACAATCAGCCACTGGGCGCGGCCTTTTTCAACTGCTTTAAACACGGCGTCAATACGGCAACGCACATTGAATCCAGACAACCTAATTTCCTGGTCAATTTCGGTGGCGTAGGGACTATAGCCTCGCAGTATCTCCAGTTCAGTGACGTTATCAAGCCAGTCGTTAACCTGCTTGCGGTCAGCGGGGCTCAGGCGGTCACTGCCGGCTTCAGCTAACGAAAGCAAAGTGCCTTCACTGTTTAGACGCTGCGACATTTCCTCATGGAAGGCTGTACCTAACCGCGCTGCCTTGGAAGGTGGCGGCGGCAAGGGGCGACGTAAAGACATGATGAAGTCTTCTTTACCCACTTTGGCCATGGCCGTGGCAGCCAGGTGACTAGGCAAAACAATTTCCTGCCCGTTTTCTTGGCGGATTTGGCGCTCTTGCAGCAGCAGGCGGGCTTGGCGCCACCAATCATCAAGCTGCGGCGCTAAACCTTCCGGTATTTGTAAAGCCTCTTCGGAGCCAGCACCCTGGCAGCCGCCCGCCGCGCTGACTAGGGCAGCTGCGCGCAGCCGCAAACTCAGCCCAGCCTGCTTGCCCAGCACTGCTTGACCCGGCCCAGCTTGACCCGGCACATCTGCAACACCTGGCTCTTCCAGGCCGGCCAGGGCGTCGAGCTGGTGCGGCCATACAGACACCGAGCTTTGGTCTAAGGCACGATTGCTTAAATCATCATCGCGTTCATCATCTGCTAGGAACTGCACCATCCGTGAACGCTCTAGTTCTTTCAAAAACCGGCTGGTCATTTTCGGGGTCTTTGAAAGCGCCGCATAGTGGCTGGTAGTCAGCAGCAGCTGGCTGCGGGCCCGAGTGTAGGCCACATAGGCCAGGCGCCGCTCCTCAGCCACCTCCCATTTACCAAGCTCACTGCGGTATTCCTCGCCGGCAGCCAAAATCGCATCTTTACCGGCCTGGGGGCTAAGCCCAATAAATGGGCACGGCGGCAGTGAGTCATAGTCGCGGCGCAGGGTATGGGGGAACTCGCTCACCTGGGTGATCCAGCTGTTTGCCAGCACCGTGTAGTCCTCTTTAGGCCGGCTACGGTAGCTGGGGAAATTGGCTTCCACCAGGCCGGGAACCACCACTATGTCCCATTCCAAACCTTTGGAGGCGTGCACGGTTAGCACTTGCACCGCGCCGAGGGCGGGCTCAACTTCAGGTAGTTCCAGCCCGCGTTCTTGGTCTTGGGCCGCGTTTAGCCAGCCTAAGAACACTTGCGCCCCAGCTTCAGGGTTTTGGGCTTTGAACGACGTCGCCTGGGCTCGCAGTGCTGCTAGCGCCCGCGCCCCCACCTCATTTACATCCACGCGCGCAGCAGCTTCAACATCCAAGCCCAGGGCGCGCTCAGCCCAGGAGATGAAGTCCACCAGTTCCAAGTTGGCGGCGGCATTAGCTTCTTGCAGTATGCGCCCTAGGCGTTTGGCTTGGTATAGGCCCGCCGGTGACAACGCGCAGGCATATTTTTTGCAGAAAGCTTCAAATGCTGCAAAGTTAACCACTATCTCGCTTAGGGCTTCAGCTAGTAGCGGCTCAGCGCTACTTTGCCCAGCGCTGGCGCGGGCGTTAACCAGTTCGCGGGCAAAGCTCCACACCACGTCTAGATCGGCGGCGTCGATCCCTACCAGGTCAATTAGCCGCATTAAGCGGTCGGCGCTGGTGGGGTCTAAAGCCACGCTCATCAGGGCGCGCACGTCAGCCACTTCGGGCACATCCAGCAGGCCACCTAAACCCACCACCTCTACCGGGATGCCACGCTCAATCAGGGCGGCCACGATTGGGGTGAATTGGCTGCGGGTACGGCATAGCACCGCCATGGATTTGCTTGGAGACCAACGCTGGGCCAGGAATTTGGCAATCAGCTCAGCTTCAGCCAGGCCATCTTGCACTCTAGCAGCCCACACTTTGCCGCGCTCATCGCCCACCCCGGGGCGTTTAACCAGTTTTTCTACTTTCACCTGACCACTGGCACGCAGCGGGTCACTGATGCGGTTGGCTGCCTGCAAGATTTGTGGATCGTTACGCCAGGCGGTGGATAGCTGCAGCACCGGGCCGGCGCCGTTGCTGAAGTGGCGGTGGAATTGACCTAGCGCCGCTGAGCTGGCGCCGCGCCAACCATAAATAGCCTGGTTGGGGTCACCTACGGCCACCACTCCGCACCCGGCAAATAGGCTGGAGAGCAAAATGGTTTGCGCCACCGAGGTGTCTTGGAACTCATCTAGCAGTACTGCTTTGAACCGCTCGCGATATTGGGCGATTACGCGCGGCCCCACCCGCTCATCAGTAACGATCCGACAGGCCAACGCCACCTGGTCACCAAAGTCCACCAGTGAGTTTTCACGCTTGTAGTCAATGTAGCGCTCCACCAAATCCAGCACCTGGATACGTTTAGTCATGGCTGGCAGGCTTTTGGCGTCAATCGCTTTGGCTGCCCCGCGCACTGAGCGCAGGTCTTTTAGGTTCTGGCTCAGATCTGCCATCAGCTCGCGGGCTTCACCTACGCTAAGTAAGTTTTCGTTAAGCGAGTTGGCTACCTGCAGGGCTAGTTCGGTGGCTGAATCTAGGGAACTGAAGGGTTCTTCAAATTCTTGGCCCCAGTTTTCCATCAGCTCATACATGATCTGCCAGGAGCTGGCAGGGGTCAGTACGGCGGTGTCAGTTTCGAGGCCTACTTCTAGGCCCCATTCGCGCACTAGAGCCCCGGCAAAGGAGTTGTAGGTGGCTACGGTGGCCTCCCCCGCTACTGCTGTGAGCTCTTGGACTTGGCTGTTGCTGCCCCCTGCTTCGGCAGCCGTGGATGGGCCGGCAGCTGTGGACGGGGCGTCAGCTGACGCTGACTCATCAGTGTTAGAGCGAGTACTTGACGGTGTCCAGCCAGGATAGCGATACAGCTGCCCGAGCCGGCTTTCGATGCGTTCGCGCAGCTCATGGGTGGCTTTACGGGTGAAGGTTAGACCCAGTACTTGGCTAGGGTCCACCTGCCCACTGGCCACCAGATAGGTTACGCGCGCACTCATGGTGGCGGTTTTACCTGAGCCGGCCCCGGCCACCACCAAAGTTGGTTTTAGGGGCGCAGTAATTACCTTCTCTTGCTGATCAGTGGGCATATGCTTTTCACCCAACGCAGTAAATAGCTGAGCAGGGGTTAAGCGTTGCGGCGGCGCAGGTAGGGCTAGGAATTGGGCCCCGGCTGCTGGTTTTGGTGCGCTCATAGGTAGTTCCGATCGCTTAGGGCGGGGCAGAAATCTTGGTAGGCGCAGTGGCGGCAGTGTTCGCCGGTGCGCGCCTGATAGCTGGGCCCTAAACTGTCGCGGGCGGCGGCGCTGATCAGGTCTGTGTCCCAGCCTTGGCCAGTTTCCAGGTAGTCACTGGGGGCTAACTCGCGCGAGCCGGGATAGGTTAAAGCATCCACCTGGGCTTTTTTGTTTTCTTTACCCAGCATGATGAGGGCCCCACCGTGCACGTTTTCGCCGCATGCCTGCAGGGCTACACGGTAAGTGGCCAGCTGAGCATTGGTTTGGGCACCAGCAGAGTCCACACTGGCGCCGGTTTTAAAGTCGATTACGTCTATGCCTTGACTGGTGTGTTCTAGGCGGTCTGCGCGCCCGGAAATTTTGATTTTAAGCGGGGCGCCATCCACTTCTAGTTCCACCTGAGCGCGCACTGGGCACTCCACTTCTACCTGCATGTTTGCGGGACTGTTGGCCAGATAAAGGGCCAGGTTTTCCACCATTTTTTCTACCCGCTGGTTTTCTTGGCGCCCATACCAACCCCCGGGTAGCTGCAGGCTGGAGCGTTCACGATAGAACAGGTCTAGTAGCTGTTCGCGGCTCAGCCCGTGTTCTTGACCTTGCTGGGCCAGCCAGTGGATTAGCGCCCCGATCTGCTGTGCGCTGGAGCTTGCCGGTGAGCCCCCGTGGCGTTGCAGGTACCAGCGCAGCGGGCAGGTTTCAATGTTTTCCACGTCTGAGGGTGAGAGTCTCGCCCCGCGTTGGCGGGCTTGGTTTACGCGCTGGGCTTGTAATTGTTTAAGGGCGACGACGGCGTGGGTGGCCACCTGCGTGCCCAGGCGGTCTTGGCCCTCTAGCTGGGCGGGTAGCTCGGTGAGGAATTGACTGGCCCCGGCGATTCCCAGCCAGCTGCGTGGATCGGCTCCGGGCACCCCACGCTGAGCTAGGGCGGCTAGTAGCGCGGCGATTTGTGGGGCCTCGGTACCGTTGTTGCGTTTCAAATCAAGCATTAGTTGCCGACGCAGCGTAGCTACCAGGCCGCGCAGAGTGTAGGCACCGCTGGGCTGGATTGGTTCAATCGGAACACCGCTTTGACGACTTAGGTAGTTAAAGAAACTGGAGGGGCCCTGCTCACCGCCGTTAACTGCCCCTAACCACAGCTGGCTGTTGGCCCGCGACATGGCGGCCACTAACAGCCGCATCTCGTCACTGCAAATCTGGGCGCGGGCTTGAGCCAAGGCTTGGGGGTCCAAGCTGGCAGTTAAGCTAGCTAAGTTGACAGTGTCAGCTATACGTTGGGAGACAATGTCGGTTAGTAAACCGGTTTGGGTAAGGCTGTCACGTAGGCGCAGGTTAGGCCACACGCCGTCGTCGATACCTAAAACCGCCACAAACTCCCACTGACGCCCAGCACAGGCCGCCACCGTCAGCACCGAAACACCCTGTGGACGCGCCCCTAGAGCCGCCACCGAGTCTGAGGCCACCTGCTGGGCCTCTAGCTCATCAAGGAACTGAAGGCCGGAGGCTGAGGGGTTGCGTTCACTCCACACCTCTAGGCGTTTAAACAGGGAGATAACCACGTCAAGATCGTGGTCGGCGCGTTGGCGTAGCAGCGAGTCGGCCTCAATATCTAGGGCCAGTTGACGCCAGTATTGGGCTTTGCCGCTGGCCTGCCAGGCCCCCCACACCAGCGCCTCTAGCCCTTCGCTGCGTTCTTTAGCCAGGGCCTCATTAATGGCTTGGGCTACTTTAGCTTTGGCTGCCAAGGTGGGGGCTGCTTCTAGCTGGTCAAACAGCTCAGTGTCGCTAAGCACTCGGGTGCTTAGGTGATCTGGGCTCTCCCCCAAAATACGTCGCAGCCGACGTAGCTCAATGGCACTAAAGCCCACCAGGGGACTTAGTAGCAGGGCGCGGGCTGCTTCTTCTTGCACCACCGGCACGCCCAGTAGCTGCTCTAGGGCGGCGCGAGCGCAGTCAAGTAGGGCCTTCGCGGCTGGTTCACTGCGCAGCAGCAGGGCGGGGGTGTCTGGGGCTAGGGGTACTCCGCCTCGACGTAGTTCTTGGCGGATCAGCTCCACCGAGCTGCTTTGGCGCACAATCACCGCCATCTGCCCCCAGGCCAGGCCTTGCTCTAGATGCAGTGAGCGCATATGTGCGGCCACGGCACCCACCTGGACAGTGTCATCTGGGGCTATTTTGAAGCACACGCTTTGGCTGTTTTGCGCCAAATGCTGGTAATTGGGGCGGCGTTGGCTGATGCATCCGGCTACCTGTACTTGCTGCACGGCCAGTTCAATTAGAGCAGCGATTTGGCGTGAGCCGCGATGTACTTGCGGCAGGGTTAGGGCCACGGCGTCAAAGTCGCGTGCGGCGCTGGCCAGCATTAGTGGGTCACCGCCACGGAAGGTTTCAACCGCCTCGTCGGGGTTGCCTAGCACCACTATTTGGGTGCTGCGTCCGTCCTTGTGCTCGACGTCGCCGGGGCTACTCACGCCGACGCCGCCAGGCTCCCTCACACCAGTAGCGTCACCAGATCCATTCACACTGCCGCGGCTGCCAGGTCCTTGCGCGCCACTGGCGCCACCGAGGCCAGCGCTTGGCATCTGGCCAGCCGACCAGCCTTGTCCCTCAGCCTCGCCAAGGTTTAGGGCAGCTAAAGCGTGCAGTAGGCGGGCGGTGGCCGCCGTGCAGTCTTGGTAGTCGTCTACCACCACCAGATCTGGCAGCTGCGGTGGGGCGGTTACATCGGCTTGATACCAATGCTCTAGCGCATATAGGGCCCGATCTTGCAGGCGGGCGGTGTCTAGTTTCAGCGCCATGGCCCGGTTGGCGGCGCTGATGTCACTTTGGCTGTCCCACAGTTTTAACAGTGGCGCCGCCTCACACCACAGCTGTACCTGGGCGGCCTGGCCCAGTTGCTCTAGCAGCTGGTAGTCAACCCCCAGCTCACCGCAGCGCGAGAACAGGTTACGGATTTGGGCGCGAAAACCGCGTGTTTGGGTTACTTCAGCTGGTTGAGACCAGCTGACCTGGCCAATTAGCTGTTCTAGGGCGGCGTCCTCATCAGCGCCCATCAGCAACACCGGGGCTGGCAGGGGTTGTAGGCGCTGGCTAAACCACTGGCTTAGGATGCGCAGGGCAAAGGCCGCCGGGGTAAACACGCGCGGGGTGTCCACCTGCACCGACGCCGCCGGGCCGGCCCCCGCAGCATCCTGGGTATAGGTTTGGGCTGACGCCGCCGGGCCGGTCTGGGCCGGGCCGGACTTATCCGCTGGGACGCCTGAGTCTGCCCCCGGGCCGGTCTGAGCTGGGCTGGGCTGAGTTTGGGGTGACTGCGACGCCGCTTGGCCCCGGCGACTGGCCAACTGGGTTTGGGCTTGCACCAAATAGGTGCGCAGTTGATCTGCACGCACGCGCGTGGGGCTAAGCAACACTGCTTGACGCCCCTGCGCCACCGCCTGGGCCACCAAGGAGACCGCTAAAGTAGTTTTGCCACTGCCCGGCGCCCCCAAAGCCACCAAATTTCGCCCTTCGCCAACTAGTTGGCAGACTTTAGTGGCGAAAGCATCTGGTTGTGGCAACTCAAAGCGCTGCGATGGCGGCGTTAAGCAGAATTTGCTCATGTAACTATTGGAACACAGCTTATACACGCCAATTCGTGTATTTTTTGCATTGCAGTAGCATTATGTAAGTAAATTTCCCGCATTCCCTGCCGGCCCACTACTTCTTTACTAGGAGCTTTACATGCAGGTCACCATCGGCATCACCAACGTTGCGCGCGAGCTAACCTTCGAGACCAACGACAGCCAAGAGCGCGTACTTTCCACCATTAAGGCCGCTCAGGGCTCCCCCGCCGTTGTTCTCGACGACGACAAGGGCCGCAAGGTTTACGTGCCCACCTCAGCCATCGCCTACGTAGTGCTAGGTGAGAGCGAACCGCGTCGCGTGGGCTTCGCCCTGTGATTCTTTGATTCTTTAGGCGCCCCTAGGCGCCGCACCGCCAGCTAGAGGCGCGCACAAAACCCCACCGACCAAGCCGGTGGGGTTAGTTTTTAGGCAGCCAGCCTCATACGCGCAGGCCCAGGCCCTTCATGCGGGTGGCCGCCCCAGCAGACAGGGCGTCGTGGTAGCCCTGGCGGGCGGCGTCGTCGGCAGCTAAACCCTTAAAACGTGCCAGCAAAGCGTGGAAAGTACCCACTTCCTCACCAACCACGCGCCGCCCCCACAGCCCTAAGCGGGCCGCCAGCTGCGGGTCAGAACCGGCTGCACCCAAAATGCTGGCAGAAGCAAAAGCATCCAGCTCACGGTGGTCCAGATAGGGCGCCAGCTCAGAGGCTAGCGCCGGGGGCAGCAGCGAAACCGCGTGGGCCGCAAAGTCGCCCAGCAAACCCATACCCAAATAAGTCTTAAGCACGCGCTCAGGCCAGTCAGCCGGGCGAGTGCGCTCATCGTAATCACCCAGCGCCCCCATAAACGGCTGCGCATTATCTAGCGCATCCACCCCCAGCTCGCGACTACGGGTAGAAACCGCCTTAAAATCCTGCGTGGTCTGGGCACTTAACCGCATCAACGCGGCCCGCGTGACCATGTCGGGAGCCATATAAGCATCCTTGCCCAGGCGAATGGATTGCACCGATAAAGACCAGGTAACCAGCCCAGCCACCAAATTAAACGCGGGGGCCCCAGAGGCTGAAACATTAGAAGCAGTGTCCATGGCAACAGTTTAGTCAAAGCCGCTCACATTAGTGAGGCGCTGACGTGAACTACCCCATTTCCACTGCCATAAAGCCAAAAAAGCGCCTAAAGTTGAAGGCATATATGAGCGAGAACAATACTGACATTGAGGCCGTAGACACTGGCCTAATTAACTCCGCTGCCGCCACCGCTGTGCGCCCCGATGAGGTAGACGCAGACATCAGCGCCACCGCCGACAGCCTTGACTTAGAGACCAAAACTTTCGCCCAGTACGGCGTGGAAGAGGAAATCACCAAGGCCCTGGACGAACGCGGCATCACCCACCCCTTCCCGATCCAGGCATTAACCTTGCCGGTGGCGTTAGATGGGGCAGACATTATTGGTCAGGCCAAAACCGGTACCGGTAAAACCCTAGGCTTCGGCATCCCGCTACTAATGGACACCCTAGGTCCCGGCGAGGAAGGTTGGGATGAAGACCCAGCCTCCGGCAGCGCCCAGGCCCTGGTTATCCTGCCCACCCGTGAGCTGGCCAAGCAGGTGGCGGAAGAGCTCAGCGCCGCTGCCAAATACCGCACCGTGCGCATCGCCCAGGTTTATGGCGGGCGCGCCTATGAGCCCCAAATTGAGGCCATTAAAGCTGGTGCGGAGGTTATTGTGGGTACCCCCGGGCGCCTGCTAGACCTGATTAATCGCGGCATTTTGCGTCTAGACCACGTCACCACCGTGGTGCTTGATGAGGCCGACGAAATGCTTGACCTGGGTTTCTTGCCCGACGTGGAAAAGATCCTGGCCGCCACCCGCCCCGACCGCCAAACCATGCTCTTTAGCGCCACCATGCCGGCCGCAGTGATTGCCCTGGCCAGGCGCTACATGAACCAGCCCACCCATATTCGGGCCCAGGAAGATCCCGCCGACGACACCCTCACAGTGCGCAGCGTCTCCCAGTACGCCTACCGCGTGCACGCCATGAATAAGGTTGAGGTTATCTGCCGCATTTTGCAGGCCCGCGAGCGCGAAGGCTGCATTATTTTCTGCCGCACCAAGCGCACCGCCGACACGGTCACCCGGGAGCTGTCCAGGCAGGGTTTCGCCGTGGCCGCACTGCACGGAGACTTAGGCCAAGGGGCCCGCGAGCAGGCCATGCGTGCCCTGCGTAACGGCAAGGTGGATGTGCTGGTAGCTACCGACGTGGCCGCCCGTGGTATCGACGTCGACGACGTCACCCACGTTATTAACTATGAGTGCCCCGAAGACGCCATGACCTATGTGCACCGCATCGGCCGCACTGGGCGCGCCGGCAAGCACGGCACGGCGGTCACCTTTGTGGATTGGGAGGACCTGCCGCGTTGGCGCCTGAACTGCAAGACGCTGGGCTTGGAGTATAAGGAGCCGGTAGAGACCTACCACACCAGTCCCCACCTCTACAGTGACCTGGATATTCCTGAGAATGCGGGTAACCGCCTGCCGCGCTCGCAGCGTAAGCGTGAGGGTTTAAGCGCTGAATATATTGAGGATCTGGGCACCACTGGCTCTCGCTCTGCCGCCCGTTCTCGCGGCCGCTCTCGGGGTCGGGGGCGCGCTCACCGTAAGGCCGACGACGCCGTGCGCACTAAGCAGACTAAGTCGCGTCGTCCCCGTAAACGCACTCGCGGTGCTCGCCGCACCAAACCAGCTGAGTAAAACCAACTGGACAAAACCAGCTTGAAGCCGGCTAGAAGCCTGCTAGCCAAGCCTGCTTAGCCAAGCCTGCTGGCCAAGCCACAAAAACTGGGTAACTTCTTAGAACCCACTGAGTGAGCTCTAAGGAGTACACTGGCTCAGGTAGGCTCCTTTAAACGCCGCAAACCCCCGTGCTCGGTTGAGCCGGGGGTTTGTTCTTGGCTTTGGCCGCCCGCGCAGCAGGGCCCACCGCTGAGGCTAGGCCCCGAACTGCTTCACGAAGGTCTCTACCGCGTCCACCATCATCTGCACCGCAATAGCTGCCAGCAGCAAACCGGCAATACGGGTTAGCAGGGTGATACCAGACTGCTTAAGAATCCGGTTAAGCACCGTGGAGAAGTGCAGGGTGAGCCAAATGATCACGTGTGACATCACGATAGCCACACCCACACTAATCCAACCGGCGGTGGAGCCAGAAGAATCAGCTGCCACCATGGCGGCCACAATCGCACCGGGCCCAGCCAGTAGGGGCGTACCTAGGGGCACTAGGGCTGCGTTAACCCCGCCGGTAGCGTCAGGGTCAGGATTTTCATCCATTTTGTCAGTAAGCAGCTCCAAGGCCACCAACAGTAGCAGCAAGCCACCAGATAGCTGCAAAGCAGGCACGCTAATGCCTAGAAATTCTAGAATGTAGCGTCCAGCTAAAGCGAATACTAAAATTACGCCAAGGCTAACTAGCGTAGCTGTGCGGGCAGATCTTTTACGCTGAGTATCGGACTGTTTGCCAGTTAGTGACAGGAAGATCGGGATGGCCCCCACCGGGTCTTGAATAACTACCAGCGTGGCTAGCGAGGTAGCAAACACATAGGGATCAAAGAATTGCACTATCCCTCCAAAATGGGTAGCAGACCCTGCTCCACAACGCGCTCGTAGAACTCTACCGGCATTAGGTTTTCGCCTAAACGGTTAGGTTTACCAGCCCCGTGGTAGTCGCTTGAACCGCTAATTCCCAGCCCCAGATCCTTAGCAAGACGCAGGGCTTGGGCGCGGGCGGCGTCGTCGTGATCGCGGTGGTAAACCTCAAGCCCAGCCAAACCAACCTCGGCCATGCGGGCAAATACCTCGTCAGGAATCAGGCGTTTGCTGCGGCTAGCGGCGCGTGGATGAGCCACCACCGGCACTCCCCCAGCTGCGCGCACCAGGGCGCAGGCTTTGACCGGGTCGGGGGCGTAACGCTCCACGGTGTAGGGAGAGCCGGCCTTAAGCGGGCCGGCAAAAACCTCGCTGCGGTCTTTAAAAGCCCCGGCAGCTACCAGCGCGTCAGCAATATGGGGGCGCCCCAAAGTGGCTCCAGCAGCTGCCTGGCCGACAACTTCCTCCCAGGTGATGGGGTAGTCCTTGCTTAGCCGCTCAACCATGAGGCGGGCGCGCTCATGGCGAGCTTCATGCGAACGCCTAAGCTCACGGTTTAGCGCCACATTGTCAGGGTCGTGTAGGTAAGAGAGCAGATGCAGGGTAATTCCCTGGTAGGAGCAGGAAATTTCCATGCCGCGCAGCAGTTTCAGGCTGGTGCCTTCAATTGCTTGTGCGGCTTGGTGCCATCCATCTGTGGTGTCGTGGTCGGTCAACCCAATAACGTCCAGACCGCATTCGAGAGCGGAAGCGATTAACTGTGCTGGGGTTTGGGTGCCATCGGAAAAACTTGAATGAGTATGAGGATCAATGCGCACACTTGGATTGTATGGCCTAGGTGGCGCCGACGCCGTTAGGCTCACCAGGTTGTTAAAAGGCCGGTTACTGCCAGCGCCCAAAGTCGCCCCGCTGCCGGCGAGGTCCCGGCCGCGCTCACCCGGCTGCGCTTGTCAGCACCCAACCCCACCGCCAGCGAGGTCCCAGCCACGCCGGGGTCCAGCGTTTAAACGGCTTAGGGCCCAGCGCGTTAAACGGCTTATGATGGCTTTATGACTGAGGAAAAATCCGCCGCTTCCAGCGACAACCAGACTTTAGCTGACCGTGGTAACAACCGTTCACGTCAGCCCGCCAACTCCGCTTTCCGCGAGTTCATTGGCTCTAACTGGGGCCCGCGCCCGGAAAACACGCAGGGTCGTAACGAGTCTGCTCCTTGGGCTGCTGCCCGCCGTGAGGCTTTGGGCAAGCTGTTCCCCAACAAGCGCCTAGTGATTCCCGCCGGCCCGCTTAAGGTGCGCAACAACGACTGCGATTACCGCTTCCGCCCGCACTCGGCTTTTGCGCACCTGACCGGTACCGGCACTGATTTTGAGCCCGACGCCGTACTGGTGCTTGAGCCTATCCGCGACGGCGGCCAGGGCCCCACTCACACCGCTGTGCTTTACTTCCGTCCGCGCGCTTCACGTTCAAGCGAAGAGTTTTATGGCGACCCGCGCTACGGCGAGCTGTGGGTAGGGGTACGTCCTTCCCTGGAGGAGGTTGAGCACGCCACCGGTATTGCTTGCGCCCACATTGACTCTCTAGGTGACGCCCTAGCTAAGGATGCGGGCACGCTAGAACTGTGTGTGGTTAGCGAGGCCGACACCAGTGTCACTGAGCTGGTCAACCAGGTGCGCAGCCAAAACGGTGCAGTAGACGCCCAGGTTAACGCCGCTAACGACGCCAAGCTGCTAGAGGCTTTGGCTGAGCTACGTTTAATTAAGGACCCGTGGGAAATTGAGCAGCTGGAACTGGCTGTCTCGGTCACCAAGTCCGGTTTTGAAAAGCTGATTCGTTCCCTGCCGCGCGCCACTGAGCACTGGCGTGGTGAGCGTGTGCTGGAGGGTGCTTTTGGCGCCGTGGCCCGCGAAGAGGGTAACGGTCTGGGCTATGACACCATTGCCGCCTCCGGTAACCACGCCAACACGCTGCACTGGATTAACAACGATGGGCGCGTGCTTGAGTCTGACATGGTGCTGGTTGACGCCGGCGCCGAGGTGGACTCGCTCTACACCGCTGACGTGACCCGTACCCTGCCGGTTTCGGGTACTTTCTCTGAGGCTCAGCGCAAGATTTATCAGGCAGTTCTCGACGCCGCCGATGCTTCTTTCGCTAAGGCTAACGAGCCCGGGGTGCGTTTCCGCGACCTGCACAATGCCGCCATGGAGGTTCTGGCTGAGCGTCTAGAGTCTTGGGGCTGCCTGCCTGAGGGCGTCACTGCTGCCCAGTCACTTTCGGCTGAGGGCCAGTACCACCGCCGCTGGATGGTGCACGGCACCAGCCACCACCTGGGTCTGGATGTGCACGACTGCGCCCAGGCACGGCGTGAAATGTACATGGATGCGCTGCTAGAGCCGGGCATGTGCTTCACCATTGAGCCGGGCCTGTACTTCCGCGCCGACGACCTGCAGGTACCTGAGGAGCTGCGCGGCCAGGCTGTGCGTATTGAGGACGACATTGTCATTGACCCTGATGGCAGCGCCCGTCGCATCACCGCCGATATTCCGCGTGACACCGACGACGTCGAAAACTGGGTACGTTCTCTGCGCGGCTGATACGTAGTTAAGACCGGTGAAATTTAGCCATTAAAACTGTCTTTACTGGCTAATCTAGGTTTTGGGGTGGCACTTACTAAAGAGGTGCCACCCCAAAACTATTTGGTTTATTTAGCCGATCTTTTCACACTTTTGTGGTTAGCTCTGGCCATAGCTAGGGGGCTAACCTGAGGGCATGGAGGTTATGCGCACCCGTTCCGCAACCCGCGTCTACATCGCTCGTTTAGCCGGCACAGCGGTCTTTGACCCACTTGGTGATCAGGTAGGCAAAGTAGTTGACGTCGTCGTTTTAATTAACCTGCGCGCAGCTCCCCGTGCAGTGGGACTGGTAGTTGAGGTGCCCGGGCGCCGTCGAGTATTTGTGCCCCTTTCCCGCGTAACCGCCATGGAACCAGGGGCAGTAATTACTACCGGCGTGCTTAATATGCGTCGTTTCTCCCAGCGTTCACTAGAGACCCTGGTGGTGGGTGAGCTTTTAGATAAGCGCGTAACCCTGCGTGACGGGTCGGGCACCGTGGAAATCCGCGACGTGTGCATCGAAAAAGACCGCAACCATGACTGGAATGTGACGCGCCTATTTGTGCAGCGCCCGGTCACTGGGCGCCTGGGGCTCCGCAAAGGCGAGACTTTCACCGTTGAGGTGGGCGACGTCATCGGCCTGTCGCTGCGCCCTAATGAGCAGGGGGTTAGTGCGCTGCTGGCCACCATGGAGGATCTAAAGCCTGCTGACCTGGCTGACGCCTTACATGAGCTACCCCCCACCCGCCGCCTTGAAGTGGCCACAGCCCTAACCGATGAGCGCCTAGCTGACGCCCTGGAGGAGCTTTCGGCTGAGGATTCGCTAGCTATTTTGTCTAAGCTTGAGGCCCCACGCGCCGCCGACGTTTTGGATGTTATGCAGCCTGACGACGCCGCCGACCTAGTCTCTGAGCTGCCCTTACCTAAAGCTGAAGCCCTGCTGGCCTTGATGGAGCCCGATGAGGCTGCCGACGTGCGCCGCCTGATGGCTTATGACGACTACACCGCAGGTGGTTTGATGACCACTGAACCTATTATTTTGCCTCCCGAGGCCACTGTGGCCACCTTCCTGGCCCACGCCCGTAAGGAGGAGGGCAGCCCGGCCCTGGCCACCATGGGTTTCGTGGCTCGTCCCCCACTAGAGTCGCCTACTGGTCGTTTTATTGGCGTGGTGCATTTACAGCGGGCCCTACGTGAGCCTCCCCAAACCCTGGTGGGCTCCATTATTGATCGGGATCTGGAATCAGTTTCCCCGGGTGACTCTATTGGTACGGTTACCCGTATTTTGGCTACCTATAACCTAACCGCCTTGGCTGTAGTAGATGATGCAGACCGCCTGGTGGGAGCCGTCAGCGTCGATGACGTTTTGGACCACCTCATGCCCGATGACTGGCGTGACGCTGACGATGACGTAACCGATGAGGCCATCGAAAAGAGTGCAAATGGCTGACTCTCTAGACACTCCCCTAGACCCTTCACGACGCGGCTGGAAGCCGTGGCGGCGCAGCAGCGGCGATAAGGACGGTTTTGGCCGTTTTGCTGAGGCCACCGCCCGCTTTATGGGTTCGCCCTCATTCGTGCTGTATATGACCATTTTCGTAACCGCCTGGATCGTTGCGAATGTGGCCCTAGCTAGCGTGGGTTATGCCTGGGATGAGTACCCATTCATCCTGCTTAACCTGGCTTTTTCTACTCAGGCTTCATATTCAGCGCCGCTGATTATGTTGGCGCAGAACCGCCAAGATGACCGTGACCGCGTAACTGCTGAGCAAGACCGTCAGCGCGCTGAGCGCAACCTGGCTGACACTGAGTTTCTGACCCGTGAAATTGCGGCGCTGCGTCTAGCTATGAACGATGTGGCTACCCGCGACTTTGTGCGTTCAGAGATGCGTGACTTACTGATGGAGATTGTGGCCGAGGAACGTAACCTGATCCAGGCTGCCGCCCAGCAGCAGGCAGAGTTTGCTCAGCGCCAGGCGCAGTTAGAGCAGCAGCATCAGTTAGATCAGCAGTGCCAACAGCAAAACAACCCTACTTCCAAGCGCGACTAGACGGCGTCTAGCAGCCCAGCTAACACCCTTTTGGGGGCGGCAGCTTTTTCGCTGCTAGATATCTCAAATGTGATCTATGACCACACCGGTTCAATAGAGGTGTTAGCTGGGCTTTAGTATTAGCTCATGACACTACCCACCCAAGAGGCTATTGAGGCCGCTCTAGAGCGCGTCATTGATCCTGAAATTCGCCGCCCAGTTACGCAGCTGGGCATGGTGCGTTCTATTGATATTGCCGACGACGGCGCAGTTACTATCGGTTTGAACCTCACCGTGGCAGGTTGCCCGCTTAAAGACACCCTAACCGCTGACACCCAACGCGAGGTTGGCGCCGTCGCTGGCGTAACCAGCGTCAAGGTGGAGCTGGGGGTTATGAACGACGAGGAGCGCGCCGCCCTACGCACAAAGCTACGTGGTGGCGTGGCCGAGCCGGAAATTCCTTTCACCAAGCCCGGCAACCTGACCCGCGTCTATGCGGTCACCTCCGGTAAGGGCGGCGTTGGTAAATCTTCGGTAACCGCTAACTTGGCTGCCGCCATGGCCGCCCAGGGGCTCAATGTTGGCGTGGTTGACGCCGATATTTACGGTTTCTCTATCCCCCGCATGTTGGGTGTGGACCACGTACCTACCCAGCTTGACGGCATGATTGTGCCCCCGGTTTCCCACGGGGTGAAGGTTATTTCTATCGGCATGTTTGTGGGCGAACACCAGCCGGTGGTGTGGCGTGGCCCGATGCTGCACCGCGCCGTGCAGCAGTTCCTCACCGACGTATTCTGGGGCGATCTAGACGTGCTGCTGCTAGACCTACCTCCGGGAACCGGTGACGTAACCATTTCGGTGGCGCAGCTGCTACCTAACGCCGAGATTTTGGTAGTAACCACCCCACAGGCGGCTGCCGCTGAGGTGGCTGAGCGCACTGGCCTGATTGCCAGCCAAACCAAGCAGAAGGTGGTTGGGGTAATCGAGAACATGTCCTACATTGAGCAGCCTGACGGCACCACCCTAGAGATTTTCGGTTCCGGCGGGGGCGCCCAGGTGGCCGCTAACTTGAGCCGCGAGCTGGGTTATGAAGTGCCGGTGCTAGCACAGCTGCCGTTGGACATTAATGTGCGCGAAGGCTCTGACTGTGGGGTGCCGGCTTCTATTGCCGACGACGGCCGCCCCGCCGCTGGCTCTAGCGCTGCCCAGGGCCTAGCTGGGGTGGCGCGCAAGCTCGGTCACCGTGCACGCGGCCTGGCTGGCCGTAGCCTAGGCGTCAGCCCGGTTTAAAGGCACCGCGTCTTAATCTGCGCTTTTACAAATGCGCCTTTAGCAAACCAAACATTTACCAAACTGTGGGGGCCGCTTGCAATGCAAGCGGCCCCCACGTCTAATTCGGTCTAACCAGTCTTGAGCCTAACCAGTTTCGGCCCTAACCAGTTTTGGCTCTAATTAGGTCTAATCAGTTTGGGTCTCTAGCCGGGTTTGGCTATCTAGCTGAGTTTGACGCTAACTAGCAAGCCGTCGCCCACTGGCAGGATATTGGTCAGCAGTTGCTCGTGAGCGATAAGTTCACGCCCCAGTTGACGCATGATTACGGTTTGCGGATCGCGACGGGCCGGGTCAGCCACATTGTCGTTCCATAGCGCGCGCGTGATGGCTAGGATGCCGCCTACGCGCAGCATACGTAGCGCCATGTTGACTAGGTTGGCGCTTTCGCTGGGGCCGCAATCGAGTACCACCATGTCGTAAGAGTTGGCTGCCATACGTGGCATCACGTCGCTGGCGCGTCCGTTAATCATGCGGAAACGCGAAGCTTGGTAACCGGCATTCATAAACATGCGCCTAGCTTGGCGATGTAGTTCAGCCTCCAGATCAATGGTGGTTAGTACGCCGTCGGAACCCATGCCTGAAAGCAACCACAAGCCTGAGACTCCAACCCCGGTACCAACCTCAGCTACAGCCTTGGCTCGCGATGCGGCTGCCAGCATACGCAGCGCTGCACCTGTACCGCTGGAGACCGGGGTGGCCCCCAGTTCAGTGCCGCGCAGACGGGCCAGCGTCAGCACCTCGTCTTCGAAAGCCTGCTCCTCGGTATAGACCCAGGTGAGGTTTTTATCAGCACGCAACAGACACTCCTGGCATATGACGGGTGGGAACAGCGCTTACATAGTATCGCCTTAAGGAAGAAAATATGGCCAACTAGCTCACCAGGTGGGCAAGGCCATCATTCCTAGGGCATAAATTGGCCCCGGTTAGGCGCCGCAGCTGCATAGGGGAATTTATACTAGGAGACGTGTTTGGTATTAGCGGTGGCGAGTTCCTAGTAATCCTGCTGGTGATCATGGTGGTGATCGGCCCCTCCCGGCTGCCTGAATACACGCGTACTTTCGCCCAGTTTGTGCGTAAAGCCCGCGTGAGCTTGGAGGGCGCTAAGGCTTCGGTACGCGAGGAGCTAGGCCCAGAGTTGTCAGATCTGAAGCTGGCTGATTTTGACCCGCGCAATTACGACCCGCGCAAAATTGTGCGTGACGTTATGGGTGAGGATCTTGAGGCCATTAAGCGTGATCTAAGCAATCCGCTTGAGGCCCTTAAAGAAACTGTCACCGATACGGTTTCTGTAGCCGACGACGTCGCCGTTAGCGGCCGCGATGCCCTGCAGTCCCAGCCTGGGCAAGCTCCCCTGGCTGAGTCCACTGATACTAATGACACCGCCGGGGTTACCGCTGAACAGGCCACTGCGGCTGACACTGACGCTGAACAGGCCAGCACCGGCGCTAGCGCACAGGCTACTGACAGTGACGCAGCCAGCACTGAGACTGATTTTGCCCCTGCCGTTACTGACGCCCCCGAGGCCGCCGAGAGCGGCAATTTTGATGACACTGCCTACATAAACCCGCCCGACTCGGTCACTAGTGCCCAAGTAGACACCGACAACTCCGCTAGCTTGGTCAGCCCGACGCTAGATGACCAAAGTCTTGACGCTGAGCCTAGCGATGCTGACAGCGACGCTGTAGCCAACGCTGACGCCCCAGCGGACACCGCCCCCACTGCGCAGGCCATAGACGCTGCCGCAGCCAATATCGCCCTAGCTCCCCTAAGCGATGCTGATGCGGCCCTGCTAGCGCAGCTACGTAGCCAGGTGGAACTAAGCCCGCGCGACATTTTACGGGCCGCTAACGCGGCCAAGCGCCCCGCCCCAGCCGCAGCCGGCGTCGAGCTTTAAACTACGCAAAATTGGCTTAAAACCGCTATTTATAAAGCAAAAGGGTCACTCACAAAGAGTGACCCTTTATGTATGTTAGCGCTGAGACTTAGATGGCCTCTAACGCTGCGGCGAGGTCTTTGACCTCTTCGGGGCTAATTTCAAGCACCAGTCGGCCGCCGCCTTCTAGAGGCATACGCATAATGATGGAACGACCTTCCTTGACTACCTCAAGCGGACCGTCGCCAGTCCGAGGTTTCATGGCTGCCATGGCATCACCTTTCGCTAATCACGAGTATGGATCCCAAAACGCACACTCAACTGCTGCCAGTATAGTCTTGTAAACCTTTAAATGTGATCGCTAGGTGCGTAAAAACACCAAATTTCATGGCTGCTATTTAACGCTATCAGCACTGCTCAGCACGGCGATGAGCGCGGTTTTCTGCGGCTTTAGCGGCAATCCTGGCGCTAGCGCCAGAAACCACCAGGTCAACCGCCTGCTCAGCATTATCAGCTAGCTGCAATAAATTCATGTCATCAGCACTAATCATGCCTTCCGCAACCATTGTGGTAGACATCCAATCTAACAATGGCCCCCAATAATCTTCTCCCACTAACACAATTGGGAAAGAGCGGGCCTTTTGAGTTTGCACTAAGGTAGTAGCTTCAAACAATTCGTCCATGGTGCCAAATCCCCCTGGCATAACCACGAAACCATCCGAATACTTAATGAACATAGTTTTGCGTGCGAAGAAATAGCGGAAGTTAACGCCTAAATCAACATATTCGTTTAGGCCTTGTTCGTGCGGCAACTCAATTCCTAAGCCAACACTTAAACCGCCTGCCTCATGAGCCCCACGGTTAGCCGCTTCCATCATGCCCGGACCACCACCAGTGATAACCGCATAACCGGCATTAGCTAAACCGGCCCCTACAGCGCGAGCTTGCTCATAGGCGGCCGCGTCTTTAGCAGTACGGGCTGAACCAAAGACGCTGATAGCCGGGCCAATGCCAGTAAGCGCCCCAAAGCCTTCTACAAACTCAGACTGGATACGCAACACCCGCCAGGGGTCCTCATGCAGCCAGGCGGCGTCGTCGGAGCTAGCTAGCAGGCGAGCGTCAGAGGTGTCTCGCGGGATCTGGCTACCACGCAGCAGCACTGGGCCACGGCGATAGGCTTCACGTTTACTCAATTATAATTTCCTAACCTTAGGGCAAATGCCGTTCCATTACTAACAAAGTGCTACTAAAACCATAGCGCCCATATCAGCATCCGAACGCTTTTTGCGCCACCGGCGTGTAACAAAGTAAGGGTATGCAAATCCCCCGAGGTTGATTTGTATTACAACACGGTCTCTTTAGGACCTAATCGCTAACAGCCTTTTATCAGCTTTGCTAGGATACACACAGGTTAATTACTCCCTTAAGAGAGGAAGCCATGGTCCCGTCGTGGTTACTCGCCGCAAACCGGCGTCGCAGCAGTGCGCTAGCTGGGCTTTGTGTTGTAGCTCTAGCACTCCCCACGCTAGCTAACGCAGCCCCCGAACAATCTGTCGAAAATGAGCGTACCTGGGTAGGTACGCAGATCGGCTCTACCATCGCCAAGGATCGGTTCTGTGATGTCAATGGCGATGGCAGGGGCTATGGCTCTACCACCACTGGTAAGCAAGACATCGTTACGGCCTCCCCTTCCGGCCTGGTTACCGTCATTCCGGGCGGCAACCCTGGCGGCAAAATGCCGGTGGCGGGCACAAGCAGCTTCAAGATTCCTGCTTCACCTAATATTTCTGTATCCTGCGTACTTGACGTTGACCATGATGGCAAAGATGAGATACTGGTTTCTTCATCAACTGCTGGTAAAGCTTGGCTAATTTACGGCAGGACTGACTTTTCTGACGTTGACTACACCAAGCTCTCAGAAAAAGGCCAGGGTTTCACCATCACCGGCACCCCGGGTACCACCCACTTCTCAGCCGTCTTCGCGGGTAAATACGACGGTGATTACCAAAGCGACATCGTCGTACTTAACCCTGAGGGCAACCACTCAGTGGCTTATCTTATGAATGCTGATAGTCGGAGCGATAAAGATTTAAACGATTACGCTACGACCAACCGGAAATTGTACAGCCCTGAAGGCATGTTCTTTGATTCCGTTCAACCCGTCGGCAATGTTGATGGTAGTGGCCATACCGACTACGTGCTTACCACCTCTGATGCTAACGGCAAGCACGGTAAGGCTTGGCTAGTAACTCGTATTATAAGCTCTATTAACCTAAACAACGGCTTCCGTCAGATCGCTGAAATCACTCTGGAAGAGAACACCTACCTAGGTAAGGCCACTACAGCTGCTAACGCCGGAGACGTTAACGGCGATGGCTACGATGACACCCTGATTGGTTTTAATGGCGGTGTGGCGCTGCTTTATGGCGCTGGCATTTTGCCCAGGACCTACACGATTAACAGTGCTAACCAGACTGACCCCAATGTTGCGGTGCTTACTGGCGCCGGCTCTGGCTGGTCAGTGGCTTCTTTTGCCCGCGAGGGTAAGCCTCATTTGGTGGCTGTAGGTGCCCCCTATGCAGGCGACGGCGAGGTCTACTACTTCCCGGCCACTGCTTTTACCGCCGGTTCTCACCCGATCAGTGGTTTGGGTGACCAGGTGACCACCATTAAGGCTAAGCAGCCAGGTACTCGCTTTGGTATTTCTGTGGCCTTCTCTGGCGCGTGGCCTACCGAAACCCCTATTTTGGTAGCTGGCGCAGACAACGCCACCAAGGAAACGCCTGCTAGCGCCGCTGATTTTGGCCCCAACGCCTATATTCAGGCTGTGTATTTAGGCCCGGCAGCAACCCCCACACCTGTCCCCACCCAGACAGCGCCAGCCGCCCCCACCCAGGAGCCCACTGCGGAACCTACCCGGGAGCCTACTGCGGCCCCCACCCAGGAGCCCACGGCTATCGCTATCCCGCAGGAGCCTAGGACCCCGCTTGCGCCGCTGCCGGTTGTGCCTGCTAAGCCTTCACCGCTACCTGCCCCGGTTGACGCCGGCGTGTTGGTAACTGACAAGCTGCCTAGCGCTAACGCCAAGGTTAAGACTGGTGCTGTGCACTCTTCTAAGCTGGCTATCACCGGTTTGGATGCTGCCAGCGGCCTAGTAGCCCTGGCCCTGTTGGCTACTGGTGCGGGCGCGCTGGTTTTGCGCTCTCGCCGTAGCGCCTGAGCTGAGTAAACTGAGGGCGTGAAAGACCCTCAGATTGCTCGCCGTAATCTATATGTACGCGTAGCCGCCTCACCTGGTTTCAGTGGGGCGGCTCGTGCTAAACGCGCACGTAGACGCGCGCGCCACGGGCGAAACCTGGGTCTGCCCCTGTTGCGCCCCAACCACCCAGGTTGGAATACTCGCTCAGCCCAGTTTGATCAGGTTGCAGTGGAGATTTTTAGGGAGCTATCCCAGCGCCATCCCAAGCTTGGCCAAGTTGAGCTAGCTGTGGAGGCAGTGCCGGCCTCAGACCCGGCCCCTTGGGAGGATGCCACCTGCCTGGCCCGGTTCTTCCCGGCTGAGCATAAAGCAGGTTTACACGCCCGAATTGTGCTCTACCAGCGCCCTATCCGCTCCCAGTGTATTAGCCCTGAGCAGCTGCAAGAGGTGCTTTATATAGTGCTGTTAGAGCAGTGTGCCCAGGCACTTGGGGTTTTACCCCAAGACCTGGACCCTGATTACTAAGCGGGCACTACAGCCGAATGCGCCGCTGGGCGGTGGCTTCAGTTACTTCAATACAGTCAATCACCGAGATCAGTGTGCCTGCCTGATCACCAGAGGTTTCGCGGCTAACCAAGGTGGCTGGAACTGCGCCGCTAACACTAACCGCCTGTACACTCTCAGGAACCTGCGCTACCTGGGTTGACAGCGCTGGCAGGGTCAGCGTGCTGGTCCAGTTAGAGCCGATCGCGCTAAGCGTGACCTGCTTGGGCTGGGCTGAGGGGTTAGTTAGCAGCAGCTGGCTAGTTACGTCTTGGCGTGGCAGCATAGCTACCCCACCCTGGCCAGTTTGGGCCTGCGACCAGGTGAAATCGTGAATGTGCTGGCCTGACAGCTCCGGGTATTCACTACCTTGTGAGGTAGACAGCGCGGCGGCGCTTACCGGCTGGTCAGAGTCAATTTTTACGCCGTAAGTACCCTGGGCTAGCCCACCTAGCGGCAGGTCAGCCACTTGACCGGCTTTAACATTTAGGGCGCTGGCGGGCGCAAATTCCACCGGCCCGCTTTTACCCAGCAAGGTTACTTTCACATGCGCAGTTTTGGTGCCGGGGTTGAGTACCCGCAGGCGCGGCTCGTTAAGGGACCCGCTTAGGTCCAGGCTCTCTGCGCTAGCAGTGGGGTTGGGCGTCGCGGCAGCTGCGGTTGGGCTGGGCGACGGCGTCGCAGCGGCTGTAGTCGCAGTAGCGGTAGCGCTAGGGGTAGCTTTGGCACTTGCTTTAGCGCTGGGGGTGGCACCTGCTTTAGCAGCGCCGCTAGCTTTTGCACTCGCTTTGGCAGTGGCTTTAGCGCTGGGGGTAGCTGTGGCACTGGCAGCTGCGCTGGGCGACGGCGTCGCAGCGGCATCAGCAGCAGCTGCCTGGGGGGTGATTTGCGAGGCAGCCTTATCAATACTTAGCGCCCCAATGGTCAGTGAAGTGCCCGCCGAGGCCGTAGAAGTAATAATGTCACTGCCTGCCGCAGATTCGCCGTCGAGCTTTTGTGAGGCCACCCAGGCGGCCACGCGACCACCTTCAGCCTGTACCCGCAAAGCTAGCTGAGGGTCGGCGTCGGCAGAGTTTTCCAAAGCCAACTGGGTGGCTTTACCGGGAGCAATAGACAGCTGGCCGTCACTAGGCAAAGAAATCTCGCCGCTAGCACCCCAGGCGGTGACCTTAACGTTAACAGTGGTGTTACCCGGGTTAGCCACATACAGCGTCGAGGAGCTACCCACAATAGTGGCCCCACCAACAATCCAGCTGGTCACCGAGCTTTGAATGCAACCTCCGGCAGTTAAAGAACGCAGGTCTCCACTATCAGAGTAAGCCACCATGGCCCCTCCCACTTTAGTGCGGGAGGCGGATTGATCCAGCTTAATGGTGGCGCCTGAAATGTCGTAGCTAGAGACCACGCCATCCTTAACGTAAGCCTGGCTACCGCCGGCGCGTTTAATGTCGCCAACGCTTAGGGTGTAGCCCACCGGCTGGGTGTAAGCCGGAGCCTGTAGGTTATTTTCGGCGCTAGCAGGGCAAATCAGATCATCACTAGCACTGGTAACGGTAACCGTTTGCTCAATACCGGGCGCATATTTATATACCGACCAGCCATTAGCCTGCCAGGCCAGCGCTCCCCCAGTGCAGGTCAATGCCAGGGCCCCCACGCTAGCCAGGGCGCCCCTCCAGGTTAGACGCTCAGGGCGGGTAAATACTTTGAGCTGCTTCATGACTGCTTCCTAAACGGCACGGCTGCCAACACATAGAGCCCGGCAAAAACCATCAAGGCCAATCCCAGCGGGGTGCTAGTGCCGTACTTGATTTCAACGCGCCCAGCTTGGGAGGGCAAAACATAGGCTTGACGCCACTTATCCACCTTGGTGGGGGTTAAAGCCTGACCGTTGAAGCTAGCTTTCCAATGGCTAGAGGCACGCTCGTTAAGAATTAGGGTGCGGCTAGCGGAGCTGGCCGGCAGCTGAGCTCCAGAAGTGAGCATGGAGGCAGAAACTGCTTTGACTGTATTGTCTGCGCCCTGCGCATGTACCCGCGCGGACAGGTCCGCATGGGAGGGGTTAACGCGCCAAACCATGGCGGTGGGGGTGTCAGCTAGACGCTCCAGGCCCGGGGTGGCGTCCAGGGCACTGGCGGTATCTGCCGCAATCGCGGTGGACTGGCCTTTTTGGAGCAAAATCAGGCTGACACCGTGGCTAGCTAGGCTATCGACAGCTCCTGACTGCTGGCCTTTAAGTAGCGCGCCAACGCTGCTAAGCAAAGCCAGGTTAGCTTCGTCGTAGCTGCGCGATGCGTTAATGACACTGGCCGGAGCCACATCAGCCAGCTGGACGCCGTCGCCACGCCACAACTGCACCCGCAGCTGATCTGCCTGGCTGGAAAGGTACAAAACCCGCTGCTTAGTGGTTGAACGCTGGGACTCTAAACCGATCGCGTTTAGCTGCGTGGAGCTTTGGCTGACCTCCAGTTGGGGGGCGCTTAGCACGCCACCCACGCCGGCAGCCAAAATCGCTAAGGCGCTAAAGGCGGTGATGGTGCGGCCGGGGCGCGCCAGGGTGAAACGCTTAGCGCGGCTAAACACGTCGGCGCTTACCAGGGCCCCTGCCAGGCTCAGCGCGAAGGCGAAACTGACCAGGCCAAAGGGGGTCTGCCCAAAGCGGTGGGCAAACACCACCAGCGCCAGGGCGAGCACCCAACCAGTCAGAACCAGTCGCGCTAAGGCCAGCGCCCGCATTCCACTAAGCGCCCCGATAACCATCAAAGCCAGCGCCAACAGCACGGTAAAGGCAGCCAGCACCCAGCCAGCTGGGCTCAGATCAGTACCCACCAGCAGTTGGTAGAGGCTGCGACGCGGGCCGTTCAGCTCCCCGGCTTGTCCCCAGGTAAGCGCCAGGGCACTGCCGCGCATACCGCTGCGCAGCAAGGACAAGCTGGCACCAATAGCGGGGATTAACACCACCAGGGTGGGGGCGGCCAAAACCGCTAAACGTACCCATTCTCTGCGATGCCATAGCCCATAGAGCAGCATCATTAGCACCACCACCGGGCCCACTAGCGGGGCCAGACAGGTAATTAGCGCCCAGGCTAGGGCGGCGCTGGCCAGCGCGTGGTAGTTAACGTCCCAACGCTTGAGCGGGCGGGCCAGGGCCAGGGGCAGGGCTGTTTCGGGGGCTTCAGCTTCAGTGGCGTCCTCATCGTGTTCACGTGAGCCCACGGTTCCGCGAGCCACCGCTTCCCGGCGCGCCCAGCCCAGGCCGCGCAGGGTGGTAGCTAGGGCGAAGGGAAGCAGTAGGTGCACTAGCGCCGAGTTAATGCGCCCCTGCATCAGGTAGGTCAGGCTCAGCGGGTTAATCACCCAGGCAGCCGCCGCCCAGGCGCGCAGCGCGATACGCCGGGTTAGCGCCCCGGCTGCTACCCAGCCGCCTAGCAGGCTCAGCGGCAAGAAGGCCACCAGCAGCACATAGTTCAGGTTTGCACTGGTTAGGGCCAGGGGCGCAGTGATTGTGCGCGCCAGTGCGAAAGGAATAAAGGTGGCTACCGGCCAGGTGGCCACGCCGTCGCCGCTGGGCAACCAGTTACTGGTGACTAACTGCCAGCCTTCGCGTATGGAATAGTCGTAGCCAAAGGTGAAGTGGCCCGAAACTGCGCCCGCTAACGCCACTGAGCGCAGCAACCAGCCGCCCACCCCTAGCGTAAGCACTAGCAGCAGGCTGAAAACCTGTAGCCGGCGCCGCGCGATGAAGGACAGTTCGCGGCTTTCTAGCTCACTGGGAGCCTGTTCGCGTTCACGCTGTTGGCGCAGCTGACGCACCTGGTCGCGATTGACCTGGCGAATTTCACTGGCAGGCAGGTACAGCTCGTTTAGGGCGCGCCTGGGCAGGCGAGCGTTGCGCATAAGCCGGGTGCGCAGCCCATGCACTACACGCGGGTGGCTTAGCAGCCAGTAGGCTGAGGCGATTTCGTCTCGTGCCAGTTGTCCCTGGCCAGCCAAGGCGCGGGCCAGGCCACGGCCTAGGCCTAGGGGAAGAATCCACAGCCACACCAAAATCGGTGCGGGTACTGCACTTACCTGCAGCCAGTTCAGCAGCTGGGCGATACGGCGCTGACGGAAGGAAAGTTCTGGGTTGGGGGTAGCTGCCGCCTTGGCACGCTCAGTGGTTTCGACGTCGCCCGCCTCAGCGGTATCTGCTGCGCCCGGCTCGCTTTTTGCCCCCTGAGCCTCCTCGACGTCGTCAAGGCTGGCTGCACCCTCAGCGTCGGCAGCGAGCTCAGCACTGGCGTCAGGTTCTGACTCATCCGCAGCGGCGTCGTCGTCGTTGGAGCCAAGCCCACGCAAGCCCAAGTAGCTGGCTTGCCGGTGACGGATCACGGCCTCGGGCACCACAATTACGCGATAACCAGCCAGGCGCATTACTTTAGATAGCTCTAGGCCGTCACCGAAGGGGCCAAAGTGCTCGCTAAAGCCACCAAGTTTAATGAAGGGGTGGTAATCCACCAGAACGCCAGCGCTACCGACTGCCAGCACGTCAACACGGTCATCATATTGGCCCTGGTCGATCTCGCCGGGCACGATCTCATTGGCGCGGCGAGCACTGGCGGTAACGCGCAGACCCACCTCTAAAAGTTTGCCGGGGTTGTCCCAGTCCACCTGTTTAGGCCCGGCCATAGCTACCGAGCGGGCATTGGCGGTGGCGCTTTGTAGATTCTCTAGGCAGTCAACCTGTGGGGCACTGTCATCGTGGAGCAGCCACAGCCAAAGCGGCGTATTGGTGTTGACGTGGCTGCGGTAGTGTCCGCTTTCAATTAATTCGACGGCGCGCGCTACCGCCTGGCCAAAATTCATGGCTTCGGGGGCGTTTATCAGCTCTGTGTGGCTTAGCGCGGTTAAACCGGAGGCTTGCACCAGTGCCTGTAAATCTTCGGTGGAGGCACTGGTGGCCTCAACATTAACTACCAGGGTTAGCTGCGGGGCGCGGGTTTGTAGCGCCAGCGCAGTTAAAGCCTGGTTCAAATACGGACTAACACCCGACGTAACCAGGATGGCAATGGTTTGGGTCAGGCTTTTAGTCGTTAGCACACTCATCGATTCTGCTTAATATCACGCCTTTCGCGCTCAGACAAGCCACCCCAGATACCGAAGCGTTCATCATACGCGAGTGCATATTCTAAACATTCGCGTCGCACCTTGCAGGTCTTGCATACGCTCTTAGCGTCGCGAGTGGAGCCGCCTTTTTCGGGGAAGAAAATATCTCCGGGCATACCCTCGCAAGGTGCGCCTGCCTGCCAGCTTATATCACCCTTTTTGAAAATGGAGGTGAATACGATGGCTGGCTTGCGCGAAGAGTTTGAGGAGTCATCAGTTGACTGGACCCCGACACCATTGTCAGCGGCGTCCTCACCACTGAGGCCACTGCTGGTAATAGGTCCATTCGAGAAGATCTCGTACATAACACGCCCTAACGTTTTGTAATGATGAGCATAGTTGGGGTCAGCTAAGGATACATAGGTCTAGCTGGGACTAGATACCTACGCATCATTGACGTGATCCGCGTGTGGGGGAGGGGGGGAATCTGGTCTAATTTTGCCATGGTCTCTAAATACTTGTCATTTGAACGTTTGTTCGATTTGTTACCGAACCTTTATAAACCGGCCGTCATCTGGTATGGGGTTGACGAGCGCATCGAATTGAGCGGACACGTAGTCAATATGTGGTCTTCAAAGGTGGCCGCGCTACTAGATAGTGAGATTGGCACCCCAAGTTTAACCGTTCATATGGCTCTGCCGCCGCACTGGCGTTCCATTGTGTGGGCGGCCGGAATTTGGCGTGCTGGCAACGTTTTAACACTAGACAGTGACCAGGGAGCAGAATTATCGCTGGCTTGCCACGAGGCAAATTTGGACCCTGAGGCTGAAGTTAGCGTGCTCACTCCCCTGGCTTCTTTGGCACTACGCTGGCCTGGAGCACTGCCTCCGCTTACTCTCGACGGCGCCGCTGATTTGATGTCTTACCCCGACAGTTTCGCACCAATTGCCTGCCCACCTACTGCTCCTGCCTGGCTAAGCGATGGTGAGCTTATCTCTCGCCAGCAAGTTTTAGACCAGGCGGGACTTTATACCCAAACATTAGCGGGTATTAACGATTCACAAAAACCTCAGGAGATAACAGCTTTAACGCCACCAAGCTCAAATCAAGCCGACATCAACCTTGGGCAAACAAATAGGACCAGCCTACTCGCAGATTCAAACTCCAAGACGACACGCCCGAACAGCAAAGAAAGTTACACCAATGAGATTACGCCATTAGCGATATCTACTTCGGATACTCGCCAAGCCTTACTGGCAACCTTAGGGGCTTGGCTAAATGGTCGCACCGCTCTACTGCTAGACCCACAGCTACCGTCACAGCAGATGCGCCGCGCCTTAGCTCAAGAAGGCTGCACCGGCTTAAATATCTAAGTGCTAACAGCCCCCCACAATCGTGTTAGCTGCCACTTCTAACATCAAGCAATTAACATAACTCCAGGCAACCACCCCTCTAAACGGCCCTGGCCAGCAGGTATACCCAAAAATAAATATATTTACATATCTACTTTTACCTACCTACTGTGATGTTAGACATGTTAGAAAATGCCTCTTGTATGACGCACGTTCGTCACATTTAAGCTGTTACTAATAGTGGAATTCCAAATATTCCCACTCTTATAGAAAGCTGACTATCATGCAAACCGCAAAGGCTGCAATTTCACGCCCAGCTGCTGCATTTTTCTGTTTATGCCTATGCATCTACTGCTGCGGTTGCGGAATTATTGGTTCTAAACAATCCGTCCCAAGTGTGTCTGCTACTGTCTCTCCAGATGGTTTGGTAACCAAAAATCAGGAAACTTGGGCGCTTGCTACAGATCCTTATGTTGGCAGCAATAACGGCATGATAGTTGCGGTTACTGAAACCTATATTCAGATTTGTATGAATAAACAGGGCTTGTCATACGAAGTAGAGCCTTATAGCCCCTCACAAGGAACCTCAATTGTGGCTTCAGGCGGCGGGCGGCTGCTATTTAACGAAAAGATAGCCGCAAAGTATGGCTATTCAGTTCCGCGTGAAGACAGTATTCAGCCTCGCTTGGATCGTTGGAAAAAGCAGGATCAGCAACCCCAGGCTTGGAAACAAGCTCAAGAAAAGTGCTCGCAAGAGGCGACTAAAGAGCCACTTGCACAGCAGATCGAACATGATGGGGGAATTTCTCCTTCCTCAGCGCAGTACTCTGAACCTGACGGCCTTAAAGAAGCTGCCCAGCGTTGGCGTAAATGTATGGAACCATTAGGGATAACTGATTTAGCAGAGCGTCCTGATGGAATACCTTCCAAATCGCTATATGACAAATTCAATGGGGTTTCAGGCGAAGTGCAGTACAAGGATCCGTTTGTACACCCTGTATCGGCTTATGAATTAAAAGTCGCTACTCAAGATGCCAAGTGTCGCACAGAAAGCGGATACACCAAACTGCAATATGAAACCGAATGGAGTGCTAGCTATGTATATGTGCAAAAGCACTTATCTGAACTGACTGCATTGCGTCAAAAATCGCAGAAAATTCAGGCTAGGGCGGTCGAATTCTTGAAAGCAAACGGCAACTACGTTTCATAGCACAGGGGGCGAAAGCTAAGCTTTCGCCCCCCCTTATTGGTTAAGTACAGCGTTTAGAGCGCCTTTGGCAGTTAGTGCAAGGCAGCTGGCTGTTTTAGCTGGCTTACGGTACGTCAGCCTGGACCAGGGTGCCGTGACCGCTAACGTTAACGGCGCCGTCGTCGGCACGCACAAAAACAGCCTGACCGCGACGCAGCGGCAGACTCTTACCGCCCGCATTAACAGTTAGCTCGCCGTCAACGTTTAACAGCGTGCGCGGCCCGCGTCCGGGCACTTTAACAGAGCCATCAGCTTCACTAACCGTGGTAACTACCAGCTCAAAATCCTCCACCGGCACGTTATAGGCGCGGCAGTGCTCGCTGAGGCGCTCGGGGGCCGGGCGCATAGGCGGGGCCGCCACATAATCCACGCAGGCCAGCATCTCGGGGGCATCAACATGCTTGTGGGTCAGGCCCGCACGCAGCACATTGTCACTGGCAGACATGATCTCCACAGCCAAACCAGAAATATATGCGTGCACCGCACCTGCGGGCACAAACAATGCCTCCCCCGGGTTCAAAGTAACCGGGTTTAACAGCAGCGCCGCCGCCACCCCAGGGTCGCCCGGGAAAGCCGCCTGCATCGCCATGATGTAAGCATCAAGTCGAGGAGACGGTGAGGCTCCCGCCGCCGCTCGCGCCGAAACCTCATCCACCAGCTGCTCAACCTGCTCAGCTGTAGGGCGAGTCTGCGGGCTAAGCAGCCAGCTAAAAGCCTTCTTAATCCCAAAACGGGTGGGGTTAGCGTGCAAGAACTCCGCTACCGCGCAAGCCAGCGGCGATTTAAGGCCATCAATCACCTCAATGGCACGCCGAGGAGTACGGAAGCCACTAACCGCCTCATAGCGGGTCAGGGCCAGCACCATTTCCGGCTTGTGGTTGCGGTCTTTGTAATTGCGGTTAGGGGCATCAATGGCAATGCCAGCTGCATCCTCATCATCAAAGCGAATGCGTGCCCGCTCAATATCAGGGTGCACCTGCAGCGACAGCGGCTGGTTGGGAGCAATCACCTTAAACAAGTAAGGCAACTGATCGCCAAAGCGCGCCACAATATCTGCACCCATCACCCCCACCGGGTCGCTAGCTACCAGCTGGTCCAAGGTGGTAGGCGAGGTGTTTAGAGCACTGCCATCATCTGCGAGCAGCTGGGTTGGGCCGCCAGCATGGCCGCCAAACCACAGCTCCCCGAAGGGTTTACCGTCTGCGGGAACATTCAAAAACTCGGGGATAGCATTTGGGGAGCCCCAGTCATAGTTCTTAACCGCACCACTGAGTCGATCCATCAAATTTGCTTTCATCTGGTGTGTAAGACTAGATCTACGCTAGCCGATAAGTCCTAAATTGTCAGTTAAACATGGCCCGCTCTACCCGTTTTGTGGCGCACACAAGCCCTTAACCAACCCTTTTGCCTTACCAAGACGCCCAACCACTACCCGCATTTAGCAAGCCCACCGGGGTAAATAGGTGCATTTAGAGCGCAAATAAGAAACAATGGGACTTATGCGTGGCATCGTACTGGCCGGTGGTTCCGGCACTCGACTAAACCCCATCACCCTTGGCACCTCAAAGCAGCTGGTGCCCGTCTACGACAAGCCCATGATTTACTACCCGCTGAGCACTCTTATGATTGCCGGCATTAGTGAAATCCTGGTTATCACTACCCCCCACGACGCACCGGCCTTCCACCGTCTACTAGGCGACGGCTCGCAGCTGGGCGTAAACCTGTCCTACACCGTACAAAAAGAACCCAACGGCCTGGCTCAGGCTTTCGTGCTGGGTGCAGACTTCATCGGTAATGAGTCTGCCGCTCTAGTACTGGGTGACAACATCTTCTATGGCCCCGGCATGGGCACGCGCCTGCGCCGCCACACCCAGCCCGACGGCGGCGTAGTCTTTGCCTACCAGGTGGCCAACCCCAGCGATTACGGCGTGGTGGAGTTTGACGCTGACTTCAAGGCCCTGTCCATTGAAGAAAAGCCGGCCAAGCCGCGCTCCAACTGGGCCGTGCCCGGCCTGTACTTCTACGACAACGACGTAGTTTCCATCGCCCGCGACCTCAAGCCCAGCGCTCGCGGCGAATACGAAATTACCGACATTAACCGCACCTACCTTGAGCAAGGCCGCCTGCAGGTAGAGCCGCTGCCGCGTGGCACCGCCTGGCTAGACACCGGTACTTTCGACTCCCTGGCTGACGCCACCAACTTTGTGCGCACCATCCAGGCCCGTCAGGGTCTGAGCGTGGGTTGCCCCGAGGAGATCGCCTGGCGCAACGGCTTTATCGACGACGACGGCCTGCGTCAGCGTGCCGAGCCGCTGGTTAAGTCCGGTTACGGCCAGTACCTACTAGACCTACTAGAGCGCGGCAAGTAAATCAGCGTCGTACCAGCTAACCGGCTTTAGCGCTGACAGCTGCTAGCGCCACAAAGCGCCACAGCCTTTTAGGCTTCCAGGCCCCGCCAAATGGCGGGGCCTATTTCGTCTCTACCTGGGCTTTAAACGGGCTTTAACCGGGCTCTACGCGGGCTTTAACTGTACTTTAACTAGTCTCTAAGCAGGCCCTCAGCGGGCTTGGGGCAAGCCAACTTTGTACAGCGCATCACTTTTACAGCCAAATACGTTCACATTTATTGCGTAAAGGAATATATTCGAACACGCAAGTTAGTAACGCCACGGTGAACGGATTGTTATGAGTTCCTCCAGCCCCACCACACTATCGCAGCTGCAGTTTGAGGTTTTACGCGCCCTACTGCACGCAGATAAAGCCCTCACCCAGCGCGAACTGCAACAGCTCACCGGCATCTCCCTGGGCAGCGTCAACTCCACCGTGCGCCAATGCGAAGCCGCCGGTTACATCAGCGAGCGCACCCTAACTGACGCCGGTCGCCAAGCCCTAGCCCCCTACAAGGTGGATAACGCCATCATTATGGCGGCGGGCCTATCCCAGCGTTTTGCCCCTATCTCCTATGAGCGCCCCAAGGGTACCTTGCGTGTGCGCGGCCAGGCCCTAATTGACCGCCAAATTGAGCAGCTGCATGAGGCCGGCATTAATGACATCACGGTAGTGGTGGGCTACAAGAAGGAGCATTTCTTCTACCTGGCTGCTAAGTACGGGGTCAAAATCGTGGTCAACTCCGACTATGCCACCCGTAACAACAACGGCTCACTGTGGCTGGTACGTGAGCAGCTGGCCAACACCTACATTTGCTCATCTGATGACTACTTCACGGTCAATCCTTTTGAAGACTACGTTTACCAGGCCTACTACTCGGCCCAGTATGCCCAGGGCCCCACAGCTGAATGGTGCATTACTACCGGTGCTGGCGGACGTATTACTGGCGCTAGCGTAGGCGGCGCCAACGCCTGGTACATGCTTGGCCACGTCTACTTTGACCGGGCTTTTTCAACTACTTTCCGCCGCATTTTGGAAAGTGTCTATCACCTGCCTGAAACTGCCCCCAAGCTGTGGGAGTCAATCTACTTAGACCACATTCGTGAACTGAATATGGTGATGCGCCCCTACCCGGAGGGGGTAATTAAAGAGTTTGATTCGATAGATGAGATTCGCTCCTTTGACCCGCTGTTCCTGGAGAATCTTGACTCTGATATTTTCACCAACATCACCTCCACGCTGGGTTGCCAGGTTGACGAGGTAACCGATTTTTACCCGCTTAAGCAGGGCATCACTAACCTGTCTTGCCACTTTAGGGTGGGCGACCAGGAGTACGTCTACCGTCACCCGGGTGCGGGCACTGACAAGATCGTGGACCGTGCCGCTGAGTTTGAGGCCCTGAATTTGGCCCGCGACCTGGGCATTGACCACACCTTCATCACCGGCGACACGGCTAAAGGCTGGAAGATTTCACGTTTCATTCCCGACGCCGCCAACCTGGACGTTAATGATCCCTCCCAGCTCACCCGGGCTATGGATATGGCCCGCACGCTGCACAGCAGTGACATGCGTCTGTCGCGCCACTTTGACTTTGTCACCGAGGGTCTAAAGTATGAGTCAATTTTGCGTCAGTTTGGGCCTATTGATGTGCCCGACTATCAGGTTATGCGCGACAAGATCATGCGCCTAAAGCGTTTCACTGAGGCCGATGGCTACCAGTTGGTGCCCAGCCACAATGACTTCTTCCCGCTTAACTTCCTGGTTTCTAACGACGAAATCGACCTAATCGACTGGGAATATGCGGGCATGTCAGACCCGGCCGCCGACTTTGGCACCATGGTGGTTTGCGCCAGCTTGAGCCGTGAGCAGTCCGACGCCGCCTTGGCCGCCTATCTTGAGGCTGAGCCCACCGCCGCCCAGCAGCGTCACTTCTACGCCTACGTGGTTTTCGCTGGTTGGTGCTGGTACGTGTGGTCTTTAGTTAAGGAGGCTGAAGGCGACGACGTCGGCCAGTGGCTCTACATCTACTACCAGGCCGCCAGCGACAACATTGACTGGGTACTAGCCGCCTATGAGCAGGCCGCCAGCGACGCCGTCGCCACGCCGGATCAAACCAGCACAAACCACTAAAACCAGCGCAATAAGAACGCAATAAGTAGGAGCAAACGATGCGTTACGGAATTGGTTCAGGTGCCCTGTGGGGCCTAGACACTGTCATTTTGGCTCTTGCGTTGGCGCTTAACCCCTTCGCCACCGACGCCCACGCCTCCCTAGTTTCAGCAGCTTTACACGACGCTATTTGCGCCCTGATCCTGCTGATCTTTATGGCCATGCGCGGGCGCCTAAAGGACACTTGGCGGGCAGTGCACACGCGCAGCGGCCGCGCAGTTATGGTGGCCGCACTGCTGGGTGGGCCTATCGGCATGAGCGGCTACCTGCTGGCTATCGACCAGATCGGCGCCGGTTACACCGCCATCATCTCCACCTTCTACCCGGCTTTGGGTACGGCCCTGGCAGTGGCGGTGCTTAAAGAACGCATGCGGCCGCGCCAGGTTATTGCCCTGGCCGTGGCTATTGGCGCCATTATTGCCACCAGCTACACCTCCACCAGTGTTTCTGGCTCCACGCTTTGGGGTGTGCTGGGCGCCCTGGCGGCTGTGGCCGGGTGGGGCTGCGAAGCTGTGATTTTAGCTTGGGGTATGCGCGACGACGCCGTTGACAATGAGACGGCCCTACAGATCCGCGAAACTACCTCGGGGCTGACCTACCTGGTGCTAGTGGTGCCGTTAGGTGGCGCTTTAAGCAGCACCGGACAGGCTTTAACCAGCCCTGGCGCGATGGGCCTGGTAGCTTTGGCCGCCGCCGCCGGCACCGCCTCCTACCTGTTCTATTACAAGGCCATTGACCTGCTGGGGGCCGCGCGGGCCATGGCGCTTAACATTTCCTACTCGGCTTGGGCAGTGCTGTTTGCCTTCCTTTTGCAGTCGATCGTGCCTGCGCCTATCCAAATCGTGCTGTGTGTAGTGATTTTGGTTGGCACCGTGCTGGCGGCTACCGAAAATTGGCGTGAGCTGACTTCTTTCAAGCGTCAAAGCCGCTAGAATCGCTGTATCGCCCACCTGCAAGTTAGGAAACCTATGAGCGACCAGCAGCTCCTAGACAATATTCACGCCCTGCTGAAAGAAATTTTGGCGGAGTTTGACCGTGTATGCACCAAGCTGGATATTCCTTACGCCGTCTATGGGGGCACCGCCATTGGCGCGGTGCGTCACCAGGGCTTTATCCCTTGGGACGACGACGTAGACGTGCTTATGCGGCGCAGTGACTATGAACGCTTCTTAAGCCTGGCCCCCCAGGTTATAGATGAACGCTTTGCGCTACACAACACGCGCACAGTAGTTAACTTCCCGTTCATGTTCACCAAGATGGTACTTAAAGACACCCTGCTGATTCCTGACTTCGCGGTGGACAGCGACTACCGGATGCCTTTCTTTATCGATGTGCTGCCGGTAGACAATATTCCGGCCGATCCGGTTGCCTTTAAGCGCATGGCTAGGGCCTCTTGGCTGTGGGGGCGGCTACTGTTCCTGCACGGCACTGCCAAGCCTTTCCTGCCCGGCATTAGCGGCACTAAAAAACAGCTCATTTACACCGCCACCACCGGCGCTAACTGGGCTCTTAAAGCCGCTAAACTCTCGCCGCAAACCTTGCAGCGCCGTTGGGAAAAAGCTGTACGGGCCTGGGAGCACACCCCCACCACACGCATGGCTGACTTCACTATGCGCGACCCGGAAAACTGGATTATCACTAACTCTGAGCTGCTGCCTACCGTGCGGGTGCCCTTTGAGGACATCACCGTGCAGCTGCCGGCCCAGTATGATGCCTGGCTGCGACGCGGCTACGGCGACTATATGCAATTGCCCCCGCCCGAGGCGCGTATCGGTCACATCCCGCGCATCGTGGATTTTGGCCCCTACACGGATCTACTGCCCTACCCGCAGGTGAGCGGTATTGGTTTAGAGGATTCGCCCGCTACAGCTACCAGCCCCGCAGCTAACGGGCAGGGCCAGGGACAAACCGACGTCGGCGCTGGGGCCGCTGTCAGCAGCGCTATTGACCCAGATGAGGGCCTGGACCTAGCCAGTTTGCGCCAGGTGCAACTGGCCACCACCTATGTTCTAGGTGAGCTTGACCGGGTATGCAAACAGCTGGGGCTAAACTACGCGGCCTACGGGGGCACTGCCATTGGCGCGGTACGTCACCAGGGCTTTATCCCTTGGGACGACGACGCCGACGTGTGCATGGCACGCGCCGACTACGAAAAACTACTAGCCCAGGCTCCGGCCCTACTGGGTGAGGACTTTGAGCTACTCAGCCACCACAGCCACGCCAACTACCCCAGCACTGTGGCCGTACTTGGGCTTAAAGGCACCAAGTTCATTTCGCAGGCAGCTGCCGGGCGTGACTTTGAAATGCCGATCGGGGTGGATATTTTCCCGCTCGATGCGCGCCCAGCCAGCCAGCGTGCTTTTAAAGCCCAATGCGCCCGCACCTGGGTATGGTCACGGGCCCTGTACCTGCGCGGTAGTGCCACCGCCTCCACCGGTTTAAGCGGCGGCGTAGACAAGGCTGTGCAACTAGCTATGCGCACAGTACACGCAGGCCTTAAAACTGCCCGTCTAAGCCAAGCCAAGCTCATTAAGCACTGGGAGCGCGCCGCCCGCAGCTACGAAAAGCAGGCTGGGGCTAAGACTTGGTTGGCAGATTTCTCCACCCGCAACCCCCAGCAGTGGTCACTGCCGGCAGCGGAGCTTAAAGACACAGTTGAGCTGCCTTTTGAGTACCTGACCATTAAACTACCGGCTAACTATGATGCTTGGCTTAAGCGCGGTTTCGGTGACTATATGACTCCTCCCCCGCCCCAGCAGCGTGTGGGTCACCGCCCCTACCGGCTAGAGTTTGGTGGTTGGCACTTTAACGAAGACGGTAGCCACAGCCGGGATCCCCAGTGAGCGCTTCGCAGCTTAGCCGCGACTATTTTTGGAACACCGCCTCCAGCCTGATCAGCTCATTTTCTATTGTGATCATGCTGGCGGTGGTCACCCATAGCGCCGGTGTGGCCGCAGGTGGGGTGTTCTCACTAGCCATTGCTATTGGTCAGCAGTGGCAGACCCTGGGCATGTATGAGGTGCGTACTTTCCACGTCACCGATGTGCGCCGCGAGTTCAGTTTCCCCATCTACCTGGCCACCCGCATCCTTACCGTGGCCGCCATGATTGGCGGCATTGTGATCTACTCGCTGGTTTCTAGCGGGCTGAGCACCAGCGTGGGGCTGGTTATTGCGATTGCTTTGCTTCGGGTTTTTGACGCCTATGAGGATGTTTTCTACAGCGAGTTTCAGCGTGAAGGGCGCCTAGATTTAGGGGCGCGTGCCTCATTTTGGCGTATTTTCACCACCATGGCAGTTTTCTGCCTGCTGGTGGTGCTCACCGATTCGCTGTTTATCGCCTCCCTAGTTTCCCTGGCGGTATCAGTGGTGGCGCTAGTGGTGGCCTTCTACCCCGGCGCGCGCGCCAGTTTTGGCATCACCCCCAGCTGGAATTGGGGGGCCATTAAGCGTCTACTAATTGAGTGTGCACCCCTGTTTTTGGCCTCGTTTACAGCCATGTACCTGTCTAACGCCCCGCGTTATGGCATCAAGTACTTCATGGATTTCACCGCCCAGGGCTACTTCGCCATCATCTACATGCCGGCGGTGGCCATTAACATGCTTTCCCTGCTGGTATTTAGGCCGCTACTGACGCGCATGGCCACCTACTGGGTGGAAAATAACTGGGGCGGTTTTAACGCCATTGTGCGCCGGGGGCTGCTAGCAACTGTGGGGGCCTTCGCCATAGTGGCTTTAGCTACAGTGACTATTGGCGTGCCCATCTTGAATCTGTTCTTTGGCCAGGACATTTCCGGCTACCGTCTGGAATTGGTGGTGTTGGTAGGGGGCGGGGCTTTAAACGCTGCCGCCGTGATTTTGTATTACGCGCTTACCACCATGCGCCTGCAACGGGCTGTATTCTGGGGTTATGCTGCTGCCGCTGTGGTCATTACCGTGCTGGTAGTGGCAGCTATCCCGCCATTAGGGTTGCTTGGTGCCTCACTAGCCTATCTGGGGGCAATGGCCACCACAGTAATCTGTTTTTGGCTCACTATGCAGCTGCGTCGCCCGAAGGAGAAGTAATGCGTTTCGCAATGGTGTTAAACACCTACCCGCCGCGTTTAGGTGGCGTAGAGATGCACGCATTTAACCTGGCTGATCAGCTCACCCAGCTGGGCCATAAGGTGTGGGTGCTGACCTTAGACTCTGAGCGCTCTATCCGCCAAGACGGCAAAGTGCAGGTGCTTACCGGTATCGGATATCTACCTATTGCTGAGGTAATCAGTTACCCTGCTCTGGGCAGCGCCGCCGCTATTAGCCGCTTCCTTAAAGCCAAGCATATTGATGTGGTTTCCACCCACACTCGCTTTTTCCCGATGAGTTTTGTGGGGGCCCGCGCCGCTCAAAAAGCTTCTATCCCCTATATCCACACCGAGCACGGCTCCAACTTTGTTAACAACTCCAACCCGATTATTGCTATCGGTTCGCGGGTTGTAGACCTGAGTTTAGGTCGCTACGTAACCACCCAGGCCGCCCAGGTTTTGGGGGTTTCTGAGGCTGCCGCTAATTTTGCTGGTCGTCTAGGTGCCAAAGACCCGCAGGTGTTCTATAACGCTATTAACCTGCCTGAAACCTCCTACAGCGGCCCACAGCGCCCCAACCACCTGGTGTTTATTGGTCGTATGGTGGAGGGTAAAGGTTGGGAAACCTACCTGCGTTGCTTGGCTCAGCTGCGCGGCGCAGGCCAGCAGGTAACTGGCCAGATGCTTGGTGACGGCGCCCAACTGCAGGCGGCCCGTGACTTAGCGGCTCAGCTTAAGCTCGACGACGTCGTCGACATCCCCGGGCGCGTCACCCCAACCCAGGTACGCCAAGCCATTGCTGGAGCCACTCTAGTAAACCCCACGGTCTTGTCTGAGGGCTTCCAAACCACCCTGCTGGAGGCTATCGCTGAAGGTGGGCGGGTAGTTACCTTCCCCGTGCCTGGAGCCCAACTGCTTGAGGCTCAAGGAGCACCGGTAAACATCACTAGCACCCGCACGGTGGCGGCCATGACTAAGGCCATCACCGCTATGCTGCGCGCACCTAAGGCTCCTGCCAGCCGTGAGCTGCTTGAACAGTGGAGTTGGCCGGTGCGCGCACGCCAGTATGAGCAGATTGCCGCCCGGGTTCTAGCTAGCTGAGTTTTGTTTGACGGCTAGCTGAGCTTGGTAGGTGGGCGCTGGTCGCGTTCTTGTTTTAGCTGCTCCACTTCTTGGCGCAGCAAGGCGATTTCTTCAGCTAGACGGCGGCGTTCGGCGTCGTCGTGAGATAAATCCACGCTTAACCGCAGCGACAGCAGCAATAGCACCACCCCGGCACCAAAAAACGCCAGGTTCATGGAGGAGAGCACCCCCAGAGCCCGCGACAAGCCGTTCAGCAGGTTGGGGAACACCGAAAACAGTACTGAACCAACCGCAATAACGATCCACCAGGTGCAGTAGCGTTCCTTCATGCCGTAGTTACGCAGGCGAATAAACACCGTCACGAACACAATGACGCCAAAAACAACGCCTAACCAGTAGCTTGACTGATGATGCATTATGCCTCCACAGTGCTAGCTTTGTTTTGGGTTAGGGCCACGCCCAAGGCCAAAATAGCACGCAACAAGAACTTGGCAGCCCTAAAGGGATTTTGGGAGGGTTCTCCCCCGGCGCGCGGACGCATATGCACCGGCACCTGGGTGACTTTTAAGCCTGAGCGGGCGGCAATAACCAGGGCTTCTACCGTGTCGCCTAGATATTCCGCCGGGTAGTTGGCTGCAAACAGTTTAATTGCGCGCTTATCGCAGAGTTTAAAGCCGCTAGTGGTGTCAGTAAGGCGGGTATGGGTTACCCGTGAAAGCACCACTGAAAGTAGCTTCATAGCCCAGGCACGCGGACCGCGTACCTTGTAGTTACCCTGGCCCGCAAAGCGGGCCCCAATCACCACATTGGCGCCGCTTTGGGTGGCTGCCTGTAGCAGCTGGGGAATATCAGCTGGGTTGTGTTGGCCGTCGGCGTCAAGCTGTAGGGCGTAGTCATAGCCGTGGCGTTGAGCGTACAGGTAGCCAGCGCGCATAGCTCCACCCACCCCCAGGTTGTAGGGCAGCTCCAGTACTTTAGCGCCATGGGCGCGAGCTACCTGGGCGGTGGCGTCAGTGGAGCCATCAGAGACCACCAACACCTGGGCGTCAGGGTAGAAATCGGTAAGCTCTTCAAGCACTGAGCCAATAACCTCAGCCTCATTCCAGGCCGGGATAATAATCAGTAAAGAGTTAAGCACTAATTTCCTTAAGGCTCAGCAGTGACTTCACTAGCACCGTCAGCTTCAGAGCCGACGGCGGCCTCAGCGGTGCCAGCAGGCTCAGGGGCGCTGGCCTTGGCAGCAGCGGCCTTGGCAACAGGCTCAGGGGCGTCGTCGGCTATAACAGCGCCACTTGGGGCTGCTAACTCAGCCGGCGCGCTAATAGCTCCAGGCCCAAAAAGCAGCCAGATAGTAATACCTGAGGCCAGCGCGAAAGCCAAGGCCCCCACCATCCAGGTGCTCATAGGGGTCAGCTGGGCGTCTTGCCACCACCATTTCACATCAAAGTTGAGGTTTAAGAAGTGGCGTCCACCCACCAGGCCATGGGTGTAGCGGAAAATCAGTTTATGCATGAACACCGCGTTGACGGCCACCATACCAGCCCAGTACAGCGCGGCCTGTGAGCGGCTCAGTAGCGGGCGTTTAATACCCAGGAACAACCAGGGCAGCAGCCAGGCAAACAGTAGCGGCTGCGCATAGCGTGGCTGATAGGCAAACATGCTGGGGAAAGCCGGCGGAGTAGCTACCAGCACCGAAATACCGGCCATAGCCCCCAGGGTAATAATCACCCCCATAGCCTTGCGCCAACCAATACGCTCAGCGCCCAGCATGACAATGAAGCCCACCAGCAAAATGGCGATCATGCCCGAGTAGCCGTCAGAAGGAATATCCTTCCAGCCGGCCCCAGCCCACAGACCCCAAAAACCAGAGAAGAACTTAGCTAGGTGGGTTACGTTAAGTTCTATAGCTTCAAGCTTCTGCTGCGGGGAAACCGCCTCAGCGTGTCCCTCAGCGATAGTGGCTGACCCCGAAGAAAGCATCAGATACACGCCAATTACACTGGCCAAGGTGGCCACAGCCAGCTGCACCTTATGTGGGCGCCACTTAGCGCAGGCAACGCAGATAGCTAGCGCCACCACAAAAATGTGGAAGGAAGCATCTGCCCGCGAGGTGTAGCACAGCAGCGCCCCCACACAAGCCAAAGCCAGCAGGTACCAGCGCCGTCGTCCACTGGCATAAAGGGAGGCCAGCAACCCTGCGCTAAAGCCAGCCACACCCGTAATTGACCAGCTGGAGGGGTTATTAGAAGTTATGAAATAGATGCCAATAGGCATCCAGGCCGCCCCCATCGCCAGCAGGTAAGCCCCGCGTAGCTTTGGCGGCGCCAGCAAGCCAATTGAGCCCAGTAAAGCCAGGGCTATAACCATATTGGCGGTGCGTGAAGCTATCACCAGGCCCTGCACACCCAGGGGCTTAAACATGTGGTGGAAGTGGTAGTAGCCGTAAGGGTAGTTACCATTGTCGTAGCGCAGCGAGTAGCTAATGCGCTTATCAGAGTAGCGATTACACATCGCCTGTGAAATATCGACGTGGAAAGAAGAACAGGTAGCACCCGGTAAAGCCTCGGGCACACCCACCCGCAGCTGGCCCTCAACCACCTTAGTAGCGCAGCTTTCAGTAACCGGACGCGGACACCACATGGACACCAGGTGGTAGTCGTCATCGGGGCTAGAGCCAGGCGCAGAGGCCACAACCCAACTAAAGCCGCTGACTAATGCGAAGCAAAAAGCCAGCACCACCAATGCTGCTCGGGGTACACGCGGTAGCTTCACGAGGCCGCACCTTTCGTATATAAATTTAACCCTGGACCTAAATTAACAGGTCCAGGGTTAATTCATGCGTTAGGAACGCAGGGTTTGCACGTATGCTTCTAGCAACTGCATGGAATCAGAAGGCTTAAAACCAAGGGCCTCAATCTTGCTCAGATCCATGGTGGACACCAGCGGGCGGGGAGCTACCTGCTTACCCGCAAAGTACTCGGCGGTGCTGATGGGGGTTACGTCAGCGGGGTCATGACCAGTTAGCTCATAGACACGCTTAGCTACTTGCGCCCAAGACACTACCTCGCCACCACCGGTGAGATTGTAGGTGCCGTAGGGGGCCTGCTGATCCAGCAGGTAGATAATGCCGCTGGCCAGATCGCTGGTGAAGGTTAGGCGACCCACCTGGTCATCAACCACGGACGGCTTAACGCCGCGCTCAGCTAGGCCAGCCATAGTGCGGATGAAGTTCTTGCCTTCACCCACCACCCAGCTGGTACGCACCAGGTAGTGCTTGGGGGCGGCGCTAACGGCGGCGTCACCACCAGCCTTGGACTGGGCGTATACGCCTAGCGGGCTGGGCGCCTCAGTTTCGGTGTGGGCCTGGGCGGTGCCGTCAAAAACATACTCGGTGGAGATATGCACCAGGGTGAAGCCGTGCTTGGCGGCGGCGCGGGCCAGGTTAGCCGGGCCGGTAGCGTTAGCCTTCCAAGCTAGCGGGCGGCCCTGGGCAGTTTCGGCGCCATCCACGTCAGTCCAAGCGGCGGCGTTAATCACCACGTCATAGGCGGAGAAATCAAAAGCCTCCATGGCCTCAGTGTCAGAAATGTCTACCTCAGGTAGATCCACCCCGGTGACCTGGTAGCCCGCCTGGGGTAGCTGACGCATCAGCTCGCGGCCCAGCTGGCCGTGGGCGCCGGTTACCAGGGCACGCTTAGCTGCCGGCGGGAAGGGGGTCACTGCTTCTAGACGCGGGTGAGCCAGGTCTTTGGCAGACAGGATGGCTTTATCCAGGCTGATGGGCCAGTCAATAGCCACAGTTTCATCAGCTAGGTTCAAGAAGGTGTATTCAGCGTCCGGCGACCAGTGGTCGTTGACCAGGTAGGTGTAGGCCGTGTTGGGCTCTAAGGTCTGGTAGGAGTTACCCACCCCGCGCGGCACATATACGGCCACGCCCGGCTCAATGATGGTGGTGTAGACCTGGCCGAAGCTAGGGCCTTCACGCAAATCCACCCAGGCACCAAAAACCTTACCGGTGGCTACCGAAACGTACTTATCCCAGGGCTCGGCGTGAATACCACGGGTAACACCCACCTCATCGTTAAATGAGATGTTGTTTTGCACCGGGCCAAAATCGGGCAGACCCAGCGCCACCATCTTTTCACGCTGCCAGTTTTCCTTGAACCAACCGCGGTTGTCTCCATGGACAGGCAAAGTCAGGCGTAGGAATCCGGGGATAGGAGTAGATTCAACGGTTAACTGATCGGGCATTGCTTTTCCGTTCTCAAACTGACGCGGCCTAACAATAGGTTAGCCGCTACCGTGACTTTATGCTTTAAAAAGCTAGAAATATTACACATAGAAGCGCTCGAAGATAACCCCTAGCCCCGCTAAGTTCAGCGCCATGACTGCGGCGAAAACCACTAAGGCCACGGCTGGCACTAGTTTATCTAGCCACGCGCCATGCACTGGACGCCAGGGATTATTTTGCAGGCTTTGCACTGCTGCCTGGGTTAACAGGGCAGGCAGAGCGTATAGCCCTGCCACGGCAGGCAGGATATAGCGGCCTTGGAGCAGGTCGTCGTGTCCAGCCATGATGGAGTAGATAAAGCCCAGCAGGTTAATAGCTACCAGGTAGCCTACAGTTAACGCCAGGCACCACCAGATCCAGGTGGCGGTTTGGTTGCGTTTAGCTCCCAGCTGCCCTGCCCGCTTTTCAGTAACGACGGCGCCCTCCTCTGCGCTCTGAGCAGTGTCCGTAGCCGCAACGTCACCACTTACCCCAGCGGCGTCGTCGGCCTTTACCGCCAGGGGACGCAACCGGTTAAGCACCAGCCGCACACAGCGCTGAACCACCCAGATCAGGCAGATAATCGCAAACAGCTCCATGGCCTGAGCCAGCAGGTGATAGACGCGCGTTGGGTAAAACACATCCAACCACCCAAAGTTACCGAAGAACTGCTTAATCCAGCGAGCCTTAAACAAGGTGTAGTCATCTGCACTCTGGTCATTCCAGAACAGCTGCCACTGCTCCCACAAGCCACGCTGACGCACCGGCCCCATGGCTAGGCCTCCCCCGGCGTTTACCAGGTTCACCTGTGGGCGCGGGGCGGCAATCACTGAGCTAAAGCCCAGCATGACGCGGTAAATCGGCCACCAGATATACACGGCAATGAACCCGCCGGCGCTAAGCGCCGCACCTTTAAAAGCCAGTTTGAAGCTGCGTGCACGCACCGCCACCACAATGAGTGCCAAAGCCACCATGGCCGCAATCAAAATACCTTGCGGTTTAGCCATGGCCACGCCTGTAGCCAGGCCCGCACCGGCCAACCAGCGTAGGGGACGCTGCGCATTTAGGGCGCGGGTAGCTAAAGCCAAGGCCCACATGCTGGCGGCAATCACCAAAATGTCGTTGTTAATAATGGCACTTTGGTGGGCAATCATGGGGTGAGCCAGTGCCGACAAAGTCACTAGTGTGGCCACCAAAGCCCGGCGCGGGAACAGCTGACGGGCAAAGTAAGCCATACCCAGCGCCCCCACTACCGCTAAAGCCACTGATAGTAGGCGCACATCGTAGTACTGGCTCAGGCCCGTGTGCGGCGAAAGCTTATACACCAGAGCCCCAGCCAGGTAATAACCGGGCGGATACTGGGTCACTTGCGGACGTACCAGGGCGCGGTCAGGCAGCTGATTGAGCTGTCCGTTTAGCGAGGAGATCTGGCTGTAGTCAAACCGGTCTGTGCCCCAGGCATAGAACAGGTTGGAGGATTCATAAGCGCGTACTAGCTGTGGAGAGTAGTTAGCTGAGCCCCGAGTTAGGCCGCTATCTGGGCCATTGTGGGTGGCTAAATACTGTATGTAGGACACATGCTGGTATTCATCCATCCCGTTGAAAATAGGGATAACTGCCGCCCACACTAGCGCCTGGAACAGGGCGAAAGCCCCAACCAACGCCATAGTCCAGCGCGAGCGCCGCACCGCCAAAACAGCAGCTGCCACAGCGCTGACGGCGGTAGCCGCAAACCAAATCACTAATGCGGGGGTGCTGACCCACCAGGGGCCTAGTCCTTGGGAGCGTTGCAGGCCGCGCTGCAAGGTACCCCACCAACTGGCATCGGAGTAGATGGGTAGCAGGGCGGTGGTGGTTACTTCCCCACTGCCGCGCAGGTTCTCTTCACGCCCGGCCAGCTCTTGATCGTTTAGGGTGGCCCCACCAGCTTTAAGTACCTGTTCGCCGGTTTTGATCTGGTAATTGGTTTGATCCGAAACGTGACGTTTGCGCTTTTCATTGGGGCGGTCAGGGTCTGTAGCTAAGACCGGGTTGTAGTAGCGGGTAACTACCACGGTGGGTTTGTCAGCTTTAACGCTTAGCGCCACTTGGTAGGTTTTGCCTTTAGAGTTGGCGATGGGTTTAAAACCCATAATTTTGGTGCCCGAGTCGTTTAGCAGGGCCTGGCTACAGGGCAGGCTTTGGCTGGCCACCTGGGTGAAGGTTGGGGTGGCTGCGGCATTTTGGGCAGAGGCGCTTGGGGCCGGCGCGCTTTGGGTTGGCGTGCTGTGGCTCGACGTCGCTTGGCCTGCTTTAGCTTGGCCCGCCTGCTCCTGGGGAACTAGGGCTTGAGTGCCAGGCTGGGCGTGGACTTCACTTAGAGTCAGCTCTAGGCGGCAGCTAGAGTCCATAACGCCCAGTTTGAATTGACCTTGCAGCCCGTCTAAACCGTTCTCGACGGCGGTGAAGCGCTGGCGCAGAGTCTCGCCGTCTTTAATTGACACAAAGCCGCCAGAAAGCGAGTCACGCAGCAACTGCTGTTTATCGGACAGGTGCCCACCCTTGGCGGGAACAATTAGCACCGCTGCCGCAAAGGCTGCCGCTAGCGCCGCCACTACCGCCAAGGCGGTTAGAAAAGCCGCGTTTTGCCGCAGTTTTACCAGCATTTTAGGCTTTAGCTGCAGCGGCATACTCATAGGCCTTAATGTGTTCTACCGCTGCGCGCTGCCAGGTAAATTCGCTGGCCCGCTTTTGGGCGGCTGCCCCTAGCTGCTGGCGCAAGGTGGCGTCAGCGCTAAGTGAGCTTAAAGCCTCGGCGATAGAGTCGACGTCGGGTTCACAGTAAGCTACGGCGTCGCCACCCACCTCAGGCAAAGACAGCTCCCGGGTGGTTAGCACGGCCGCGCCGCAAGCCATGGCTTCTAGCACCGGCAGGCCAAAGCCTTCGCCCACACTGGGGTAAGCCAAAACCTGGCAGCCGGAGAGGAAACCGGGCAGATCCTCTAGCGGCAGGTAGCCCGGGCGCAGTACGCGCATGTGGCTGGGCACGCCTGCCAAGGCCGGCTCGATTTCTTCATCCCAGCCTTTACCGCCTGCTAGCACTAGGGCTGGCGGGTTGGGCTGCTGGCTAAAGGCCTGCACCCAGGCCCGTACCAGTGCGGGCACGTTCTTACGCGGCTCTAGCGTGCCCAGGAAACCGATGTAGGGCTGGCCGGTTAGACCTAGGCTGGCGGCTACACGCTCACGCTCAGTATCTGAGACCGGGTAGAAACGCTTGGTGTCTACCCCGTGGTAGGCCACGAAGTAGTTTTCGGGGCTACCCCCGGCGTATTTGATGGACTCGTCACGGGTGGCAATGGAGGGCACAATCAGCGCGTCGGCGTGGTTGGAGGCGCGGGTAATGGCGGCGGTGAAGAACCGCTGTTTTAACGGCGAGTGGGCCTGGGGGTGGGAGAAGAACGTGGCGTCATGCAAGGTTACGGCCACGCCCACATGGGGTAGCGCCAGGCGCGTGGGGTAAGTGTAGTGAGGGCAGTGCAGTACATCTGGGCGCCACTTACGTACCAGGGCCGGCAGGCCCGACTGCTCCCAAGCCATGCGTACCGGGCGGCGTTCAAGCAGGTGCGGCACGGTGATTATGTGAGCGCGCGGGGCGCGGGCGGCAAAATGCTCGGCGTCGCGGCTTTGCACCGCCAAAGCCAAACTAACGCCCTGGGATACCAAACATGGCACCAAATCATCTACATAACGTCCCACGCCGCCCAAATTTGCAGGGATGGCCGTGGCATCTAGCAGCACCTTCATGTCACTAGCATAAAGGTAAAGCTATGGGCGGTAGTCTTGGCACATGCGCTTGTCGTTTGCTTCCGCCCCCGCCACTGAGTCTTCAACCGCTAAAGAGGCCGCTCAAGGTGCTTTTCAGGCGCCTAATGATGTGCGCGTGGCCATGGTGGTAGAGCAAATGTGGCAGCCGGTACCTGGTGGTTCTGGCACTTATATCACTAACCTGGCCCACAGCCTGCGCGCCCAGGGGGTGAAGGTTGCCGGTATTGCCGCCCGCCGCAGCCATAATGATCCGGGCTCCAGCGCGGTGGGTTTGGAGACTATGCCGGTGCGTTACGCGAATTTGCCGCGCCCGGCCCTGTATGAGTCTTGGAACCGTTTGCATTCTCCCCTGGCTGAGGCTATTTTGCCGGCCTCTGACCTGGTTCACGCCACCACTTGGGCTATTGCCCCCACCCGTAAGCCGCTCGTGGTAACCGTGCATGACCTGGCCTTTTTGCGTAACCCCGAGCATTTCACTAAGCGCGGCAACAGCTATTTCCGTAAATCTTTACAGCGCACCATTAAAGAGGCCCAGGCGGTGATTGTGCCTTCCCAGGCCACCGCCGATGACTGCTATGAGGCCGGAATTGACTCTGAGCGCGTGCATGTGATTCCTCACGGCGTTAGTGTTCAGGAGGTAAGCGCCTCCCAGATTGATCTTTTCCGCACTGCCTATGGGCTTTCACGCCCCTATGTGCTGTGGACTGGCACCCGTGAGCCGCGTAAGAATCTGCCCGGCCTGCTGCATGCTTTTTCCCGTATTGCCGGCGAGTTCCCGCAGTTGGATCTGGTTTTGGTGGGGCCCAGCGGGTGGGGCGACGACGCCGTGGAGCGCCAGTTGATTCAGGCTATCGGCACTTCCCGTGTGCACGTGCTCGGACACCTGGCCCAAGACACCCTGCAGCAGGCCTATGCGGGGGCGCGTGCCTTTGTGTTCCCCTCCTACTGGGAAGGTTTTGGCCTGCCGGTGCTTGAAGCTATGGCTCATTCGGTGCCGGTGGTGACTTCGCTGGGTACTTCCACCGCTGAGGTGGCCGCAGATTGCGGAATTTTAGTGGAGCCTAGTGACCCCGACCAGATTGCTGCCGGGCTGCGCCGAGTGCTTGGCCGCGAACACGACCACTTTGCTTTGGCCGGCTATGAGCGCGCCCAGGCTATGACTTGGAAAGCTTGCGCTAAGGCGCATCTGCGCGTCTACCAGCAGGTTATGGAACAGGCCAAAAAGTGAGTCAGCAGCGTAAAAGTGTGCGGGTAGTAATTGTTAACTGGCGTACCCCGCTGTTAACGGAGCGTGCTGCCCGCTCCTTGTGGCCCCAACTGCAAGCTGGCGATGAGCTGGTAGTGGTAGATAACGCCTCTGCCAGCACCGATCCGCACGATAATTCCCTGACCCACTTACGCCATCTGGGAGCCGAGCTGGGTAGCGCCGGCCCGGCTCGCTTTGGCCTGGTGCAATCTAGGCGCAATGGTGGATTTGGATATGGGGTTAACTTGGGGGCGCGTAACCTGCGCCAGGACGCCTTGGTGCTGCTAAACAGTGACGCCTACGCACTGGAGGGTTTTGTTGACGCCCTGACTGCCCCGCTGGGGCATGATCTGGTGGAGGCCACTACTGCCCGTCTGCTTTTGGAGGGTAGGTGGCGTCTTGTTGGCGGCGGCGCCGAGCCAGCCAGCCCGCAGGCCCCCAGCGCCGTCGGCCCTAACAACCCCGACGGCGTCGAAGCGCAAACCGAGCCCACCACTGGCGCCACCCAAAGCACCGGCTCAGCCCAGCTGCGGGGCCTAGATGGCGGCATCTGGGTTAGCGACCCAAGTGGCGTGGAGCTAATCAACTCCACCGGCAACGTAGTAGATGCTTGCGGCAACGGCTATGACCGCTCCTGGCTGGCCCCAGCCAAGCAGGAACATGACAGCCCTGAAGTGTTTGGTATTTGCGGTGGGGCCTGCGCGATTAGTGCCCGTGCCTGGCGCCAGTTGGGCGGGATGCGCCAAGACCTGTTTATGTACTACGAGGACACCGATTTTTCTTACCGCCTGCGCCGCTCTGGCTACAGCGTGGAGTATGTGCGCCAAGCCCAAGCCCGCCACGCCCATGCGGCTTCATCCAATTCGGCTTCAGAGGCTTTTACCACCTGGAATACCCGCAACCGGCTGCGTGTGGCCGCTCGCTATGCGCCGGCCTCGGTGGCGGTGCGAGCCCTAGTTAACACTGGTGGACGCATGCTTTTAGGCCCCCAGCGTCAGGCTCGCGCCCAAGGTTTAGTTCAGGCACTGGCCCACGCCCCACAAGATCTATACGCACGTATCGGCTAGTTTTAACCAACTAGTTTTAGGAGAAATGCCATGAGCGCGCTAGTTAGCGTGATTATGCGTACCCGCAATCGCCCCATTTTTCTCTCCCGCGCCCTGGCCAGCGTGGCCAGCCAGCAGCTGGGTGACTATGAGCTGATCATTGTTAACGACGGCGGCGAGGGCCAAATTGTGCAGGCGGCCCTGGATAAAACCTCCCCTGAGCTGCAAGAGCGCACCCAGGTGGTGACTAACCGGGTCTCTAACGGGCGCGAGGCTGCCCTGGAATCTGGTTTGGCCTGCGCCAGCGCCCCCTTCTTCGCTATTCACGACGACGACGACACTTGGGACCCACAGTTTTTAAGCAAAACTGTGGCATTTTTGCAGGCTCATCCCCACCTGGGGGCGGTGGCTGCACGCACCCAGCTAGTTAGCGAAAAACTTGAATCTGACGGCACTATCACTATTCTTGAGCGAGCCGATTTGGCTTTAGAACGCCACAGTTTCAATCTGATCGATATGCTGGTGGGTAACTATATTCCCCCTATTTCCCAGCTAATTCGCCGCACCAGCGCTGATCTGGTAGGGCATTGGGATGGGCGGCTGAGCACCCAGGCTGACTGGGACTTTAACCTGCGTCTATTGCAGGCCCAGCCGGCAGGTTTCCTAGAGGGGCCGGCGCTAGCTTTTTGGCATCAGCGCCCAGGTTTGGCTGGTGAAAGTGGCAACTCGGTGATCACTGCCGCTCTAGAGCATCAGCAAGATAACCTGGCTATTAGGGAAAGCTATCTGCGTACCGACTCCCCCAGCCCGGCTTTAGGCCAGGCACTGGTTAGCGCCGAATATTATCGCCGCTCCCAGGCCCAGCTTGAGCAGGTTTCCCAGGGTGTACATGAGGCTCTAAACCTGGTACACGCGGATTTAAACCAGCAGGTAGCCGCCTTAACTAAGCAAGTGCAGCAGTTAAGCGAGCAGGTAGCCCAATTGCAAGAACTGACCGGGCAGCTGCAAGAGAGCACTTTAAGTGCCCGGCTGGGCAAGCTGCGCGGGTCAGTTAACACAGACTAAAGGCTGCGCTCAGCTGCTGCGCACTGCTGCTGAGCTGCAGATCCGTCAGTCTTGCTTTTGTTCAGCTTCGCGTTCGGCTTCCTTCTGCTTGCGCAGTTCTTCAGCTAGCCGGATCTGTTCACGAGCTAGCTGATCAAACTCGGCCTTACCACGCGGGGTGATTGAAAGCATTTCGCGCTCAGGCTCCAGCTTGCCATAGCTGGCCCCCAAAATTACCAGGCCACCGCTTTCCATGCCCGGCCCGGGCAGTACATCAAAGCGCCGTCCCCTTTGCAGGGCATCAATAATCGCGGTCATTTCCTTGTTCTGGATGGCTGCGGAGATAGTGAAAGAGCCCGGCGACAAGTTCAGGGCTGGAATATGAATCTGCAGGCTGCCGGTACCCGGCTCAATAGAGCGGGGCACAAAACCGGCGTCGCGCCCATGCAGGCCCCACACCCATACGCCGTCGCGACTGTCGATAGAAACCCCAAAAACAGGCTCCTCAATGCGCTCATGGGCTTCATAGTCCAGGCGAATATTTACTGCCTGGCCCGGACGCACCATAGTTACCGGCGCACCGGACTCATCAAGCACTTCAATCTTGGTGATCTGTGCCTGGCCGGTACCAAAGCGAGTACCGCCGCCTTCAACCTTAATAGCCTGGTGGGCCACGTCAGAGTAAGTGTCCACCACCTGGGCGGCGTTACCCACCTCCACCAGTTTGCCGTGATCTAGCCAAGCTGCCTGGTCGCAGAAGGAACGCATCTGCTCAAGGCCGTGGCTAACCACCACCACTGTGCGTCCGTCCTGCTTAAGCTGGGCGAACTTTTCCATGCACTTGTTTTGGAACTCTAAGTCACCAACTGCAAGTACCTCATCAACCAGCAAAATATCTGGCTCTACATGGATAGAAACCGAAAAGCCCAGGCGCACATACATACCTGAGGAATAGTTTTTAACCGGCTGGTCAATGAAGCGTTCCACGCCGGAAAAATCAATAATGGCGTCAAGTTTAGAGTCAATCTCTTTAGGGCTCATACCCAAAATGGCGCCGTTAAGGTAAATATTTTCACGCCCCGACAGCTCCGGGTGGAAACCCGAGCCTACTTCCAACATGGCGGCCATACGGCCAGTGGCACTAATAGAGCCAGTGTCGGGGGTAAGAATCTGGGCAATACATTTAAGCAGGGTGGATTTACCTGAACCGTTATGTCCCAGCAGGCCGAAAGTTTTACCGGCAGGGATATCGAAAGTAATGTCCTGTAGCGCCCAGAAATCCTCGTATTGGGCCCGACGACGCTGCAAAAACGCGCCTTTAAGGGACTGGTTACGGTCTTTATAAACCCTAAAACGCTTAGAAACGTCGTTAATAGTAATTGCGTTAGTCATTACAGCTCCTCCACAATGCGCGCACTGTAGCGGCTAAAGACCCAGCGGCCCAGCCCAAAAGACAGCACAGCCCAACCCAGGCAGCCAAGCCACACGCCTAGTGAGGGGTTAGCGAAATCGTATAGGCAGCTGCGGTAAGCCTCTAAAAACAGCTCAGCCGGGTTCATGCGGAAAGTGGTGGTCAGCGGCAGCGGGTGCCCATTAATCTGCCAGCCCTGAGCAAACAGTCGGTTTTGTAGCTGATCAAGCATAGACAGCGGGAAAACCACGCCCGAGGCATACATCCACACCTGGTTAAAAATCTGCCACAGGTGAGAGATATCGCGGAAATAGACGCTGGCAATAGCTAGCATCATACCCAGACCGGTAGTAAATACGGCCGCTAAAACGGTAATAGCGATTAGCTGTGGAATAAACAGCAGCACTGTCGGGCCGCCAGCAATCAGCATAATTACCAGCAGCACCGTTAATTCAAAAGCGAAATCATAAACCAAAGCCAATACCGCTGAATAAACCAGGGTTTGGCGTGGAAAGTACACCTTGGTTAGCAGTCCAGCGTTACCCACTAGGGAATCCATGGACCGCATAACCGAGTTAGAGATAAAGTTCCAGGCAATAATGCCCACACCGATCCACAGCGCGAAGGCATCAATCCCCGAGTTTTTACCAGGCTCCACCCCGCCACGGAAAACCAAGCCGAAAATCACCGAGAAAACCGCGATGGTGGCCAGCGGGTTGATAAACGACCAGGCACGGCCCAGCGCAGTTCCCTTAAATTCTGAGGAAATAGAGCGCCGAGCCATCCTCCAGGTCAGATCAATGACCCGTTTACGCTCGTTCATTACCCTCCTTAGTGTCGATGTAGCTTACGTACAGTCGCGGCACCTTTACGAACTAAGCGATACGCGGGTTTAAGCGCATTGCCTACCTTGGGTTGGCGCAACATGATGTTGACTTTGATGCTTGCCAACACGTTGGGTATTGGACCACCGTGAGCTTTAAGGTAGGGAACTTGATCAATAGTAAAGGGAGGTAGGAATGAGGAGACTGCAGCCAGCTTGTACTCCAAGTAGCCGTAGTAAACCTCAGCCCACTTGGGGGCTAGCACTGGGCGCACATAGAAGCCTTCGCTCAGTGCAGCATAAGCCATAAGACGCTCTAGCACGTGGGCCAAAGAGCCATCCTTATAGCCGCCCTCAACGGGGAAGTTTTCGGGCTTAAAACCGGCGTTAACCAGCTTGGTTAGGGCCTGGGGGCGAGCAATGAACATGGAGCCGTAGGTGGCCAGGGGCATGTCCTTGTCGAAGGGGACATTAATCCCCAGGCGTTTGGCCACAGCCTGAGCCGGCTCACGGTTAGTGAACCAGGCGTGGCCCATGGTTGGGTAACCCATGTGCGGCAGCGGGGCTAGCACCATCCCCAGGGCGGGGTGGGCGGCAAATTCAGCCAAAATATTGGCCACATGCGCACGTGAATTTAGCAGGTTGTCGTACAGGTGAGTTTTAAACAGCTGGGCGGCGTTGTAGTCGTCCTGAACAGACTTCTTGGAGTGAATCTTGACCACAATGTCCCACTTGCCGCTGGCCAGCACATCATTGCAGTCAACCAAGAAAGCACCAATGTCACGGCCCCGGTTGGAGGCCACTACACGCACTTCACCTTCAACCCCGTAACGCTCCATGACGGCGCGAATCTGGGCCTGGTTTTCCTCATTAGAGGTGGTGGCCACCAAATAGTAGCCCTTGGGCAGTACCGATAGGCGCTGAAGAATTTCCTCAGCCATATCGGCGTAGAAAATGTGGGCTACAGCCAAAACTTTCTGCTTGGCGGCAGCGGCGTAGGTTTCCTCACTGGCGCTTTGGGGCACCACCCAGGTCAGGCCGGCGTTAGTGACCAGATCGCGAGGCTTAGAGGTGCGTGCCAGGTTAGACAGGATCAGGTCCGTGTCATAGCCGGCAGCGCGGGCCTGCTCCAGCATGTCTGCACCAATAATCGCAAAGCGGTCTAGGTGTAGGGGGTTGTGGAATAGGTTGCGGCGTTTAAGGATGGGGCAACCGTCTTGCAGTAGCAAACTGGCGTTATCAAACACCGGGTTAGCTGAAGGGTAGTCGTCTACGTTGTAGGCCACTTCATGGCGGTAGCCCAGGGCGTTGAAGTAGCCGGTGAAGCGGCTTTCGTGCCACTGGATAGAGTCGTTGTAAGACTCAATTGGGGGCATGTCTTCCCAGTAAGCGCGCCAGTCTTTAGTGGTGCTCAGGCTGGAACGCACCGCAATCCAGTGGGACTGGATGTGGCGGGGCATAACCAATTTAGGTAGGAAGGGGTGGGGGCGTACTTCATCGTGTTCAGTGATGCCCCAAAAGTCGGTGTTCCACTTGTCTGTGCGCTCAAATAGGCTGGCCCAGGGGTGGATGGGGGCGAAGAAGGTGTAGTTAAACAGCACCAGCTCGTCATAGTCGCCCATATGGTCCCAGCCCAGGTGACGTAGGCCGTCACGGTAAGCGCCGACGTCGTAGCCGACGTTTTTACGCTCCATAACTTCGCTAGAGACTGACTCTAGACGCTTACGGTTAGTCTCATCCAGGGGCGAGTTAGACACCACCAGCAGGTAGTCCATGTGCTGCTGGAGTGAACCCAAGCAGCCCAGGATGTAGTCGTCTACTTTGCCTTCAGGGTCATAGAACAGGAAAATACCGGCGCGTTTCACTCAGGCCTCCAGGCTTTCGCCACTTAGCGCCAGGATCTGTGCGATCTTGGTGGCGTCTCCCCACACTCCAGGAGAGTCGTAGGGGCGGTCAGGGAAAGCTCCATACTGCAGGGTTAGGCCCAGGTTGTTTTCGTGGATGTAGGCCTCTACGCGCTCGGCTAGGCTCATGGGCTTGCCGGTGCAGACGTTGATAATGCCGTCGATCTGGTCTTGGGCTACCACAGCAGAGATCTGACGGGCCAGCTCGGTGATGGAGATGAAGTCGTATAGGTTCTTGCCGGTGGTGAAGGGGAAGGTGGTTTTACCCTCATTAGCGGCAGCAAGCAGCTTGGAGAAAATGGAGGAGCCGTGGGCGTCGTCGCCAACAATGTAGTAGGCACGAATCCATTGCATCTGCGCCCCATACTGGTTGGCTAGTAGGGCGGTGATTTGGCGTAGGGAGTTCTTGGAAACCCCGTAGAGAGAAGCCGGATTGCAGGGGGTGTCGGCGTCGATGGCGCCTTCCCAGTAGCCCACCTCGTGCATGGAACCCATGACCGCGATCTGCTTTAGCCCACCTTTTAGTAGGTTTTCAATCAGATGGTAGTGCTTGGGTAGATCATCAATATGAGCCGGGGAGTTGTGCACAAAACCGTCACGCCAAGCCAGGTGAATAACTGCGTCGGGGCGGCCAAGCTGGTCGTAAATATCCTCACCAGCATTGAATAGATCTACATCCACGCGGCGAGCACGTGGATCTACTTCATCTAAGCGCAGGTCAACCACACTTACGTCAAGCCCGCGCGCGAGTAGGGCCCGCACCACGTGGCGTCCGATATAGCCGCCAGCACCAGTTACCAAGACAGTTTTCGCCATAGTTAGTAGTTTACCAATCAGCTTTAAGCACGTCAGCTTTAATGATGTAGAGACGAGTCATGCGAGATATGGCATTATTGACATATTCCGCATGTTTTCCCAGGCATAGAAAGTGAAAGCCCATGCACGTTCTAATTACCGGCGGTGCTGGATTTATCGGCGCTAACTTTGTACACCAGACCCTAGTGCGTCACCCTGACGCCAAAGTCACGGTCCTAGACAAGCTAACCTACGCCGGTAACCCGCTGTCGCTAGCGGATGTAGCCGACAAGGTAACCCTGGTTGAGGGTGACATTGCTGACCGCGACACGGTTGACCCGCTAGTGGCCGACGCCGATGTGGTGGTGCACTTCGCCGCTGAGTCCCACAACGACAACTCCCTGCTTGACCCCTCCCCCTTCATCAAGACCAATCTGGTGGGTACTTTCACCCTGCTAGAGGCGGTACGCGCCCACGGCACCCGCTTCCACCACATCTCCACCGATGAGGTTTACGGTGACCTGGAGCTGGATGACCCCTCTAAGTTCACCCCCACCACTCCTTACAACCCCTCCTCCCCCTACTCCTCCTCCAAGGCCGGCTCTGACCTGCTGGTACGCGCTTGGGTGCGGTCTTTCGGGGTTGAGGCCACTATCTCTAACTGCTCCAACAACTACGGCCCCTACCAGCACATTGAGAAGTTCATTCCGCGTCAGATCACTAACCTGATCGACGGCGTGCGTCCCAAGCTCTACGGTGCCGGCCAGAATGTGCGTGACTGGATCCACGTGCTAGACCATAACGACGCCGTATGGGACATCATTGAGAAGGGCCGCATTGGTGAGACCTACCTCATTGGTGCTAACGGTGAGAAGAACAACAAGGAGGTTGTGGAGCTGATCCTGGAGCTCATGGGCCACGACCCCAGCGACTACGAGCACGTTGCTGACCGCCCCGGTCACGACCTGCGCTACGCCATCGACAACTCCAAGCTGGTTGAGGAGCTGGGCTGGCAGCCTAAGTTCACTGACTTCCGCTCTGGTCTGCAGGCCACCATCGACTGGTACCGCGACAACGAGGCCTGGTGGCGTCCGCTCAAGGCTGAGGTTGAGGCTAAGTACGCTGCTCAGGGCCAGTGAGCAAGGCCTAATTAACTAGCAAATTCCCCCGGGAGCAATCGAGCTCTCGGGGGACTTTTAGTAGCGCAGCCTTTAGCGCGCGACTTTCAGCGGCGCGCCAGAGGCGGACCAATTCGGCGCAGTAGGGGTAAGCTGCCCCCTTGCTAGCAGCGCAGCTTGTACAGGTAAGCCCCACCTTGCTGGTCTACCAGCTCCATAGTGTCGGTAGGCCAGCGCACCAGCGAGTTATCCCAGCGTAGCGGGGCGCGTCCATCAGCCAGGGGCCCGGTGTGGTAAGGCCACAGGTTAGAGTGGGCATCCTCAGTTAGATAGTGGGTTACCCCGTAGCTGCGCAGCAGCTGGCAAGAACGTGAGTCTGGCCCAAAGTAGAGGTAAGCCTTAAGGATTTTGGCTTCCGCCGAGGTTTGGCTGGGTTCGGCGCGGGTGGCGTACATGACGCGCACATTAGCTAGCGGCCAGGCGTAGGTTTCTCCGCGTGAAGGAGCGCCAATTAGCTTATCGCCCGGCCCCATATGGGTGGCTGAGCGTTGCAGTAGGATGCGGGCGTCGTCGGACAAGATCGTGCCGTAGTCGATATGCCCGCTTAAATAGACTCCCTGCAGCTGGCGGATATGCCCATTTGCCGTGCCGACGACGCCGCCAGCCCCCAGCAACACTAGAGCCACCATGGCCGCTAGGGGGCGGCGCGAGAATACCTTTTTACCCCTGTCTAGCAGCCACTCAATAGCGCCGGCAATCAGTAGCAGACACAGCAGTAGCGCTAGGGGTTGTATGCGACTTTTTTGGGTGTACCAGGGGGCACCAACTAGGCGACCAATCCAGTTAGGCCCGTCGGTTAGCATAATCAGCGTCAACACTAGCGCCCAGGTGCCCAGCAGTAGTTTGCGCCGGCGCTTATAGGCCTGCCAGGCACCAATTAGCACGGCAGTTGCCACTAGCGGCGCAGCTAGCACATTGGCGTTGGCGGTGGGCCCATACATGCCCCGGTCAGTTAGGCTTTGTAAAAGCCCCACAAGCCCTATGCCGCCGGGGCGCTCAAAGGCAGCCATAGCACTTAAAGTAGCGCGCGTAACCCAGGCTCCCCCAGCCACCAGCGCGGCGGTTAAACCCAACAGGCTAAACACTAGTTTGCGCGGCAGTGCACGCAAAGCCAGCCAGATCCACGCGGCTAAGGTGGGAGCCATTAGCACGGCCATATTGAATGCGGCCGTGCCGTGAGCCATCAGCGCCCCAAAAGTGCCTAGCAGGCAGCTAAACACTAAAGGCCACCAGGTTTTGGGCCCTTTAATAGTTCCAGGTAAAAGCCCAGGTAGGTGTAGGCGCTGGCCCAGAGCAGCTAATGCCAGTAGGGCGCCGGGCAACGTCAGTAGAGATAAGCCGTAGGGCCACACTGCCAGTGAGGTCATGGCTGTCCAGCCCAGGCCAGTAGCCAGGCAGCCGACTACCACCAAGGCGGCGCCAGCCCAGGGGCGTGGGCGCCTAAAGGCACTTTGCACTAACCCCAGCAGCACGCAAGGCCATAGCAGCCCTAGGCAGGCATAGACCGCAGCCAAGCTAGCCACTGAACCATTACCGGGAATCAGTGCCACTAAACAATGCCACAAGGTGGGATAATAAGCGCTTTTATCGGTGAAATAGAGAGAATTTAGGCCCCCAAATGGGGAGGGATTACCGGCGTTACGAATAGCCATTACCGCGCTTTGGTGAAACACCGAGTCAAAAGCTTGGGCGGGCGCACCCCAATCAGGCAGGCCAAAAGCAAACAGAGCCAGCGTCGTCGTGGCTACCAGGGCCACAGCCACCAGCCCACTTAACACTGAAGCATTAGCCAAGCCGGCGCGACTCTTGCCCACCCAAGCCCGCCTAGGGGTGCCCACCCAAGCGTCTCTAGGGGCGAAAAGCAAAGTTCCACGTGAAACAATTGCCGCCACCAAAGTAACTAAGAAAATTAGCCAGTAGCCGGCTGGCAGCTCCCCCAGAACCGGCACCCTAGAGAGCCAACCCAGGCCGGTCAGCTGACTAAAGGGGCGATACCAGTGAATCCCTGCCGCCGCGCAACCCACCTGGGCCAGGCTCGCCACCCCCAGGCCCAGCGGCACAGACATAGACAGGGCGCTGGCCCCGCGCCAGCCCGTTAACCGAGCCAGCCCGAGGCCAGGGAGCATTATCAGCGCCGCGAAGCAGACCGCAGAGCCGATAACTGTCAGCATTTACTCGCCACCACCGATGGTGATGCGCGGCACGCCGACGAATAATGCCGGGTTAGTGACGCGGCGGCCGTCGAGCAGCAGGCGCACACCCGGCAGGTCAGCCGGGGTCAGCTTGCTGTACTCGGGGTGGTCGGCCTGCACAATGGCCACATCCACGTTCTCACCTAGGTGATAGGGCTGCCAGCCGAAGCCTTCCAGCTCCTCATCGGTGTACATCGGGTCCTGCACCAGCACCTGAGCACCGGCGGCACGCAGCGCGTCAACCGTGGGGAACACGCCAGAGAAAGCGGTTTCCTTAACCTTGCCACGGTAGGAGGCACCCAGTACCACTACACGCAGGCCGCTCAGGTCACCCAGGATCTCCTTGGCGCGGTCCACCACATACTGGGGCATGGTGGCGTTGAAGGAGCGGGCAGTGCGCACCACGGAAGCGTCGGGGTCAGTGGACAGGTACAGGCGCGGGTAAACCGGGATGCAGTGGCCACCCACCGCGATACCGGGGCGGTGAATGTGAGAGTAAGGCTGGGAGTTGCAGGCATCAATTACGCGCTGCACGTCCACACCGATCTTGTCGGCGTAAACCGCGAACTGGTTAGCCAGGCCAATGTTTACGTCACGGTAGGTGGTTTCAGCTAGCTTGGCCATTTCGGCAGCCTCGGCGCTGCCCATGTCCCACACGCCGTTAGGCTGGGGTAGGTCTTCGCGCACGTCAAAGTCCAGCAGCTGCTGGTACAGGGCAATACCGCGACGGGTGCCATCCTCGCTTAAGCCACCAACCAGCTTGGGGTAACGGCGCAGGTCCGCAAAGACGCGGCCGGTGAGCACGCGCTCGGGAGAGAAGATCAAAGTGAAGTCGCGCCCCTCTTCTAGGCCACTGATCTGCTCGATCATGGGCTTGAAGCGGCCGCGCAGGGTGCCCACAGGCAAGGTGGTCTCGTAGGAGACGATGGTGCCGGGGGTTAGGTGGGCGGCCAGAGACTTGGTGGCCTGATCCATCCAAGCAAAGTCAGGCTGCCAGGTCTCGTCGTTGACGAACAGCGGCACTACCACCACTACTGCGTCAACCCCGGGGATAGCCTCGGAGTAGTCCGTGGTGGCGCGTAGACGACCGGCGGGCACCAGCTCGGCTAGCTTCTCGGCCAGGTGCGCCTCACCCGGGAAGGGCTCTTTTCCGTCATTTACCAGCTCTACGGTGCGGGGGTTAACGTCAACCCCAATCACCTCATGACCCTTGCTAGCAAACTGTACGGCCAGGGGTAGGCCAATCTTTCCTAGAGCGACTACCGCAATGCGCATCCGGTTTTCCTCACTGTTTAGGGTTTTCAGGCTGTTATCTATTTTAAGCATGTGTGCTGGCAGCTGCGACGGCGTAAATCTCTTTGTACTTGGCAGCAAATGCGCCTAAAGCAAAACGGCTCAGGCAGCTTTCACGTCTACGCTCGCGTCCAGCTTTATCGCGCGGCCAGGTAGAGACTTGCTTTATGGCCGCCCCCAGCTCAGTTGGGTCCGCGCTAGCTACGACGACGCCGTCGCCGTCGCTAATGACCGTATTGGCACCCCAGGTGTCGGTGGCCACCAAAGCCGCCCCCGTAGCCAGAGCCTCAATTAGCACCATGCCGAAAGATTCGGTGATTGAGGGCAGTACAAATACGTCTAGCTGTTGGTTAAAGCCGGCCACATCCTTGATCATGCCCGGCAGTTCCAGCTGTTTTTCTACTCCCACCTGGCGGGCGCATTGACGCAGACTGGACTCAATTTCATCAGTTAGCGGGCCACCAATTACGAGCCGGGCATCTGCCCCTAGCTGGGCGGCAGCGAAGGATTCAATCACTAGCTCGGGGCGTTTAACCGGATCCAGCACCGACAAATGCCCCACCACCAGGGGCTTGTTGCTGTGGTCTGATACCGTGAGCGCCTCCAGCTCGGGCGGTAGTAAGTTGGGCACATAATCCCACTGGCCCCCCAGGCGCTGGGCAATGAAATCTGCGTGACCGCGCGAAACCCCAATGCGTTTAGCGGCGCTGGCGGCCACCTGCTGCTCAGCGCGACGGCCTAGGCCGGTACGCACCGGCATGTGGCCTAGTGAGCGGTGCTCGGTAAGCACCCAGGGCAGCCCATATTTGGCAGCCAACAGGTGGGTTAGGAAACCTGCCGGGTAAAGCGAGTGGGCGTGCAGCACATCGGGGCGCCCAAAGCGGCGTACATAGACCCTAAAAGCCTGCTCTAACTGGCTAAAGGCGGCGCGAGCATCAATCCAGCGGGCTTTAGGCAACCATGCCGGCAGATCCACGCGCACCACATTTAGACCCTCTTCCTGACTGACGCGTGGCCGCGAGCGCCGTGCGTTTAGACCCCGCCGCCAGGCGGGCCCATAGACCGGGTGCATTTGCGGCGCCAACACACCCATTTGCAATCCGGCGCCGGTCATGGCTTGGGCTTGTTGGCGGAAGAAAATTCCGTGTACGTCCTCTGGGCTGGCTGGATACCAGGAGGGAATTACCAGAACATGCATTACTCACCCATGATTTTGGTGATGTAACGCTCCCAGATCAGCAGCTGGCTGTCGGCTGACAGCTCGCGTGCGTGGGCGTGGGAGGCAGCTTTGAATTCCTGCACTTGGGTTTTGGTCAGGCCTTTTAGTACTTGGGCTAGGTCGCTGGCGCTGTAGCCTGGCGCCACCACGCCTAAACCGGCTTCTTCAACGATGCGGGCCATCTCAGGGCTGGGGCCTACCACTACGCCTAGGCGGGCCTGTACAAAGTCAAAGAGCTTGTTGGGCAGGGCGTTGGCGAAGTTGAAGTTGATGGGTGGTAGTAGGTGCACCCCTAGGTCGTAGCCGTTGAGAGTTTCAATTAGCTGCGCATAGGGCACTGGCGGGTGCACGGTGATGGCACTGTTTTCCTGGGCGCGCTGTTTTAGGTGTTCTAGGTGCTCAGGGTCGTTGGGGGTTAGGTATAGGTCTAGGGTGCAGTTACCGGCTTCGATGACGCCGTCCACGATGGCTTCAATGTTGCGTTCGCGGTGGGAGGTGCCCGAGTGCACTAGGCGGATGGGCTCAGCTACCGGCGTCGGGCTTAGCTCCCAGTAGGGCGTGGCGTTGGTGACCACCCCTACCTTGGCGCCGGTTTGTACCTCATATTCCTGCGCGATGCGCTTGGAGACGGTGGTGACTGACTGGCAGCGCGGCAGGTAGCGCTGGCATAGCCACAGGTACCAGGGGCCAATACGCTTAGCCCAGGGGGCGTGTTCTTCCTGTAGGCGTGGGAAGTATTCGTGAATGTCGGCGTGTACCCCTAGGCGTGGGTGTAGGGAGAGGGCTAGGGGCACGGTGTCGATGTCGTCAGCTAGGACGGCGTCGAATTTGAGGCCCTTTAGGGCTTTGGCGGCGTTGCGCACATCTGGCATCAGCCAGTAGCCGGCTTTGTAGGCTTTTAGCTCTAGTAGCACATCCCAGGTTTTGCCTGGCAAGGTGGCGTGGGGTAGCTCCAGGTGGCGTTTGACGCCTTCGGGGGCGGGGCCAAAGCCGCAGGTAGTGACCTCATATTTGGGGCTGAACAGGCGCACTTGTTTAAGTACTCGCGCGTCGCGAGCAATGGGGGAAAACGAGATAATCAGTAGTTTTTTGCTCATATCTGCTCCTTAGGCCAAGCCCGCTAGGTGTGCCTGCACGGCGAATTCGGGTTCTTTTTCCACCAGCTCTTCGAAGGTGCCGCTGGCTTTGAGTTCACCAGTGCGCATGAAACAAATCATGTCGTTGTGGCGGATAGTTGATAGGCGGTGTGCCACTGATATCACTGTGACTTGTCCGTGCAGCTGGGAGATGGCATTGGCGACGGCGTCCTCGGTTTTGGTGTCTAGCGCACTGGTGGCCTCATCTAGCACTAGCACCAGCGGGTCTGAGTAAAGGGCGCGGGCGATACCTAGACGCTGACGTTCGCCACCGGAGAGGGCCAGGCCGCGCTCACCGATACGCTCATTGATGCCCTCGGGGCGCCCGGCTATCACCTGGGAGAGCTGAGCCATTTCAATGACCTGCTTTACGCGCTCTTCGTCATAGTCATCCCCCCAGGTCAGGGCAATGTTTTGGGCAATGGTGGCGTCAAAGAGGGTCACTTCCTGGGGGACGTAGCCGACGCGTTTACGCCAGGCACCTAGCACATCATCCATATTTTGCTGGCCAATGAAAATCTGGCCTTGTTGGGGTACTAGTAGCCCCAAAATAATGTCTACCAGCGTGGATTTACCACTACCGGAGGTGCCCACAATACCCACGGAGGAGCCCATGGGGATGGTTAGGCTTAGGTCTTTAACGGCGCTGGTTTTGGCGCCGGGGTAGGTGAAGGTGATGTTTTCTAGGCGCAGCGCGTCAGGTTCACCCTGTAGCTGCTGGGTGCCTAGGTCTTCAGCGTTTTCCTGGTAGCGCTTGGCGTCGTTAATGTCGCGCAGTACGGCCTCTAGGTGGGGCAGGGAGTTGGCGGTGGTGGTCATAACTGACTGGAAGGTCACGATGGTGGGCATGATCCTAAAGCCGGCCACACCAAATAGGGCAATTGCGCTAAGCGCCCCGGTGGTGCCTTGGCTCCACCAGGCCACGGCCCCTACCAGCACGAATCCACCCACCATGGCGGCTTCAATTACGCGCTGAGGCACGGCCCCGAGGAACTGGATGTTGGCGCGGGCTCGGGTGGAGCGTTCACGATTTTGATGCACTACACGTGAAACATCAGCGAATTTGTCGCGCAGGGTGATTTCTTTAAGGGAGGAGACCATTTCGGTCATGAGTTTGGTGATGCGCAGCGAGTAGCGCATATTTACCCGTCCGGCCACCACGGCTGAGCGGGAAACCACCAGGTTCATGAACATGGCTACCAGCCCCAGGTACACCAGGGTGATGAAGGCAGTTGAGGGCTGGGCTACCAGCAGCACCGCCACTACTGCAATAAAGCTGACGATCTGCTGGGGTAAACTCACCGCCGGCAGCAGCACACCAGAGATAGTGTTGGCGATACCCACGTCGGCCATACGCACAATTTCCGCCGTCGAGCGCGCCAAACGCTCAGTCCAGGGGGCACGGATGTAGGCGTCAAAGAGCTGGTCACCAACCACCATTTCGTAGCTGGCAAAGCGGCGGGTGGCAAACCACTGAATCACTAAAGCCAAAATGGCTTTCAAAATCATCAGTGCACACACCACTAGCAGCAACCAGGGATAGCTACTGGAGCTAATCTTGCCGATCAGCGGCATAGTCATGGCCTCACCCTTGATCATGGGGGTGAGCATTAGGGCCAGTAGACCTAAAGCAACCGTATCCAAAATCGCCAAAGCTGAGGTGGATACCATGTATATCCACAAGAACTTATTAGTGCCCTCCGGCAGCAAGGGTACTAACTGGCGAATTGCGCCTATCAGCCGTTTCATTTGTCTCCCCGGTTGAGGGTGTCTAGCAATTGGTTTAGTTTACGCGCGCCCCAATGGGCTACGCGGCTTTGGCGGCTAAACCAGCCGCGCACACTAACCGGAGCCACGGTATTAGCCGGTCCGCCTTGGTTCAAGTTGGCGGCGGCTTGGCGCGCACCCAGTAGGCGGGTTTGGCGCTGATCATCGCTGACCCCCTCACCGCCAGCAACGATCAGGGCTTCAACCAGGCGCGCCTCATTACGGCTAAGGGCCTGATAGTAGCGCGGGGCCAGCATAAGCACCTTGGTTAGTAGCGTGTAGAGGTAGTCAACATCATCCAGGCTTAGATCGTGGCTGTGTTTGGCCACTGCCGGCAGGATGCTTTTACGTACCAGGCGCACGGCCAGGGCGTGGCGGGCAGCAGGTTTTAGCTGCTCAGCCCAGGTGGAGCTGGCTACAATATCCACCCCGGCACACTGTTGTGCAATGGTGAAGGGGGTGGAGGTGACCCGCACGCCACCGTCGTCGGCCTCAATATATTTAGGTGCGCTGGCGGGCAGCAGGTCGATGCGCTGGGCCACCATAAATAGGCGACTGGAGTAGGCCAGGTCCTCCCCTGTGCGCAGGCCCGAGCTCATGCGGATTTGGTAGCGCTTTAGTAGCTCGGTGCGTACCAGCATCAGTGGCCCGGTGCGGTAGGTGAGGCGGTCTTTGACTGGGTCTAGACGACGACGGCGCCCCACACGCACCGGGGGTAAGTCTAGGGTGCCGGTGGCAGCCTCTAGGGTGGGTAGGATCAAAATGTCGACGCTGGGGTTAGCTTTGAGGTATTTAGCCCAAGCTTTACCGGCCCCGCTTTGATAGTAGTCGTCTGAGCCCATGGCGGTTACATAGGGGGCGGTGGCGGCCTCCAGGCCGACATTTAGCGGGCCAGCCGGCGAAGGAATACCGTCTGTGCAGGTCAGGATCTGTACGCGGGAGCCAAATTGTTCTAGGCGTTGGCGGATAGGCTCAGGATCAATATTGTGCACCACCACGATTGCACCATTGGTGGTGTTGCCTTCTACCACACTGGCTACGGCACGTTCAATAGGACGCTCATAGCGGTGGATGGCGATCACTACCTGCACTAGGGGCTTTTTTGTCATTGCGCCCCTCCTAGCACTACCTGATCTAGCAGCGGCAAGGTCACCTGGGCGTCAAGGTTAGCTAACGTCCACTGGCTGGCCTGCTCAGCTAGCTCTGGTTTAGTTAAACCAGACTCGTTGGTGTTATCCAAAATGCGTTGCGCTGCGGCACGCGGGCTGTCCACTACCCAGTCAGCGGGGTAAATGGTTTCGGGCCCACCCAGGCTGGCCATGCCCGGCCAGTTACGCACTACCGGCAGGCAGCCCGAAGCGGCGCCTTGCTGCACTGAAATATGTACGCCTTCAACCATAGAGGAGGACAAAATCACGGTAGCTTTACGCAAAACCTCGGGCATATCGCTGCGGTAACCCAAGCTTTGCACGCCCAGCTGCTGGCAGCGCTGGTTGAAGCTATCCCAATAGCTACCCCCAGCTGTGGGCTCCTCCCCCACTAAGGTAAGCTTCCAGGGTTTGTCAGAAAGCTGGCGCAGCTGCTCAAGCACATCTAGGGCCCAGTTGGGGTCTTTAACTAGGCGGTCATAGCCCACCAGCATGATGCTGTATGCAGCCGGCTGGAGTTTGGACAGCTTAAAAGAAACCAAATCCATACAGTTGGGAACATAGTTAATGCGGGTGCGTTCAGCTAGCCCCAATATGGTTGAGGTCAGTGCCCGCGTCACCGGCGGGGCAATGGTGATTAGGTCGCAGACGTTTTCCCAACGGGTAAGCAGCGGCATCATAGTAAATGCCTCAAATTTGTGAATGCGCACCAGCAGGCGCGGGCTACCTACGCTAGTTAAATCCGTGCCGCTTAGACGCGCGGCCAGGGCACTGCCCCACTCCACATAGACTGTGTCAGCCCACTGTAGATCTTTACGTAAAAATTCCGGAACCTCAGCGTCACGGTTTTCTAGCCGGTCACTGATAGTTTTTAGGGCTGAGCAAAAATCTAGTTCTTCGTCTCCCAGCTGGCGGATACGCACCTGGGCTTTTTGCGGCCAGTAGCCAATGATTGGCTCCATGAAGTTGAAGTTTGTGTCGGTAAGCACCAGTAGATGCTCAGCGCGTGGACGCTGAGCCTGCACCACATGGGCGCTTACCACCTGGTTACCGTCTACCTCAGCCCAAGGCAGATCCACGCCGGTGGTGGCCACCTGAGCGGGCTCCACTATGGCGCCGTCGCCGCGTAAACACGCCACCACTGGGGAGGTAAACAGGTAACTACGCAGACGCGGATCCATCTCAGCGATAGGCGAATGGCTAAGCCCCTGCTCAATGGTGGGGTGGAAAATCAGTTTCAGGGCCTCTAAAACCTGTGCGGCGTCGCCCTGGGCCCCGGCGCGTTCAAGCAGGACGCTAGCGTGCTCTAGCCAATTGGGGGCTAGCTCCTGGTAGGAGCCATCTGGGTCTGCCTCTAGGCGCGACAAATCCAGCAGTACCTGGGAACGCGCTTGGTCTACCATACCTGCCCCCTTCCACAGCATCCGCGAAATGGCGCCGTGGCCCTGGTTGGCGGCCACATAACCAGCTTTAACTAGAGTGTCAGTTAATTTACTCATCAGTGTCCTATAGTTCTTGAGCACCGGGCCAGTGATCGTATTTAACGCCCGGCTGGGGATCTGGGATACCGTTAGGCTCCCATTCGGGGTCTGCGGGGCTAAGAGTTTTAGCCACTACTGGGCGTTGGCCCAGGTTACATACATCAATGCGCCATACCACGGCAGAGCCGTCAGAGGCGGCAGCTATCTTAGTGAAACCACTCCAGGTGACCACGCCATATAGGCCGCTGCGGTACTGGGAGGTGTCGTAGCCGCTAAAACGCCGGTTTACATCCTGGTAGTAGTAGTCGATGCCGTGTTTACGCAGCAGCTGGCACACCTTGGGGTCAGTGTGGATCTTGCGGAAGTTTTTAAGCAGGTAGGTGCCGTCCACGTCCTCAGCTTTAGTACCGGCAAACACCCACACGCTACGCCGACCGGTCATAAAGGGCAGTAAGCCTGCCCCGCTTACCGGGTCACCAATTACTACCGCCTCACGTGGCAGTACGTCAGGTAGGCGGTGAATCATGGCCAGTTCAGATTCAGAAACCATGAAGTTAGCGTCTGAGGTGTTGGGGAAAAACACCTGGCGGGTATCGCCCAGCAGCAACGGTGCGCTCAGGCCGGTAGCAGCCAGGAAAATCACTGCGGCACTGGCCAACACTTCACGCCCATGCAGGCTAATGCGTTTAGCTACCTCCAAGAAACCCAAGGTGAGCAGCGGTATTAAAGCAATAGCTGTCATGGCTTCAGTGCGCAGCGGGTTATTGTAAAACACTCCGGTCAGCTCAGTTAGCACCGGGATAGGCGCCATGGTGGCAAAAGTTAGCGGCAGGCAGCACAGCCACGCCACCACCAGGGAGCGGTACTTACAGTAGCGGAAAGCCGTGTAAATTCCCGCCAGCTGCAAGAAAGCCAACGCCCAGTGGATAGGAGTAAGTAGATTTTGACCCACCGTGCCGTAGGAAAGCAGCGGCAAAGATTGCAGTTTGGCACTTAAATAGTTCCAGTCACGCACCGTGCCCCGGTGGATGTAGTCATACCAAGGGCCGGGCACAAACACTGCCACCGCCACCGCGATAACCACACCAAAAGCTAGGGCCAACAGGGCCCCACCCCGCAGATGCTTGCCGCCGGCCACCATCCGGTAGCCCTCCAAACCGGTACGGGCCCAGGCCAAAATCACCAGCGGCCAACCCAACACCACCAGGGCTGAGGGGTGAGCTACCGCCACCCCATAAACCGCCGGCAGCGGGGTTAGTAGGGCACATACCCCCAGCACCTTATGGCCACTGCGCCAGCTAAAACCGCAGCGGTGCACGCATTGCAGCATAAAAGCGGCCACCGCCGGGCATACCGCCACCGCCAAACAGTAGGGCCACATGGCTTTATCAATAGTTAGCAGCCAGGGGAAAGCCGGAATCAGAGCGGTTAGGGCCAAAGATACATAAGGCGCCAGAGGGCGGTCAGTGAACAGCTCACGGCTCAAATAAACAATCGAAATGCACCACAGCAGGGCCACCAAAGCAATCAGGGCGTTGGTGGTGGCCACATTAGTTTCCCAGGAAGGAGAGGCCAAAGACACAATTTGGTGCCACACCGTGGGATAGAAACTGTGGGCCTCAGTTAGCCCAAATAGGCGCTGGTTAGCCGAAAACATAGAGGTGTTTTCGGTATTAGAAATAGCCCACACCTGGTTGTAGTGGTAAAGCGCATCACCCAGCTGAATCGGCCGGTCACTGGCCCCACCATAGAAGAACGGAAAGGCGCTAAGCAGCCAGGTAGCCACTGCTGCCCCAATTAGGGAGGCGTCGGCTCTAAGCTGCTCTTTCCAGCCGTCTAGCGCGCCGTCTCCACGAGTAACTGAAGCTGGGTCAGCGCCAATCCAGCGCCGCAAAGCCCAACGTAAAGACAGCATCAACAACGCACACAAAATGGTGGCGTTAATAACCGGGTTCCAGTCCCAGTGCAAATGCGCCCGGGCCGCCACCACCCCCAGCACAGAGTAGAGCGCAAAAGAGAAAGCCGGCGCCAAAGCCAGACGTCGCAAACTCCCGCGCAAACCAGCTGACACCGCCAACACCCAGCCCGTCCCAAACAAAGCCAATAGCAGGGACGGAAGGGTGGTTAAGGTAGGCAGCCAGTTAGCAATCAACGGATCACATCCACGATTACCCGTGCTACGGCATCAGCAGCTGCCCGCTGGGAGCGATTTTCCACCACCCACTTGCGTAGCTGCTGGCGCCACTTAGGAGTCTGAGGGCTTTGGGCACGTTTGAGTGCGGCCAGCATGGCCTGGGCGACGTCGTCCACACGGTAATCAACCGCCCAACCCAGATCCTGGCTACGCACCTCTTTAACTACCGGGCCTAGGCCCGCATAAATCACCGGGGTGGCGCAGGCCAAAGCCGAAAGCACCTTAGTGGGGTAAGCAAAGTCGTAGCCCTGACCGGGTTTAATCGACACCAGCGCCGCCACCGCGTCACTTTGCCAAGCTGCAGCCGAGCGGGGATCTTGTGGGGGCAGCACCAAGGCGGCCGGGGTTTGGGCGGAGTAAGCGTCGTTTATCTGCTCAGCCAGCTCAGTTAGCACCGGCCAATGCGAACCCTTACCAATGAAAACCAGCTGCGCCTGGGGGACCTGGGCACGTACCTGTTTAAAAGCCTCCATGAAAATATCGGCACCCTGCCACTCACTGGCCGTGCCAGCATAAATAAAGTAGGGGCCAGTAACGCCATGAGCCGCACCAATATGGCCAGAAACCGGGGTAAAACGGTCAGTGTCAATACCGTTATTAACCACCTCAACACGCCGGGCCCCCAGCTGACGGGCTCGGATAGCGACGCCGTCGTTAACCGCAATCACAGCCTTAGCCCCCCGCATCGCGAAAGACTCCATAAGCTGCACAGCCTTAGCCACCGCCGGGCTGACCCCGGTAGAAACCGTGGCGTCACTCCACACATCAGGGGCGTACCACACGTAAGGGATACGTCGCAGAGTAGTTACCGCACGCACCACCACGCCGGTAGTAGGCGGGGGTTCTACCAGCAACACCGCCGGCTTTTTAGCCGCCAGCAAACGGCCAAACAAGGGCAGGTCAAAAGACATATAGGGCACATAGCCGCGCAGGTAGCCGGACTTATCGCGCAGCACTGGCCAGCGACTAACGCTTACGCCCTGGGGGTCTTCAGGTTTAGGACCATCAGCTGGGGGCTGGCTGGTAAGTACCCGCACCGGAATGTCTAGCCGCCGCAAAGCCCGTTCTACGCCGTCGAGCCTGAAAGAGGCCGCAGCCGCCTCCGGCAGATGAATACGGGTGGCCAGGGTTACCCCCTTAGCCTTAGCACGCGCTAACTTGTCGGCAAAAGGCTGGTGCGCCTGAGTTGCCATGCCGGCTTGCTGATCACTCACGCTTTAGCCCCCTTTTGTCCTAGTTCAAAAGCTACCTGCTGGGCGCGCTGAGCCCAGGTGTTGGCCTTACCTGCAGCCTTAGCCTGCCGGTGCAGCTTGTTTACTTCCTGTGGATTAGCTTGGAGACGACTCAGTAAAGTAGGCAGCACCCCACCCCCATAAGGAGCCACCCAGCCGGCCTCATTATCGGCTACCACCTGGGCCGCCAAGGTACCTGCAGAAGCAATCACCGGCTTACCGTGACCTAAATATTCAAAAAGTTTAACCGGCGCCGCAAACTCACGATACGGGTCAGGCTGCACAAACAGCACGCAAGCATCAGCATTGTCATAAAGCTGCTCAAGCTCAGCCCCACTGAGGTGCACCACCTGCACCGAGCTATCCATGAGCGGCTCATACTCACCGCGCATCTGCTCCCACTGCTGCTGGTGAGTGCAAATAGTTAGATTCACGCCGGGCGTAGCCGCCACCGCTCGCACGCATTCATGCAGCTGGTAGTGACCAGAAACCGAGCCAATATAAAGCAGGTTCAACTGCCCATTATTAGGGCTGGCGCTATCCACCAGCTCACAGCCTGGCGGCAAGGCCGCCATACGGTGGGGCGGGAAGATGGGCACATGCGCCCCCATAGCCATACTGGGCAGGTAAAGCACATCCACATAGCGCTTATACCAAGACAGGTCATAGTTGTAGACCGCGCTCATAATGGTGGCCATAGGCTCACCTACGCGCTCGCGATAGTCACCAAATTTCCAGTAAATATCGCGGTAAAACAGCCCCGAGGGGATCTGGTAGCGGCGTGCCAGGGCAAATAGTTCCACATCCAAAACCGGGTGCGGCGGCAGGTGGCGCGCCTCGGTGAGCATGGTGGGAATGGTGGCTGACTCAGAGTAAAGAAAATCGATTTTCTGCCCAGCTGCCAGGCGTGCTTTTAGAGCTTTAATGGCCCGACGTCGTCGGCGGCCATCACCGGTAACGTCCAGCACCTCATAGCCAAGTGATTTAAACGCGTCATACATGCGCACAGGGCGAATCCCGGAGGCAGAGGTGGCCTGCCGATTTAGAGCGTAGGGGGCGTGATAAACCATAGTAGGCATAAGGCAATCTTACTGTTTAAGCACCTACACTTATATAGCCAGGTGAATAAACCCCACCGGTATCTCGGCTCAGGCACATTATCCCCGCTAAACTGGAGTCATGCGCGTTATTTCCGTAGTCGGGGCCCGCCCCCAGTTCGTCAAGCTCGCCCCGGTCGCCCACGCTTTCGCTAAGGCTGGAATTGAGCATGTAATTGTCCACACCGGTCAGCACTATGACCCCATGCTTTCTGACGTGTTCTTTAAGGACCTAGGTATTCCCGCCCCGGATGTGCACCTAGGGGTAGGCTCAGGCTCCCACGGAGTGCAGACCGGCGCCATGCTAGCTGCCATGGATGAGGTATTTGAGCGCTACCAGCCGCACTGGGTGCTGGTTTACGGCGACACCAACTCCACTCTGGCCGGTGCGCTTAGCGCGGTTAAGCTGCACTTGCCGGTGGCCCACCTAGAGGCTGGGCTGCGTTCTTTCAACCGCCTGATGCCTGAAGAAATTAACCGCGTGCTCACTGACCACGCCGCTGACCTGCTGCTTACCCCCACTCAGGAGGGCGCTAAGCACTTGGCTGAAGAGGGCCTAGCTGACAAGACCGTGATCGTGGGCGACGTCATGACTGACGTGCTCTACCAGGTGCGTGACCAGGTTGCCGCTCAGCCCAGCCCGGTTATGAAGGAGCTGGACCTGGCTGAAGGGGCCTACTCGCTAGCTACTATTCACCGTGCAGAAAACACCGACGACGCCGCTCGCCTCACCTCCATTCTTGACTCGCTGGGGGCCGTGGACCACCCGGTGGTGCTGCTAGCCCACCCGCGCCTGGTAGCTAAGTGCTCCGAGCACGGCATTGACCTGTACGCCAAGCGCGGCAACCTGCTGGTACACCCCCCGCTGGCCTACCCTGACCTAGTAGCTTCGGCCCTGCACGCACGCGGCGTGGTTACTGACTCCGGTGGCCTACAAAAGGAAGCTTTCCTGCTGCGGGTACCTTGCACCACTGTGCGTCCCCAAACTGAATGGGTGGAGACCGTGCAGCTGGGTTGGAACATCCTGGTTGAGCCCGGCAGCGCCCTAACTGAGGCCGCTAGCCGCCCGCGCCCAGCCGAGCCGGCCCCTGAGGTGGCTCACCCCTATGGCGACGGGCACGCCGCTGAGCGCGTCGCCGAGGTTTTGCTAGCTAAGTAACCCCCGAGCCAACTAACTCTACTAGCCGAATAAAAGCCAGATTATGCGTATCGCCATGGTGGCCACCTGGCTACCCACCAAAGTAAATCCAGGTTCAGGTATTTTCGTGGCCAGAGATGCTGCCGCTCTGGCAGCTTTGGGCCACCAGGTGCAGCTAATCCATTTAGTGTCTCCCGCTTTAGATGATGGGCGTGAGCGCACCTACACTTTGGGTGTGCCCACGCTGCGGGTGCCGCTAAAGGTTTCTAGCCCGCTTTCACTGGCCCGCGCCCGCGCACGCCTAGAGCAGCTAACTGCCGGCGCCGATGTGGTACATACGCAGGCTATTTCGGCATTATTTCCCTATATGCTGCGCCGCCCAGCCCAGCCTTGGGTGCATACCGAGCACTGGTCGGGCGCTACCTCCACTTACACCAACCCGTTTATACGTCGGGGCGTGCATACGCTACTAAATGCGCAGGCACTACCCGACACGGTAACGGCGGTAAGTAGCTTTTTGGCTAACCATCTGCGCCCTTACCGCCACGGCAAACCCCTGGTGGTGGTGCCTAACCAGGTAGTGCGCCCGCAAACTTTGACCCCTCCCCCACGCTCGCTGCACCCAGACGCACCGCTAAAGCTTGTGGGCGTGGGCGGGTTAATTGAGCGTAAAGGCCCACTGCTGGCTTTGCAGATTTTGCATCAGCTTTCTGGCCTTGGCGTGAAAGCTAAGCTGACCTGGGCTGGTAGTGGCCCACTGTTAGAGCAGTGCCGTGAGCAGGCCGCCGCTTTAGGGGTGGATGCCACTTTCTTGGGCCAGGTTCCTGCCGAGCAGATTCCCCAACTAATTAGTGACAGTGACATATTCTTGGTGCCCACCATTGGGGAGACTTTCTTCCTGGGCGCTGCTGAAGCTATTGCCGCTGGCCGCCCGGTGGTTACCGGCAGCTATGGGGGGCACACAGATTTTCTTGATCCGGCGGTTTGTGCCCTGGTTAGTGGGCGTGACCCACTAGTTTGGGCCCAGGCCCTGGAGCAGTTGGCTCAGCGTACCGCCGCCTACGGTGCGCAGGAGGTGGCCGCCACCTTACCTGAGGCTTTCACCGCCCCCCAGGTGGCTAAGCGTTACGTGCAGGTTTACCAAGACACTATTGCGGCGCGTTAATCCCTTAAATCAGAGGAAATATCGCATTTGGACACTGTCTACCAGGCTATTTTGGAGAGTAAATGAGCAAGGTAATTTTCGCTTCCCACTCGCGCTGGTGTCAGCCGGGCACTTTTAACGACGACGCCGCCTCCCCATCCGCCGTCACTGGCGCAGCCCCCAGCACGACTGATGCCAAGTCCCCCGCCGACAGCCCTATACAGCAGTGGTGGGCTAGCGCCCCCAACAGCAACCAGCCCCACGCGCCCCTGCCTACCTCCCCTGAGCAGGTGGGCCAGTGGGCCCATAAGCAGGCAGGCCAGTGGAGCGGCGTCGTCGTGACTAAAACTGGGGCGCTACTAAGCAGCGACATGCCGCGCTCATTCCCCCTGCTATACCGCTACGTGGCGGGCACCTGGCTGGTAAGTGACGACCCCCAGGTACTTATCGACGCCGCCCCCACCAGCTGGGACGCCACCGGGCGCCTCCAGTTCCGCCACGCCGCTTACACCCTGGGCACACGCACCCTGCTAAAAGGGATTTACCAGCTGCCCGCCGCCTCCAGCGTGGAGCTAATCGACGGCGACCCCACCCCCCACGTACACCCCTGGAAGGCACTGCGCTACCACCAGCGCATCACTGATGAGCCCACTTTCCGCCAGCTTTTCACCCAGGCACTAGAGCAGGCGGTAGAGCGGGTAGTTAAGCTAACCCAGGGCCGGCGCCTGGCTGTGCCACTGTCGGGCGGGCTGGATTCGCGCCTGATTTTGAGCCTGCTTAAACTGGCTGGCGCCAGTGACGTAGTAGCTTTCACCTACGGCACCGCCGGCTCGCGCGAAGCCAAGATCTCCCAGCAGGTAGCGCAATCCCTGGATGTGCCCTGGTATTTCGTTGAGCTTAGCGAAGCCAAGGTGCGCCAAGCCTGGCAGGCAGAAGGCGGCGCCTTTATCCGTGCGGCTTGGGCGGGGGCCTCCCTGCCCCACTACCAGGACTGGTATGCGCTACGTGAGCTAACCAGCACCGGGGTGCTACCCGCCGGCACCGTGATTTTGCCCGGCCACACCATTGTGGGCAACCTGCACGGCCAGGAGCTGCTAGACCCAAAGACCCCGATGAGCCGCAAAGACTGGGTTGAGCTGCTGGCTCACCAGCACCTAAACCTGCAAGGCCAGCAAGATCTGGTGGCGGCCCTAGCCCCCATCCGCAAGCCTTTGCTGGAGGCAGTTGATGAGCTGCTAACCACCGACAGCCTCGATACACGCCAGAGCCTCATTGAATGGTTCAACGTCCGCGAGCGCCAAGCCAAATACATTAACCATTCTATGCGAGCCTATGAGCATTTTGGTTTGGACTGGGCTTTGCCGATGCTCGATCTTGAGGTGATTGAGGTTTGGGAGCGCGGGGGCCTGTCCTTCACTGATGAAGAGCGCATCTGGTACAAGAATCTGATTGCCCAGATTTATGCGCGTGTTAGCGGCACGCAGCCGCAACTGTATGCGGCTGGGGTTAACGCGATTCCCGCCGCCCCTAGGCGCGCGGCAATTAAGGTTCTGTCTACCCTGCGACTAGATAAGGCGGTTAGCTCGCTGCTTACTACCCGCGTGCAGCTGCGTCACCCCATGGCTTTCCAGGCGCTACTGCCGGCGGGTAGCGCGGCTACTTATGCCCCGCAGCTACTCAAAGGCCGCAGCCTTAACGGTATTTTTGCCGACCTGTTTTTAGCTGACGCTTGGGCTGCGAATTCTAATGTGTTTACGGAGGTTATTTAACCGTGCCTGCTTCCCTAGCGCGTTTTCGTTCCCTAGCGAGCACGCGCTTATACCCTTGCGCACCCAGCGCCCTGTTTTATTTGCTGTTAACGGTGTTTTGGGGGTGCCTGTGGCGCCTGCCGCTGCTTAACGGCGATGATCGGCTTTTCGCTAACGCCTCTAATTTACCGCATGGCCGCCAAACTTGGGCGGGTATTACCACCATGGTGGATAAGACCTGGAATACCTTTAATGGGCGCCTAGCTGATGGGCTTGGTGCGGCCTGGTTTAGTTTTGGTTTGGGCGGAGCCCGGGTGCTGATGGCGCTGGGCTATGTGCTGTTTGCGTTTTTGGTGTGGGTTTATGCCACTCGCCTGGGGCCTAAGGATGAGGGTGACTATTCGCAGCTAAGCCCCTGGCGTACCTGGGTGCGCCGTGATTTACTGGCGCAGCTTTTAGCTAGTGCGATCCCGTTTATGCTGATTGGGTTTCACTACCATCTAAGCGGCAACGCAGTGTTTTCGATGGCTGTGGTGTGGAATTACCTGTTTTCTTTGAACCTGGTGCTGGTGGCTTTCTATCCGCTGGCTAGGGCGGCACGTGGGGACTTTTCTTGGCGTTGGCAGTTGGCGGCCACCCCGCTGATTGTGCTGGCCATGGTGATGCATGAGATGACTTCTGTGGCCGCGCTGGGTTTGGTGGCTGGTTTGCTGGCTTTTTGCCCACGTCTGCTTACCCGAGCGGTTACTTGGGTTTCGCTAGCGGCTACCGGCTACGGTTTTTATCTCAAAGTTACCGCCCCGGGGTTGTGGGAACGTATTGAACGCAACTCTAAGCCCACCGGTTCGCCTAATGATTTGCTGCCTGAGGAGGTAAAGCTGCATTTGCGCCTGGCGGGCACGCTCGCCAATGTGGCGGTGGTGTATATCGCCTTAGTGGTGCTGGTGGCGGCAACTTTGATTTGGCTGCATGGGCGCTCTTTATTGACGACGACGCCGCTTTGGTCGCGTTGGCAGCCCAGCCAACGCTTGTGGGTGGGCTCGCTAGCGGCCCTGTATGTAGTTAGCGCCACCTGTGTGGGGGCGTGGATTATAGCTTCACGACGTTATTTGTTGATTATCGACGACGCCTATGGGCGCGGCCGCTACCCCCTAATCACCCAAATGGATGACGCTAGTGGCGCGGTGATTAGCTGGGCTATAGCTAGTTTTGTGATGCTGGCGCTGCTGGCTTTAACCCTGCCCAGGCAGTTGGTGGGGCCCCTACCCCTGGCCTTGTTTGGGGCGATTGCGGTTTCTTTGGCGGCTAATAGCTATATGTCCCGTTCGCTTTATGCCGGGGTGGGCCGTGACCACTACATTGCTTTGCTGCTGATGGGCACGCTGATCATAACCAACCTGGTGGCGCTCTCTCGCCTTGGCGGCGCAGGCCGGGCGGTTAGTGTGCTTAGTGGTGGGGTGCTGTTTGTGGCTGGCTCCACCCTGGTGCTGTGCGCTAACCAGCTGCTGGTTAACTATGGGGCTTGGCAGCAGGTGGAAGCCCAGTTTGCGGCGGCCGCTAGCGGGCAAAGCGCGCTGGTTGAGATCCCTAAAACCATGCCTTGTAATAACGTGATTTCGTATCAGTGGATTGATCCGCCCGCCTCTAATGTGAAGCATCTGCGGATCTTCTACGGCCTAGACTCTAAGGTGCAGATCAAGACCGTGCCCCAGGAGTTAACCTGCGGCCCGGCCACAAACCGCTAGCGCCTGCCGTTAACCTCTGCCCACAGCCAGCCAATGCGCCGGGATGGGGGCGCCGTCGAGCTGCTGACTTAGGGCAGGCGGCGCATACGGCGACGAATGGCCACCAAACCCCAAGCCATATTCCACACGTCACGCACTTTAATGCGGGTAGCGTGGGCGCCTTGGTCAGCGGTGAGCACCACCGGCATTTCCGTGATCGGCATCTGACCGTCGTGTTCAGCTAAAGCCACAATCTCAGTGGAGCTAAGGTAACCGTTTTCTACCAGCTGGCTGCGGTGGGCGCGGATCCAGTCGCCGTCAATAAACAAAGTCCCCTGCGGGTCACCCACTTTAGAGCCCAAAATTACCCGGCGCATCAGCCTAAACACTGCTGAAATAGCCGCGCGCATCATACCCCGATCCACCTGCGAATCAGGGTGAGCTTTAGAGCCAATAGCCAGCCCAACAGTGGGGTGAGCCCACCAATAATCCAGGTCAGAGGTACCAAATGGCAGATCGTCGGCGCTAAAGACCACTAGCGGCGCCGTCGAGACACTAATGCCACGCCTATAGGCACGACCCATACCCTTAGAGCTAGCCACCGCCTCCACGGTGAAAATATCCACCCCGTTATAAAGGCTGGGCCCATAGGTAAGCGATAAGCCCTCTAGCAGCTCAGCGGTGCCATCCTGGGAGGCGTTTTCAACCACAATGGCACGCATAGGCACGCGCCGCCCCCGCGACCAGGCAGCCAGGCGTGCCAAAGTCCCCTCCAGCACGGTCACCGAGTTGTGGGCGGGAATAATAACGTCAATAGCTCCCGGCAGTTCACGCGGCTGGGGCTGAGCTACCTGCAGCCGGCGTGGGAAGACCACATAGCGGTAAATCGGGTAGTTCCACACGGTAGTTACGGCGGTGCAAATAATCTTGCTCAGCGTGGCCGAAAGCCCCAAATGATCCACTAAAGCAATCATGGCCACCGTGGTAGCCAACCAGTTAAAGCCCACCAAAACGAAATACATGATGAGCGAATACAGGCGGTTAGCATAGCTTTTAAAAGCAAAGTTACGCTGGCCTAAATAATTAACTGCGAAGCCACTCCAATAGCCGGCAGCAACTGCTAAAGCCGTAGCCATCTGCGCAGCTAGCGGGGTGGTGGCCAGCAGCACCATGCGGGTAACTACGGTTACTAGCAGATCCACCACGAAGGCGGTGCCACCAACACCTAGATAACGCAGTATCGATGATTTAAATAAACGCGCTAGCATCCCGTTTCCTAACTGAATCAGCGCTAATTATACAAACTGGGGCCACACTATCGAGTGCGACCCCAATTTGCTGAGATTAGTTTTAGAAGTGGACAGCCTGCCCGCTAGCGGCAGAAGCCAGGATGCCTTCCACTACCTTCAGCGCGTTTAGGCCCTCTTCCATAGATACGTGCTCATTGCCCTTACCCAAGATGGCGTCACGGAAGTGCTCGTGCTCCACAGCCAGCGGTTCGCGCTTGGCTAGGGCGTAACGGGTTACCGTGCCTTCGCTTACGCCACGGAAAGCAGCGATCTGCTCCCACTGCAACGGCATGTCGCCGTTTTCGTAGAAGGTCAAATCACCCATAGCGGTGTCAGCTACTAGGGCACCGTGCTCACCGGTCACAATAGTGGTGCGGTCCTTGAAGGGGGTCAGCCAGTTGACCAGGTGGTTAACCAGCACACCGTTCTTGAAGGAGCCAGAAGCCACTACCATGTCCTCGTGCTCGCGGCCCGAGCGGTGGGCGGTCTGGGCGTAGATTTCCTTGTATTCGCTTCCCGCAACCCAGGCGGCCAAGTCAACGTCGTGGGTGGCCAGGTCCTTGACCACCCCGACGTCGCTGATGCGGGCCGGGAAAGGCGATTGACGGCGGGTAACCACCTGGTAGACGTCACCTAGCTGGCCTTCAGCTAGACGCTTGCGCATCTCCAGCAGGGCCGGGTTGCAGCGCTCAACATAACCCACCGCACCGATCAGGCCGGCAGACTTGAAAGCTTCAGCTACGCGCTGGCCAGACTCCACTGAGGCAGCCAGGGGCTTTTCAACCAGGGTGTGCACCCCAGCTTCAGCCAGAGCCAGGGCGGCCTCCTCATGGAAGACGGTAGGCACAGCCACAATGGCGGCGTCGATACCTACCTCAATCATGGCAGAAACGGAGTCCAGCACCGGCAAAGAACCGGCCACCCCGAAGCGGTCACCACCCGGGTCAGCTACAGCTACCAGCTCAAAGCCCTCAGTGTTGCGGGCGTTGCGCACATGGTGGCGCCCCATCGAGCCTAGGCCCAGGACACCAACGCGAAGCGAAGCGCTCATCAGGCACCAGCCTTCACCACAGCGGCCACGGCCTCAACAATGCGCTCCAGGTCGGCCTGGCTCAGTGAGGGGTGGACCGGCAGCGACAGGCACTCGCGGGCAGCCTTCTCGGTGACCGGCAGTTCCAGGTCGGGAGCGTACTTGGTCAGCGAGTCCAGACGGTGGTTGGGGATCGGGTAGTACACGCCCGAGCCTACCTGCCACTGCTCACGCAGGGCCTTTTGTAGCTCGTCACGCTCGCTGGCGCTAGCGCCCTCGAAACGGATGGTGTACTGGTGGTAGACGTGACGGTAGCCCTCGGGCACGAAGGGAGTAACTACGCCCTCAACCCCAGCCAGGCCCTCGTTTAGGAAGGCGGCGTTTTCCTGGCGCTGCTTGGTCCAGCCAGCTAGCTTAGTTAGCTGTACGCGGCCCACGGCGGCACCGACGTCGGTTAGACGGTTGTTTAGACCCACCAGCTCGTTGGCGTACTGGCGTTCCATACCCTGGTTACGCAGCAGGCGCGAGCGGTGGTAAACACCCTCGTCACGGGTGGTGATCATGCCGCCTTCAAGTGAGGACATGTTCTTGGTGGGGTAGAAGGAGAAAGAACCCCAACGGCCGAAGGTACCCACCTTGGTGCCGTCAATGGAGGCGTCGTGAGCCTGGGCACAGTCTTCGTAGACGTCTAGGCCGTGACGCTGGGCGATTTCTAGGATCGCGGGCATGTTGGCGGGCAGACCGTATAGGTGCACAACCTCAATGGCGCGAGTGTTGGGGGTGATAGCAGCTTCAACCGCAGCTGGATCCAGGGTGAAGGTGTTTACGTCGATGTCGGCAAACACCGGGGTGGCGCCGGAGATGGCCACAGAGTTGGCGGTGGCGGCGAAGGTGAAGGAGGGCACGATTACCTCAGCGCCGGGCTCTAGCTCGCTAGCTAGGGTGGCTAGGTGCTGGGCGGAGGTGCCGGAGTTTACGGCCACACAGTGGGCACCGCTAACTACTTGCTCAGAGAATTCATCCTCGAAGGCCTTTACCTGAGGGCCCTGCACCACCATGCCGGAGGCGATAACCGCGTCCACGGCGGCGCGCTCCTCAGCACCGAAGATAGGCTTCGCCGGGGGAATGAATGCGAGTTCCATTTACTTTTCTACCTCTTTCAAAGTGGTGTTGGAGTTTGAGTCTGTGACTTCCTGATACTGAGCCCCAGTGACGGGGCAACGCCACACACCCGGCTCAGCAGCTACCAGCGGTTCGCCGGCCTTACCAACCCAGGCAATACGACGTGCGGGCACACCAGCTACCAGTGCATAGTCGGGCACATCCTTGGTGACCACTGCACCAGCTGCCACTGTAGCCCAGGCCCCGATGGTTACCGGAGCTACACATACGCTGCGTGCACCGATCGCCGCGCCGGTCTTAATGGTTACCCCGACGGGTTCCCAGTCCGAAGCTGACTTGATGGTGCCGTCAGGATTAACAGCGCGCGGGAAGTGGTCGTTAGTAAGGGTCACAGCCGGGCCAATGAAGACGCCGTCGTCAATCACGGCGGGCTCGTAGACCAGAGCGTAGTTTTGGACCTTACAGTTATCACCCATCTTTACGCCCTCACCGATGTAGGCGCCACGGCCCACAATGCAGTTACGGCCAATCTGAGCGTGCTCTCGCACCTGTGCTAGATGCCAAATACTTGACCCGTCACCAATTTGAGCCTCGGGTGAGACATCCGCCGTATCAACGATGCGTACTGCCACGTTGGTTAGCTCCTTTACGCAAAAACTGCATCAGACAAGGCCAGTCTATCCCTAGTTTTTCCGCTAATCGAGCCCATAGCGCTACGCTAATAGGAGTTAGTTCATAGCGCAGATGTAATTTCCTGGCACAATTGCGTTTATGCAAACTTTTGACCCGGCCGAGCAGACCTGGCTCGTTGTCCCCCTTTACAATGAAGCCCAGGTAGTGGCTGAGGTTATCGCCAATGCGCGCAAAACCTTCCCTAATGTTGTTTGCGTTGACGACGGTTCACGCGACGATTCAGCTGCGCAAGCCCGCTCTGCGGGGGCGATTGTGGTCTCCCACCCGCTTAACCTAGGCCAGGGTGCTGCCCTACAAACCGGCATCACCTATGTGTTAACTCGCACTAATGCTCGCTATATAGCTACTTTTGACTCTGACGGCCAGCACTCCACCGATGATGTTATGGCCATGGTGCGCCGTGCCCACGATGAGGATTTGGCGATTGTGTTGGGATCGCGTTTCCTTGAGGGCACCGCCGATACTGGCACGCTTAAGCGCATTGTGTTGCGCACTGCCGCTTGGGTTGGTTCTAAGACTTCAGGTATGAAGCTCACTGACGCCCACAACGGCCTGCGCCTGCTGCGCCGTGACGCCGCCGAAAAGCTGGATCTGCACCAAAACCGGATGGCTCACGCTAGCGAAATTATTCGCCAGCTGGGCGCCAGCGGCCTGCCTTGGGCTGAGCAGCCGGTACACATTGAGTACACCGATTACTCGCGTTCTAAGGGCCAGTCCCTGTGGAACAGCGTTAACATCCTCGTCGATTTGATGTTCAGCTAAGGAGCTAGCTAAATGGATTCTCAGTTTTTAATTAAGAGCCTGCTAGCCCTGGGCGTGCTGCTTATGGGCGTGATGCTGCTGCGCAACTCTGGCGGAGCTAAGCATATGGCTGGGCGCCGTATTGTCACGCTGGCCTTTGTGGTTTTCGCCCTGGTCACGATTGCGGTGCCGTCCCTGACCACCTATCTGGCTCACTTTGTGGGCGTTGGCCGTGGTACTGACTTGCTGCTTTATACGCTGGTGCTGGCCTTTTTGGCGTCTTTGCTTTCCAGCTTCCGCCGTGCCTCTATCCAGGAGCGGCGCCTGACTAAGTTGGCACGTGCTTTTGCTTTGGCGCAAGCCCCCGACCCCAGCGCTTTGGGTCCGGTTCCCCCAGCAAATAAGGTCGACGACGCCGCTAAGTAAGTTTTTGCCCTCGGCTTTAGCTGGGGGCTTTAAACTACCCAGCCGAGCGCCGTCGGCAAAACCCGGACATAAAACCTGGACATTTAAGCCCCCCAAGCTAGGCTCGGGGGGCTTAAGTGTGCCAGCGTTTAGGCGTGCTTGGTGCGCTGGTTGGGACGACGCACTTCCATTTCTTCACGCAGGCTCAAGCCGGCGTTAATGGCTCCACGCAGCGGGGCCTGCCACAGGTGCGGGTAGATACGCGACATGTATAGGCGCGCTGAGGCATGGTGGGCGCGGATCATGTTCTCAGGCCGGGCTTTCCAGCTGGCGCCCTGCTCATGTACTACTACCGCCCCGGGTACCTGCAGGTTTTCATACCCTGCCTTACCCACGCGGGCACCTAGGTCCACGTCCTCAAAGAACATGAAGTAGGCGTCGTCGAAACCACCCAGCTCCTGCCACACCTTACGTGGCAGCAGCAGACAGGCCCCTGAGAGCCAACCCACCGGGTGAATGGTGTCCTCATTGGTGCCATGGTAGGACTTGGTTAGCGGGTTTGAGGGCCAGATGCGACCCAAAAAGGCGTGGCCGGCGCCGCGTCCCAGGGTGGGTAGGGCGCGGCCAGAGGGGTAGACCGTGCCGTCGGTGTTAAGCAGGCGCGGACCTAGCGAACCGGCGCTCTTATTGGCCAGGCCGGCTGCCACCAGCACATCTAGGGCACCGGGGCGGAACACTAGGTCAGGGTTGGCCACCACAATCCAGTCTTCACTTAGATCCTTGGCGGCAAAGTTTACTCCCCCGCCGTAGCCTAGGTTGCCTGGGCCGTAGCCACGGTCAGTGTTGGGGTCGCGCACTACGGTGGCGTTGTATTTGGCGGCTAATTCATCTACTAGCTCGTGCTGGGTGCCGTTGTCGGCAATGTACACGTTCACCTTTGCGCTGGTTGCCGGCGCAATAGAAGCCAGGAAACGTTCCAGTTCACTACCGGGGTTGTAGGTAACCGTGATTAACCTAATAGTTTGCTCAGACACGTCCGGCGTAGCTTGGCTTGGGCTTAGTAGCTCTTCTGCGCTAACTTCTGAGCCGCGCTCAGCGGCAGATTTATCAAGGTTTTCAGGCACGTTCTTCTACTCTTGGGCTCGATTATTCTGGCGGTAACTAGACCACACTTAGTAGTTTTATAACCTATCTGACTGAAAACATCCTCAACGTTACCTAAACTTGACCTCATGACTGCGTCTAAGCTCCCCCCGCGCCATACTGCAAAGGAACTGGTAAACCACCGATTGCGCCGTTTTTTTTACAGTGCTCTAGCGGCGGTATTGTTCGTCACTTCCTTTGGCGCTATGGCCTGGCATGACCTACAGTCTTCGGTTAATCAGATCGACCCTAATCAGTTCCTCATTGGTAATCGCTCCAATCGCCCTGTCACTGACTACGACGGACGTGCGGTAAACATTTTGGTAATGGGTACTGACTCACGTCAGGGCGCCAACAACATCGACGGCGGTGCAGCTACTGAGTCTTCGGCTCGCTCTGACACCACCATGATCATGCACATTAGTGCCGACCGTAAACGTATTCAGGTGGTTTCTATCCCCCGTGACACTATGGTGGATATTCCTGAATGTAAGAGCGCTGATGGCACTATCACCGACTCGATGTATGCACAGTTCAACACCGCCTTCGCTAACGGCGCCGGGAACGGGGATTTAAGTGCCCGCGCCTTGGCTGCGGGTGCGGCCTGCGCTATTTCCACCGTGGAGAAGCTAACCAACATCCACATTGATGACTACATGGTGGTGGACTTCGCTGGCCTTAAAAACATGGTGGATGCTTTAGGCGGCGTCGGCGTGTATGTCAGCGAGGACATTGATGACCCCGAATACACCCAACTCAAGCTTGATAAAGGTTGCCACCACCTCGATGGCTCGGCAGCGGTTATGTATGCGCGTGTGCGTCACGGCGTCTCTGACGGCTCTGACCTGCACCGTATTGAGCGCCAGCAGAACCTGATGGGTGCCATGATGCGTACCGCTATGCGTAAGAACCTACTTACTAGCGCCCCTGACCTGTACGCCTTCGCTAAAGCCGCGCTGGGCACACTAACCACTTCTCCGCATGTGGGGCAGCTAAACACTCTGGCTGGTTTAGCTATGAGTGTGCGCACCATTGGTTTTGGTGGCATTGAGTTCATCACCGCCCCTAACGAGGCTGACCCCGATGACCCCAACCGCGTGGTTTTGCGTGAAAAAGACGCCAAGGCACTGTGGAAGTCCCTGAAGGATGACAAGCCGGCCCCCACTAACACCATTTCTTCTACCGCTAACGGCACCCCAGCCCCGGCCGCCACTGCCACCGCCACTGAAACTGAGGACCCGGCGCAAGGAACCGAGCCCAGCAGCGAAGAAACCACTCAGGCACCCGCACCCAAGGCGTCGTCGCCCGCCCCGGCCCCCAAGGCTTCCGCTAGCCCCACTACCGACCCCGCATTGCAGTGCAAGTAAGGGAGGGTAAATAGTTGACTCAGTTTCCCCCAAGTCAGCCGCCCAGGCGCCGGCGTTTAGTCGCTAAAGACTCCGGCGTTAACCAACCAACCAGCGCCCCCAGTTCTCAGAGCGGTGCTGGCACCCCGGCGCGTCGTAATTCTGGCTCTAGCCGGGTTAACCCCAAGTCCACTAGGTCTGGCTCTGGGGCGCCGGCGCAGCCAATTTCAACCCGTTCTACCTCTGATGAGGCTACCCGCACCGCTGGTTCGGCGCAGGCACGTCCCTCTAGCCGGGTGGGTCGCTCTGGCGCTGCCGTCCCCCTTCCCGACGACGCCGCCCCCGCACGCCCAGCCGCTCAAACTGCCCGCCCAGCTACTCAGGCCGCCCCGGCGCCCGGGCACGCTAGTGGAGCGCAAACAGCCTTACCCCAGTCACTGTCTGGTCAAAGTGCCGCGCGCACCAGTGGGCCGCAGACGGTTCCCCCGCAGTCAATTCCTCCGCGCACTGGCTCAGCGCAGGCGCGTCCTTCTAGCCGGGTGGGTCGCTCTGGCGGCGCCGTCCCCCTTCCCGACGACGCCGCCCCCGCACGCCCAGCGCCCCAAGCCGCCCAGGTAGGACGCGGCGGGGCCCCTACGCGCACTGGCCTGCGCCCAGCCGCACAGCCAGCAACCGTACCCCCCAGGCGTAACTCTCGTGCATCCTCACGCCCAGTAATGCCCACACGTTTACCAATTGACGAGCCACCAGCTAGCCTCAGTCGCGGCAAGCGTCGCTGGCTTAAATACACCAGCGCGGCGCTAGCAGTAATTTTGATCACCCTGTGTGGCTACACCTGGCACCTATGGAATAAGGCCAGTGACCAGCTGCGCCGGGTTGATGCGCTGTCAAGCATGGCTGACACTCCCGGCGAGACCTGGCTAATTGTGGGTTCAGACTCGCGCGCCGACGGTGCCATTGCGGACACCACCACCGCCGGCCAGCGCGCCGACTCAGTGATGGTGCTGCATAAGGCTGAAAACGGCCAAGCTTCGCTAACCTCCCTGCCACGTGACACTTATGTGAACATTCCCGGCTACGGTGAGGACAAGATCAACGCCTCCTACGCCTATGGCGGCGCCAAGCTGCTGGTAAAGACCGTAGAGGGCTTAACCAAGATGAAGATCAACCACTATGTTGAAGTTGGCATGGGCGGCGTTAAAAACGTCGTCGATGCTGTAGGTGGGGTTGAAGCCTGCCTGGACTACGACGTAGATGATCACGATTCAGGTTTGATCTGGAATACTGCGCAAGGCAAATGCCAGCAGGTTAACGGTGAAAAGGCGCTAGCTTTCTCGCGTATGCGCAAATCTGACCCTACCGGCGATATTGGCCGTGGCCTGCGTCAACGCGCCATTATTTCAGCGGCGGTAAAGAAGGCCATGTCGCCCTCTACTCTGCTTAATCCCTCAGCCACCAGCAAACTGGTTGACGCCGGTACTGGCTCACTAACTGTGGATAAGGATTCAGGCGTGTGGGATATTGGCCAAATGGTGCTGGCTTTCCGCGCCGCTTCAAACGATGGCCTAACCGGCGCTCCCCCCATTGAAGACCCCGACTATGAGCCGGGAGGTGTGGGTTCCACTGTGTTGCTGGTAGACACCACCGCGCCGATTTTCTTCGGCAAGGTGCGCGATGGAAGGCTCACCGCCAGCGACTTCAACCAGGCCAAATAAGGCTCCAATAAACACTTAAGGCCCGTTGAGATTCACTCTCAACGGGCCTTAAGCTTTGCCAGCTCAGCGCCAGCTACCAGTTAGGTTTAAAAATGCGGGCGCTTAGGGTCAGCCTGCCAAGCGGTGTAGCTAGAGGTGACAATGTCGTCCAGGTTGTACTGGGCCTGCCAGCCAAGTACCTCGGTGATACGCGTGGCGTTACCGATCAGCTTGGGCGGGTCGCCGGCGCGGCGCGGCAGCTCTTCAGGCTCCAGTTTGGAGCCGGTAGCTGCGATTACCTTGGCTACCACTTCACGCACTGAGGCACCCTGGCCCGTGCCCACGTTGAATACGTGAGCCTGCATTTGCTTGCCGTTGCCCAGGTAATCCAGGGCGGCGATGTGAGCGGTGGCTAGGTCGCGCACGTGGATGTAGTCGCGGATGCAGGTGCCGTCGGGGGTGTCATAGTCGGTCCCGAAGATCTTGGGGGTATCGCCCTTAACTAGGCGCTCCATAACCATCGGGATCAGGTTTAGCGTGGCCATGTCACCTAGGTCGTCCCAGCCGGCTCCGGCTACGTTGAAGTAGCGCAGACCCGCCCAGCGCAGGCCCCAGGCGCGCTCGCAGTCAGCCATCATCCATTCGCCGATTAGTTTGGTTTCGCCGTAGGGGTTGATGGGGTGGCAGGCTACTTCTTCGTCGACGACGGCGACGTCGGGCATCCCGTAAACAGCTGCGGAAGAGGAGAAAATCATCTGATCCACCCCAGCCTGTTCCATGGCGGCCAGCATATTGGCTAGGCCACCGATGTTTTGCTGGTAGTACCAGGCCGGGCGAGCCACTGACTCGCCTACCTGCTTGCGCGCAGCGAAGTGGATTACGCAGTCCACGCCTTCTTGGCGCATTACCTGTTCTAGGCGCTCTTGGGCCTGGGCTCCAGCCACGTCAAGCTGCACTAGCTTGGCTTGACCGATGCGCTCGGGTGTGCCGTAAGACAGGTCATCTACGACAACTACTTTGTCGCCGCGTTCAAGTAGTAGACGCACAACGTGGGCACCAATGTATCCGGCACCGCCCGCTACTAGGACGGTTCGAGGCTCGTGTTTTGTGTTCACCGCTCTATCCTAACCCTAAAATTGTTCGGTTGTGTTCGATTTAGATAGTTTATGTCGCCTCTGGGTGGTTGCCTTAGCGCTTTGCAGCCTAGGCACCACCTAATCCAGCGCCAGCTACAACCTAGTTGCCAGCCACGCGCTCAGCTAGTGCGCGACCCTTAGCCTTAGCCAGTTCACCTAGCTCCACCTGGAACTGGCGCATAGCCGCCCGCAGCTGCTGAGCCTGCTCACCCTCACCACTAGCCAAAATACGCACTGCTAGCAGGCCAGCATTACGCGCCCCACCAATAGAAACCGTGGCCACAGGCACGCCGGCAGGCATTTGCACAATCGACAGCAGCGAATCCATGCCGTCCAGGTACTTCAACGGCACGGGCACACCAATCACTGGCAGTTCACTAACCGCCGCCAGCATTCCCGGCAGGTGGGCGGCCCCGCCAGCGCCGGCAATGATTACACGCAAACCACGCTCGCTGGCCTGGCGGCCATACTCAATCATTTCCACCGGCATACGGTGAGCTGAAACCACTCGGGCCTCATAGCTAACACCAAACTCTTCCAGAGCCTTAGCGGCCGCTTCCATAGTGGGCCAGTCAGAATCCGACCCCATCACAATGCCCACTACAGGCTGCTTGTCGCTCACAGTTTTTCCTTTCAAGGTTTTTGAAGCGCTAGTTAAACCACCGGGTAGCTTTATAGCTGCGGACAGGTAAGTATGTGGGCCACCTGGCGGCCAATCTCTACCGCCTGCCAGGGATCTTGCCCCTCAGCCACACTCAAGTTCACATGCCCCAGCTTACGTCCGCGCCGAGCCTGCTTGCCGTAAAGGTGAATCTTGGCTTGCGGAGCTACCTGCAAAGCCTGGGCCAGGCGGCTAGCAGGGTCAGGTAGAGGCGCGTCAGTTTCTTGACGCCAACCAATCACGTTAACCATCACGGTGGGTGCTACTAGCTGCGCGCTACCTAGCGGCCAGTCCAACACGGCCCGCAGGTGCTGCTCAAACTGGCTGGTTAGGGCTCCATCCTGGCTCCAGTGACCACTGTTGTGGGGGCGCATAGCCAGCTCATTGATATACAGCTGATCGCCACCATCACCTTCAACCACAAACATTTCCACGGCTAGCACGCCAGTAACCTCAAGCTCACTAGCTACGCGCTTAGCCACCTGCTGGGCTAGCGCGGCGGTAGCCGGTTTCAAGCCAGGGGCCGGGGCCAGTACCGTGTCGCACATGCCCTCAACCTGCACGGTTTCCACCACCGGCCAAGCCTCCACCTGACCGCTGGGGTTGCGCGCCACCAGGGCCGCAAGTTCACGGGTGAAGTTAACTGCCTGCTCTACCAGCAGGCAGCTGACCTGGGCGCCCCCTAGTGAGCCACCACCGCCCACGCCGGCGCCGTCGGCTAAAGCTTTAAACCACTTTGCAGCCGCCCCATTTTCAAGCTCAGCGGCGTCATTAACCAGCAGCACCCCGTGACCGTCATAGCCGCCCTGGGGGGTCTTTAACACCACCGGCCAGCCATGCTGCAAGGCAAACTCAAGCACCTCAGCGGGCTGGCTAACCGGGCTCCAAGCCGGCTGAGGCAGCTCCAAGCGCGTCATAGCGCGGCGCATTTCTAGCTTGTCGCGGGCGTAAAGCAAAGCTTGGGCGCTAGGCTGCACCGATACACCCTGGGCCGCTAACTGCTGCAACAAGGCGTGATCTTGGTGTTCGTGTTCAAAAGTTAAAACCGCTGCGTCAGCTAGATCTTGGGGCTGCTCTCCCTGGCTGGGCTGCAGCAAATCACGCACTGCCCCGGCGTCGTCGGGCCGCCCCACTGGGGCATCAGGCATTACCTGCGCCGCAGACCCGTCCGGGGCCTCCACTAAAGCACGCAGGTGCACACCTAGCGCACTCGCTTCTTCTTGCATCATGCGAGCTAACTGCCCGCCGCCAATAACTGCCACAGTTGGTGCACTCACGTTATTAGCCTACCCGCCTTAAGCGGGGCGTGCACTGAACGGCACACTTAGCAAAACCCACATAGGATATGGACGTGCAACATTCAAGTATCCCCCATCGCCTCCAGGTACTGGCAGTGTGGGCTATTGCCTCACTGATTGGGCTGCTGATTTTTAATCTGGGCGGCCTAGACACCCCCCAGACTTATTGGAGCGCAGCTAAGCCCAGCTACCTGCAGCATGTGGCTTTTTGGGATTCTGAGTGGTACTACCGCGTGGCCACCCAGGGCTACCCCGACTCCACCAGCTTGCCGATTGGTCAAGATGGCCGCGTGGGCCAAAACACCTGGGCATTTATGCCCATCTATGCCTATTTAAGTGGTGGCCTGGCCAAGCTACTCTCGGCTAACTATTACGCCTGCGCTGTGGTGGTGGCCTGGTTGGGTTCAGCTTTGGCGGCTTTGGGTTTGGATGCCTGGATGCGTCCACGCGTGGGTAAGGCGGCCAGTTTGCTGGGGGTGGCGATTTTCTTCACCTGCGGCCCGGCCATTATTTTGCAGCTTCCTTACGCTGAGTCTTTGGGATTGGCGCTGGTGGCGATTGGTTTCGCGGTTTTAGCTAAGCGTCGTTTTGCCTGGGCCATGGTGGTGTTTGTACTGGCTGCTTTTACCCGCCCGATCGGGGTGCCGCTGGGGGCCGCCCTGGGCCTGTGGTGGGTTTGGGAGGAGCTGCGGGCGCTCGGGCTGATTTCGACCTCCCGCTTTGATGCGTCTTTCTCTTCCGCCCGGGTTTATGCCGACGCCGACCCTTACGCCGCTAATTACGACGCCGCTAGTTACGCTGCTAGCACCGCTTACAGCGACGACGCCCCTAGCGATACGCCAGCCTTCGATGCAGCCACTGCAGCTGGCGGCACCACTAATACTGCCCCAGTTCCCAATGAGGCCGCTATTGCCTCTTTTGAAACTGCACCTGACCTGACCGCGAGCGCTCCTTTTGAGACCGCCCCTCAGGCTATTCCTGCGCCTCCTAATGAGGCTGGCGCCGTGTCCCCTAGTGAGGCTGGCGCCGTCGGTACTAAAACCACCGGCTCTGCCCACGCTGGCCCGCAAGCTGGCGACTCTGAAACTAGCGGACCTGAAGCTAGTGAGTCTGCCACTAGCGCCATTGCTTCTTTTGAGACCGCCCCCATTGCAGCCAGCACCGAGGCCTCCCCTGACTACGACGTCGTCGCTAATTACGAGGCCGCCACCCCTGGCAACGCGCCGGCCCCTGCACCAGCCCCGCCAGCTTTGCCTAGCTTTACCCCTATGGATTTAAGCCCCATGCCGCTGAGCAGCAAAGACCGCCTGTGGCTGTTTGTTACTGCCGCAGTCACCTGCGCGGCTGCCTTGACCTGGCCGCTGCTGGCTTGGATCGCTACCGGGCGCATGAGCGCATATGTGGACACGGAAACTGCTTGGCGCGGCGTGGACCTGGCCCCTTTTGAGGCCTGGATTAACCGCTCTGCTAGCTTTGGTGGCGCCCACGCAGGGGTTATTGGCCTGTTTGGGGTGCTGGTGCTTAGTGTATGCGTGTTGAGCTGGCCTCAGCTGCGTCAGTTAGGGCGGCTGACCTGGATGTGGTGCGTATGCTACTGGGTTTACCTACTGATCTTCTTCGACCCCTCATCCTCAGTTTTCCGCATGTTGCTGATGGTTGCCCCACTGGCCTGGGCGGTGGCAGCAAGGCTAAGTAAGCGCCCACGCGCCGCCTTAGCGGTTTTGACTGTAGGTGTGATTAGCCAGGTGTTGTGGGTAGCTTGGGTGTGGGATTACGGCTCAATTAGCATCCTGTGGGTTCCCTAAATTATTCGCAAATTTTCCTTTTAAAATAGTTAGTCACCAAAACCTGCAGCTCAGCTCACATTTATAGACAATAGAACTATGTCAGGTTGCACAAGATGATCGATTTGCTTTCAGTTTCAAGTTTTCATTAAGGCATTTCATTCATTTATCTGCTAGTTACCTTTATCTAGGCAGTACCAAAACATCCTGATGCCCGTTAGGATGCAAATATGCAGTTCCCAAACATGTCCCCCAGCCGTTTCCCCCATCGGCTCCAAGTCTTAATAGTGTGGCTAGCCCTGACATTGCTAGGACTATTAATTTTTAACTTGTCAGCCATTGACACCCCGGCAAGCCGCTGGGTGCCAGCTCACCCCACTTACCTAGAGCACGTATCCTTATGGGATTCCAAGTGGTACCACCGCATTATCACTGAACGTTACTTCACTAAATTAACTTATGAAGCTAATGGCCATGTGCGTCAGAACACTTGGGCTTTCATGCCAGTTTTCCCCTTGGTGAGTGAAGCTCTGGCCACACTTACTTCTACCATCACCACAAAAAGCTATTTTGCCTGTGCAGTAGTAGTCTCCTGGATTAGCTCCGCAGCCGTAGCCCTAGGCCTCGATGCCTGGCTATGCCCACGCGTAGGCAAGCGCGCCAGCCTGCTAGGCGTAGCCCTTTTCTTCAGCTTCGCTCCAGCTATTATCATGCAGCTGCCCTATGCAGAGTCTTTAACCTTAGCGCTGCTGACTTTTGGTTTCATACTGCTAACTAAGCGGCGCTTTATCTGGGCCATTTTACTCTTTGGTATTGCCGAGCTCACTCGCCCTATTGGCGTCCCGCTCGGAGCCACAATCGGTTTATGGTGGTTCTGGGAAGAACTACGAGCACGCGGCATAGTTTCCCCAACCTCACGCTTTAATAGCTCATTCTTGCCATTTAAAAAATCAGCCGACGCCACCGGCAACGTCAGCGACGACGTCGCCGCTACTGCCCCGCAAACTGCCACCACTGCGCTAGACATTAGCCCCACCCCGCTCAGCCAAAAAGACCGTATCTGGCTATTTGCAATCGCCATCATTACTTGCGCTGGCGCGCTTTTCTGGCCGGCATTCGCCTGGTTCATTACCGGGGTGCCTACCGCCTATACGGATACAGAAACTGCCTGGCGCGAAGGTAGCTTAGCCCCGTTTATGCCCTGGATTAAGCAGGCCACTACCTTTGGTGGCCCTAACTCGGGTATCGTCGCCCTAATAGCAGTGCTAGTTCTAAGCATCTGCGCACTTAGCTCCAGTCAACTACGCAAGCTAGGGCGCCTAGCCTGGATGTGGTGCGTATGCTACTGGGTCTATCTACTGGTCTTCTTCGATCCTTCAACCTCGATTCTACGCATGCTACTTATGATGGCCCCACTAGCTTGGGTGCTTGGCGCTAAACTGAGCAACCATCTACGCGCTGCTGTAGCGTTTATTGCACTCAGCATCGTCTCCCAGGTGCTGTGGATAGCTTGGATTTGGGACGCTTACTCACTCTCACTCAGTAAGATCTACTGGATGCCTTAAGCCTTCTTAAATACCTTCCAGAAACTAACGGAATAAATAATGCTAAGCTCCTCCCTCGTCTCTCAGCGCCTGCGCGCCTGGATTGTAGAGTTCATGCAGTTTGGTGCAGTTGGCGCCTCAGCCTTCGTTATCGACGCCGGGCTATTTAACGTATTCCAGTACGCTCCCATGCCCCTGGGGTTCCTGTCTGGGCACCCCAACAGCGCCAATGTTTTAGCGGCCACGATCGCCACCATCTACTCCTGGATAGCTAACCGACTGTGGACTTACCGCGGCCGCACCCAAGAAAACGTAGTACGCGAAGGCACTCTCTTCGTTATTGCAAACATTTTGGGGCTATGCGTAACCCAGGCCTGTTTGCTTTTCACCCACCACGTACTAAATATCAACACGCAGCTAGGCGACAACATTGCCGCCTATGTGGTTGGTTTTGCCCTGTCTACAGCCTGCCGGTTCCTCTTCTACCACTTTGTGGTGTTCACCGGCACCAGTCAGGATGAAGATTCCAAGTCTTAAAGACATTGGTGCCTTAGTACACACCCAACAATTAGGCCTGCTCACAGCCAGAGCCCAAGCTGAGGATTTAAAGTTTGCCTTATGTTCAATCTCGCTGCTAGCGCCACGCTAGTTCAGACCTCTATCACGCCTGACTGGCTCGACGCCGGTACTTTGATCAATAAGTTTGTTGAATGGCTCGGCCCCTGGGCCATCATCGGCGTAATGCTGGTGGTTTTCGCCGAAACCGGTCTGCTGGTGGGGTTCTTCCTACCTGGTGACTCACTGCTATTCACCCTAGGCATGTTTGTGGGCACCGGCGCTGTACCGGTACCGATCTGGGTGGCCGCTCCGGCGGTTTTCTTGGCCGCTATTGCTGGTAACGGCACCGGTTATCTAATTGGCAGTAAGGTTGGCCCCAAGATCTTTGACCGCCCCGATGGGCGCCTGTTTAAGCAGAAGTACGTAACCAACACCCAGGAGTTCTTTGAACGCCACGGTGGTAAGGCCGTAACCCTGGCCCAGTTTGTGCCGATTATCCGCACCTTCACCCCGGTTATGGCCGGTGTAGGCAAGATGCACTACCGCCACTTTGCCATCTTTAACCTGATCGGGGCTTTCTTCTGGGCTTTTTGCATCACCCTGCTAGGTTTCTGGCTGGGTAACTTCACCTGGGTGCGCGAAAATATTGAGCACATGATCCTGGTGATCGTGTTCATCTCGCTGCTACCCATGATTATCAAGGGCTTGCAGTCTTACCTGGCCTCTCGTAAGGCCCAGTCCTGATCCCGGCTGGCCCAGTCAGGGCCCAGCTTTAGGCCCGTCTTATCCGGCCGTTTACGCCCGGCTCGGCCATTTAAGCCGACGGCGCCGGCTGCTGGCAGGTTCAGATTTTTCTGAACCTGCCTACCTTTTTTCGGTTCCGGCTTTTTCAGCCAGCACCCACTCAGTTCGCTTTAGCGACCAGGGAATAATCTCTCCCAATCCCTTGGCTTCTTTCTTGCTACAAGGGTGGATCACGTATTTACTGGCAACCTTTGAGGTTTTGATGAGCGCCGCCGTGTTGCCATCCATCCGGATTCCCCCGGGAGGGGCCAGGTTAACTAGGCGCGAAGCCAGGTTGACGGTAGGCCCAAATACGTCACCGGATAGGGAAACTACCTCCCCGCTTACTAGTGAGGCGCGTAGCTGAAGCTTGTGGCTGCCTCCCTGAATTTCTTCCATCAGGGCGGTAACCACATCGGCGGCGGTGGACAGATCATTGGCAATATACATAACCGCGTCACCAATGGTTTTTACGATTCGCCCACCGCGCGAAGTAACCACATCGCGGGCAGTGTCCTCAAAGTCGTGCAGCAGCCGGGTAAGTTCTTGCGGACTCAGGCGTGCAGCTAACGCCGTGAAACCCACAATGTCGATAAAACCCATTGAGCGTTTTAGGGGGAAATGGCCGTCACGACGCTGGGGCCCTTCAGCACTTATCTCACTGTTGGTGCGTTGAATTAGCGCCGCAAAATGGCGCCTCCAGGTGTACAGCAGCTGATCTTGCAGGGTTTCAGCCAGTTCATTGGCTTTCTCAATGGCCAATGCCCGAGCTTGCATGTCACTAATATTTTTCTCAGACGCAATCTGAGCTACCATCGCCTCAAACTGCCATAGCACCAGGCGGTCCATGGTGTATGACTGGGCACGCAGCATGTTTTTTACCGCAGCCTGCTTCAGGCCATGCTCGTCCATCAGAGACTTGACACCGCGCGCAGCCTCAATATCGACGTCAGTAATCACACAGGCGTCGTCGTCGATATTTACAAAACCCAAGGCGCGCCAGTAACAACGGGCCTGCCCTATATCAACATTTAGCTCTTGCGCGGCTTGGCGCAGGGTTTTTACGGGCTGTGCGCCGAGCATCTGTACCGCTGGCGGATCGAGCGGCAATTGTGCATCGGTATCAATCACACAGGCAATGGTATCTCAGATCACATTTAGGACGCAAAGCGGGTTTTTAAAACGTCTCCGGCCTGCACTTCTACCTCTCCAGTAGGGGTGGAAATGACCAGTTGTGGGCGAATATCTATGGCGGTGCCAACGACGGCGTCGGCACCCTCCCCTACCTGCACCTGCTGACCTAAGGTCAGACAACCGTCGCAAATTCGCCTGTGTAGCACCGGCGGCAGGGAAGTAACCTTGGCTGGGCCCTCGCCGCTTACCCCCAGCTCACGTAGCGCGAAATCAATGGTGGCGCCTAGTTCTAACACTAACGCCGGAATTTTAACGTTAGCCCCCGCCAGCGCCAGCGAACCGGCCCAATCAACCGGCAGTTGCTCGCGGCTTTGGGCCACATTGATGCCTACACCGGCAATTACCGCATACTTACCCTTAGGGTCGGTCACTAGCTCGCATAGCACCCCGCAAACTTTACGGGCTTGGCCCCAGCCGGGCACCTGCTCTAGCTCAATACCTGAGCCTTCACGGGGCTGAATTAGCACGTCATTGGGCCATTTGGTGCCCACCTGCCACAGATTTGTGTCTAGATGGCTGGCTAGTAGTTTCGCTACCGCGTCGCCAATGATTAGCGGCAGCCAACCTAGTAGCTGCTCGTTTAGGCCGGGATAAAGCACGGTTGATACCAGTAGGGCGCCGCGCTCGGGGGTCACCCAACTGCGCCCGCCGCGTCCGCGTCCGGCTGTTTGGCTAATAGCTCGCAACGCCGATAGGTGAGGCCAGCGGCTGGGGGCATCTGACCGCAGTAGCCCGCCTGGGGTGGTTAGTTGTGAGTAAAGATAGGTTTGGGTGGAATCAATTTTTTCCACGACGGTTAAACGGCTAAATCCCATGCGTCAAGCTTCCCACATCTGCGTCTTTGCGCGTTAACTAGGGATAATCTAGGCCCATGATTGTGCTTGCTTCTAAATCTTCAGGTCGTTTAGCTACCCTACGAGCTGCCGGCATTGAGCCGCAGGTGGCTGTGTCTGAGGTGGATGAGCGCGCCGTTGAGCAGCAGGTGCGTAGCACCCAGCCTGATTGTGGGCCACAGGTGGTGGTGCAGGCTTTGGCTTTAGCTAAGGCGCAGGCGGTGGCGCACCAGCTTGGCCGCAGCGGGCAGGTTGCTGGCTGGCGTTATGTGGTGGGCTGCGATTCTATGCTGCTTATTGACGGCCAGTTGGTGGGTAAGCCTGCTAGTGTCGACGACGCCGTCGAGCGCTGGCGTTGTATGCGTGGCCGTAGTGCCACGCTGTTTACTGGTCACGCGGTTATTGCGTTAAGCCCCACCAAGGGCTACAGCCCTGATAGCCCCCAGGCGCAGGGGGTTTCGCGTGCGGTAATTAATTTTGCCGAGGTGAGCGATAAGGAAATAGCGGCTTATGTGGCCAGCGGTGAGCCCATGTACTGTGCGGGCGCCTTCACGATTGATGGCCTGGGTGGGGCTTTTATCGAATCGATTGAAGGCGACCCGCACGGAGTAGTGGGTCTGTCACTGCCCTTGCTGCGTAGGCTATTGGCGCAGCTGGGCGTGACCTGGACTGACCTGTGGCAGAGCTAAGGGCTAGAGACCGCAGATAAGTCCTTGACGTATGCGCCAGATCTTATCTTTGTAGATGAGATAGCGTTCGTACGTTGGAACCGTTGACGAGGGATCTGGCGTAAATGGATGGCAAGCACTAGGTGTGGGGCCGTCTACAGCGTATGCCTCTAGTAGGTATTTACGCTGCTGAGCACCTGACAAGAAACTTATGCCGTTAGGTCCAGTGCCACGTTCACAAATCCAGAAATTTCCCTTGACTGTGGCCATGTCACTGACCTTGAAGTCGGGTGCTTTATCAGCGTGCTCATTACACCATTTAGCCTTAGCTTCATGGTCTTCACGCGTGTCCCGATAGTACGGGTCTTGGTCACCCAGAGAGGGGTTAGCTGTCGGGGGAGCGGAAGTGCTAATACCACTGGATTTATTACCTGCTTGGGCGTTCTCTTTAGTGCTTGAACCGCACCCAGAGGTAATCACTAAATGGAATAATTAGCCAACTTGAGTTGAGCTATTCCATGCCCTGACACCCGACAATTGAGTAAATGCCCACAGGCACTGATATTGCATTTCTCCAGTTACTACGCCATATGCGGTAACTCCGCCTCGCCCGTCAGAGTAATACACCATTCCACCAGAGTCGCCAGGTTTGGTGCCATTTCCGCAATCTGCTTTACCATCAAGATTTTGGTCGCTTTTAACCAGCGTAAGGTGACCAATTTGTACGTCAGTCACGAGCATCTTTTTGTTAGTAGCAACCACATAAAAACGGCACTTTTGTCCAGTAGTAGACCCAGAGGTACACAACGCCGCGCCAATTGGTAAAGTACTGAAGTTACCTCCAGTTATGTTCAAATAACTCGCGTCGCCAGATACTGCACCAGAAAATACTTTCAGTGCGTAATGAGATCCTGTTAGCAGCTGCCAGTCTCCATAAGCATGAGCTGTGGCAGACCAGGTGGTAGTGAAAGTGGAACCTACGAACTTTTGCCCAGTACCGTTGTTCCATGTCCCTTTTCCACAATGCCCTGCAGTAAGAGTGTGAAATTTACCTGCTACAGAAATAGGTACCCCTGTAGAGCAGCGCGTTCCAGAGTTGGTAATAGCTCCACCCGCAAAATACATGGGGTAGTCATTTTGTCGGCCAATATCGGGCTGAATCCTTTCACCGGCATTGAAGGTCAACTTCACACCTAGCTCAGCACCATCTACAGGCATAGGAGCACGCTCGGCTAAATAGCTTGGCTCAACATCTACTGTCACACTGTTGGTTTCCGCAGATAGACCTACACCTAGAACTGGGTTACCCCACAGATTATTCTCAGTGACGTAGTCACTGACCCTTTGGGCATCAGCTTCAGTCACAGTGGTGGTCTTAACCCTGATGTGCTGGGGGTACTTTGAAGCCAAAGCCGATAGCTGCGCCACACCTGGACCAGCAACATCGCGCACATATACCTCTAGCACCTGCCTATCAGAGGTTAGTGCGCTGTCGATAATATTGTCGGAGTGGCGTTCCCGCAATGGCGTGAAGTCCGCCAGAATTTTGTACATGACCTCTGGCTGTTCACCACGCCACACACGGTTTCCAGTTTGGTCGGTTTCTACCACACCAACCTTCGGGCCAGCAAAATCTGGGTTCTCAATCGGCTTTGAACCGAATGTGCCCATGGCGCTAACGGTTAACACGGCTAGGCCTGCAGCTAAGCAAATGACAGCTTTACGCATGATCAGGGACTTTCAACTAGAGCAGTGAATAAGGAGGGTTAGGCTCTAACGAACCATGTACGTGGAGAGGTTTACTAGCCACGGCTAGCCGGGTTTCGGTTTAATTATCTGCCTAATAGCGAGCGTACATAAAAAAACACGGCTAGAAGAACAAACGTTCTTCTAGCCGTTTAGCTAAGTGCACGCATTGGCAGTTGCTAGGTTTTAAACCTGACAAAGCCTTGCGTTAGTGCGCTAGTCCTGGTTCTGCGGCGGCAGGGCGGCGATCATCGGGTCGTCGTAGTCCTGCACCCCAGCAGCGCGGGCGCCGCCGGGAGAGCCTAGGCCCTTTAGCTCAAAGAAGTCGATGTTAGCGCGGGTGTAGTCGGCCCATTCTTCAGGCACATCGTCTTCATAGAAAATAGCTTCAGTCGGACACACCGGCTCACAGGCACCGCAGTCAACGCACTCTTCAGCATTGATGTAAAGCGTGCGGGCGCCCTCATAAATGCAGTCCACGGGGCATTCGTCAACGCAGGCGCGGTCTTTAATATCCACGCAAGGTTGGGCGATGACGTATGTCATCTCTTCCTCATTTCCTTAACAGTTGTGTTACTTGTTGCGTCGCTGAGTACGGAAGCGCTCTTGGCCATTAAGAATCACCTTACGGATACGCACTGCCTCCGGGGTGACCTCTACGCATTCATCATCTGCAGCAAACTCTAGAGCTTCTTCCAAAGTTAGCTTACGCGGCGGGGTCAAGTTCTCGAAAGTCTCGGCGGTAGAAGAACGCATGTTGGTCTGCTGCTTTTCGCGCACCACGTTAACTTCCATATCTTCGTTGCGAGGGTTCTCCCCCACTACCTGGCCCTCATAGGTTTCCTGAGTGGGCTCAACAAAGAAAGTTCCGCGATCTTGCAGGCGAATCAGGGCATAGGCGGTAACCGCACCGGCGCGGTCAGAGATCAGCGAGCCGGTAGTGCGAGTCTCAATCACGCCATGCCAGGGCTCGTAGCCTTCAGCAATGGAAGAGGCAATACCGGTGCCGCGAGTGTCGGTGAGGAACTTAGAGCGGAAGCCAATTAGGCCACGCGCGGGTACCAAAAATTCCATACGCACCCAACCGGCACCGTGGTTAGACATGGTTTCCATGCGTCCCTTACGGGCAGCCATCAGCTGGGTGACTACACCTAGGTGCTCTTCGGGAACGTCAATGGTCATGCGTTCCATAGGCTCATAGGTCTTACCCTCCACCTGGCGGGTAACTACCTGGGGCTTACCCACAGTTAGTTCAAAGCCTTCGCGGCGCATCTGCTCCACCAAAATGGCTAGCGCCAGCTCGCCACGACCCTGCACCTCCCAGGCATCAGGACGCGAGGTGGGTAGTACGCGAATAGAAACGTTACCGATCAGCTCTTTATCCAGGCGATCTTTAACCTGGCGGGCGGTGACCTTCGCACCCTTAACGCGCCCAGCCATAGGTGAGGTGTTAATACCAACGGTCATGGAGATGGCCGGGTCGTCAACCTTAATCAGCGGCAGCGGACGGGGATCTTCCAGATCAACCAGGGACTCACCAATAGTGATGTCTTCAATACCGGCCACGGCCACAATGTCACCGGCGTGAGCTTCCTCAGCAGGCTTACGCTCTAGGCCTTCAGTAATCAGCAGCTCAGAGATGCGGGCCTGCTTAATGTCACCCTCGTGGCGGGCCCAACCCACGCTCTGGCCCTTACGTAGGGTGCCGTTGTGGATACGCAGCAGGGCTAGACGGCCCAGGAAGGGTGAGGCGTCCAGGTTGGTTACGTGGGCCTGCAGCGGGGCATCCTCGTCATAGCTAGGACCAGGGATGCGCTCAATGATGGTCTTAAACAGCGGCTCTAGGTTGTCGTTAGCCGGCAGCTGGCCGTCAGCGGGCTGCACAGTGTCAGCGCGGCGAGCCTTAGCGGAGGCGTAGATAACCGGCACGTCAAGCACGGCATCGATGTCAATGTCAGGGTTTTCCTCGGCCAAGTCACTGGCTAGTGACAGCAGCAGGTCGGTACTTTCCTCCACAACCTCGTCTAGACGTGAGTCGGGACGGTCCACCTTGTTAACCACCAAAATTACCGGCAGGTTGGCTGCTAGCGCCTTACGTAGCACGAAGCGGGTCTGGGGCAGGGGGCCTTCAGAGGCGTCCACCAGCAGTACGACGCCGTCGACCATAGACAGACCGCGCTCGACCTCACCACCAAAGTCGGCGTGACCAGGGGTGTCAATCACGTTAATAGTGATGCCATCTTCCATGCCGGCTTCCTTAGCAGCCGGACCACGGTAGTGCACGGCAGTGTTTTTAGCCAGAATGGTGATGCCTTTTTCGCGCTCAAGCTCGCCTGAGTCCATTACGCGCTCACCGGTGGATTCTTCGGTAGCCCGCGCCCCGAAGGCACCGGCCTCCCACAACATGCCGTCAACCAGAGTGGTTTTACCGTGGTCAACGTGGGCTACGATTGCGACATTACGCAGATCCTGGCGTACCGTCATGTAAGGCTTCTTCTTTCTAGATACTTCTATATCCTCACTAGCCTAACTGCCCGGACCGCCGGCTTACCGTAATGCAGCAGACATCACTTTTGTGCCACCGGCCACCTGCCCCTTATTGCGCTGCCTTAGCCCCCCGATGGCACCGGCTATATTCCCCCGACGGCGCCGGCTATTGGCAGCCCTGACCTCGACTATCAGCACTCCCATGCGCCGGCTGCCACCGCTGCCCCTGCCGCCACTGGTCATTAACCGGCTATAGCGCGATAGCAATCACTAGGGCCAGCGCGGCCACCAGAGTGCCAATGATGGTGCCTTTACGCCACTGGTGGCTATAGGGAGGTTTGGGCGGATTGGTTTTTAACCCCGAATGCTTTTTTTCTTCATGCAGCTGAGCTTGGTAGGCGCGCAGCAGCTCAATGGCGCCGGCGGCGTCGAGGCTGGTGTACTGCGTAGCGGTGCCAGGTTCTACTAGGCGGGGGTCGACACCGTGGTGAATGATGCGTTGGGCTTCTTTGGCACGGTTTTCGGCGATTTGGCGAGCCCCGGCGGCGATTCCGCCTACACGCGGGGCAGCGCTGGCCTGCACGCTTGAGTTATCGCTCAGGATTAGTTCCACTCCCCAGCGCCCACTCATGCGGGTGATTTGGCGCCAGTCGATTAGGTGGGTGCGCCAGGCGTTTCTAACTACGACGGCGTCCTGGTTAAGTTCCAGCTCCGGCAGCCACCACATCATGGTGATAGCCCACCCTAAGGCCCCCATCCAGCCGGCTGCCGCTAGCGCTGAAACGGTGGTGTCACGCCAGGCCACGGCCCCAACGATTACGGCCACCGCGATCCAGGCGGCGATAGTGGCTAGACGGGCTCGACGCGAGCGAATAATGACCCTAGGCATAGCTACATTCTTGCACGTTCAAGCTACCTTGCCGGCGCTAGGCGCTAACCCACTTGGGGCCATGAAGCCTTTAGGTGGGGTTCTAAATTTGCTTGACGATAAACGGAATCGGGGCTTGGCACCTCCCCAACAAAAGGTGCCAAGCCCCGACGTTTTAATTATCTGTATCAGGCGGTGAACCCGATGTTCTCAGCACGGTAGCTAGCCAGGCCTACTGCACCGAAGTTGGCCAGCTTCTTAGGCACAGCGGTCAGCTGCATGCGCTCGTAGATCGGGAAGTTCAAGACGTTCTCCCAGATGATCTCGTCAGCCTGGTTGGTCATGGCAACACGCTTCTTGTGGTCAGCCTCAACGCCGATCTTGTCGATCAGCTCGTTGAGCTCCTTAATGCTCTGACCAGTGAAGTTGGAGTTACCCTTACCGTAGATCTGACCGATGTTCATCATCGGGTAGGGGGTGCCCTGCCAGGTGAAGGAGGTGATCTCGAAGTTCTTCTTGTTGATGTAGTCCTTGAAGTACTTGGCGGACTCGACGTCCTCCATGACAACCTCCATACCGATCTTCTTCAGCTGGCTCTGCAGCAGCTCAGACTCGGTCTTGGTGGTAGGTACGGCGGTGGGACGGGTGTACTTGATGCTCAGCTTCTTGCCGTCCTTGACGCGGATAGCACCGGGGCTGGGCTCCTTCCAGCCAGCGCCATCGAGCAGCTTCTTGGCAGCCTCGATGTCGTGAGACCACTTGGTGGAGTTGTCTACGTAGCCTTCCTGGCTGGGCATGAAGAAGTGGTTACCCAGCAGCACCTTGTTGGCGTCAACCGGCATACCGGCCAGCGAGGACTTGGTGATGGCAGCCCGATCAGTGGCACGCATCAGGGCCTGACGTACGGCCTTGTCAGCCAGCACACCGGAGGAGGCGTTCAGGGTGAAGTGACGCCACTGCAGACCAAAGTTCTGACGTACCTCAGCGTCGGTACGCTGCTGGGCCTGCTTGTAGGTGTTGGCACTGATGATGTAGTCCAGGACGTCGATCTCCTTGTTAGCGAAGGAGGTCGCCTCAGCAGCGCTGTCCAGTACGCGGAAGGTCACCTTGTCCAGTAGCGGCTTGTCGCCCCACCACTTCTCATTGGGAACCAGGGTGACTACCTGCTGAGCCTCGTTGTAGGACTCAATCTTGAAGGGGCCGGCGTACCAGTCGTTGTTGTAGGTCTTGGCCATACCGTTGTTGAAGACCTCGGCGCTGGCCACCTGCTCCTTAGGCAGGGTGCCGGAGATGATAGAGGTCCAGTCCGGGAAGGCAGACTTGAAGTAGAACTTCACTGTAGTGTCGTCAACCTTCTCTACCTTTTCGATCTGGTCGTAGCCGTCGGTAGAGGCCCACAGGTAGTTCGGGTCCTGGGTAGACTTGATAGTGGCAATGAAGTCGTCGGGGCTGATCTGACGCCCGCTGTTCCACTTGGCCTTGGGGTTGAGCACCATGGTCACGGTGGTCTTGCCGTCCTTGGTTACGTCCTCAACCTTGGTGACGAAGTTGGGGTTAGGCTTGGCCTCGCCCTTGTCGTCATAGTCAAAGAAGCCAGGAGCAACGAAGTTGTAAATGTTCTTCAGATCTACACCGTTACCGTCAACGGTGGAGTTGTTCCAGTTGGCAACGGGAGTACCCATACCGAAACGAAGGGTACCACCTTGCTTTAGGCTGCCACGCTCAACCTTGTTAACAGCCTTGGCAGCAGTGGCGCCAGTGTCGCTTGATCCCGAACACGCAGCCAGAGTAGCGAGCATTGCAGCAGATGCAGTGCCTGCTAAAAACATCCTCCGGTTAATCATCATTTGAACTTCTCCTTGTTGGGTTCCGGCGAGCCCCTAGTAGCGAACGTATGAGTTGTTCACTGTGGGCTCACACAGATATGGAAACATATGCACGGGAATTTATACAAGCATTTTCCAAATAGTGATACATATTCGATATCTTGAATATTTTGATAGTTTCGTGCATGTTTCGGATTGATTTCTAGAAGTTACACTCAAGAAATTGCTGCGAAGTTTACCGGCCATAAAGACTTCCGAGACTAGCCTCACAACAAAGCAAAATGCCCGCTGCATGATTACTCATGCAGCGGGCATTTAAAGGTACTTAAGCCCTATCAGTCGACGAAACCTACGTCTTCACCGCGCACAGTGGCCAGACCAAAAGCACCGTAGTTGGCTAGCTTCTTGGGCACACCGCACAGGTCGGGACGCTGGTAGAGCGGGTAGTTCATGACGTTTTCCCAGATCAGAGCGTCAACCTTGTTGGTCATCTCAACACGCTTGGCGTTGTCAGTCTCAACCGCGATCTTCTTGATAGCCTCGTCGATGGCATCGACGCTGTAACCAGCGAAGTTGGACTGAGAGTCCTTGCCGTAGACCTGACCGATGTTGTTCATCGGGTACTGGGTCAGCTGCCAAGCGAAACCGGTAACCTCGAAATTCTTCTGAGAGATGGTCTTGAAGTAGCTAGCAGACTCAACTTCCTTCATCTGCAGATCGATACCGATCTTCTTTAGCTGGTTCTGCAGTAGCTCAGACTCGTTCTTGGTGGTAACCACGCCGGTAGGACGGGTGTAGTAGATGGTCAGCTTCTTGCCGTTCTTTTCACGGATGGCACCAGCACTGGGCTCCTTCCAGCCAGCCTCGTCAAGTAGCTTCTTAGCCTTCTCAACGTTGTAGGCCCACTGAGCACCATTATCCTTGTACTCGTTCTTCTGGGTGGGCATGAAGAAGTGGTTACCCAGCAGGAAGTCCTTAGGCTTGACCGGCAGGCCGGCTAGCAGAGCGCTAGCGATTTCCTGACGGTTGGTGCCCAGCAGGAAGGCCTGACGTACAGCTTTGTCACTGAGGATGCCGTGACTACCGTTAATGGTGACGTGGCGGTACTGCAGACCGAAGTTCTGACGCACCTCGGCGTCAGTACGAGTCTGGGCCTGCTTGAAGGTGTCGGCGGTAACGATGTTACGCAGTACGTCTACTTCCTTGTTAGCAAAGGCACCAGCGGTAGCAGCACTGTCTAGGTAGCGGAAGGTGATCTTATCGAGCTTACCCTTGTCACCCCACCACTTTTCGTTACGCTCTAGGGTAACCAGCTGCTGAGCAGCGTCGTAAGACTTGATCTTGTAGGGGCCGGCGAACCATTCGTTCTTGTACTTGGTAGCGTCCTTAACGCCATCGTTGAAGGCGGCAGGAGTGGCTACCTGAGCCTGCGGCATCACGGTGATAACAGCAGACCAGTCGGGGTAGGTGGACTTCCAAGTGATGGAGAACTTGGTGTCACTTTCCTTTTCGAACTTCTCGATGTCGACTAGACCATCGGTGGAGGCCCACAGGTAGTCTTTGTTGGTGGCGCTCTGCATCGTCTTGATGTAGTCGTCAGCCACGATCTTCTTGCCGTCACCCCAGACGGCCTTGTCGTTCAGCTCGATGGAAACAACGGTCTTACCGTTCTTAACCTCGCCCTTGATGGACTTGAAGAACTCCGGACGCGGGGTAGGCTTACCAGCAGAGTCGTACAGGAACAGGGAAGGTGAGATGAAGCCCAGGATCTGACTCATCGCGGCGGTGTTGCCTTCAACGGTGGCGTTGTTCCAGTTGGCGATCGGGTCGCTCAGAGCAAACTTAAGCTCGCCGCCGTCCTTCACCTTGTCACGCGCAACGACGTTAACAGCCTGCTTTAGGTTTTCACTGCCGCCGTCGGAGTTAGAAGATGAAGCGCAAGCCGCTAGGGCTGCCAGAACCGCAGTAGAGGCCGAACCGGCCAAGAACATACGACGGTTGATCATCATTTGATGACTCCAATTCTCATTAGATTTAGGGACGCACGTTAGCCAAATAATGAGACAAACATGCAACGCTGAAAAGTAAATCGCATATAGGGCGCTGTACGCAAACTATTGACCGCTATACGGACAAAATTGCCACCAAACTGTAATCGGTTTGGTGGCAATTTCGTTTAGTGACGAAGCCGTTTAGCCCTAGAAGACGCTGGTGCGCTCCGGGTAGTGGCAGGCGGCCTCGTGGTCATCACCCATGTGCTTGAAGTCAGGCAGCTTGTCGATGCACTGCTTCTGCTTAGCCCCGTCAAGAGTGAGGAACTTGGGGCAGCGGGTGCGGAAACGGCAGCCCGAAGGCGGGTTGGCCGGGCTAGGCAGGTCACCTTGCAAAATGATGCGGCTACGGGTGCGCTCCTTGGCCGGGTCCGGAATCGGAATGGCGCTTAGCAGAGCCTGGGTGTAGGGGTGAGCCGGAGCTTCGAAAATCTCATCGATGTCACCGATCTCAACGATCTTACCCAGGTACATGACGGCCACACGGTCACCGATGTGACGCACCACAGACAGGTCGTGAGCCACAAACAGGTAGCTCAGCGACAAGGTTGCGCGCAGCTCATCAAGCAGGTTGATCACACCAGCCTGGATGGATACGTCCAGGGCGGAAACGGGCTCATCCAGTACCAGCAGGCTGGGTTCTAGCGCTAGCGCGCGGGCAATACCGATACGCTGACGCTGACCACCGGAGAAGTTACGGGCGTAACGGTTGGCGTGGCTAGGCTCCAGGCCCACCAGGGTCATCAGCTCAGTAATGCGCTTATCAATGTGTTCCTTGCTGTAACCATTGTGGCGCATAGGCTCAGCGATCAGGTCGTACACCGGCAGACGCGGGTCCAGGGAGGCCATCGGGTCCTGGAACACGATCTGTAGGTCGCGGCGAACTTCCTTACGGGCACGACGGTTTAGCTCAGCAGTGTCACGGCCAAGTACCACGATCTTGCCCTGCTCAGGCTTGAGCAGGTTCAGCACCTGCATCAAGGTGGTGGTCTTACCACAACCGGACTCACCCACCAGAGCCAGGGTCTCACCACGACGCACGTCGAAGGAGATACCGTCCACGGCGTGCACCGTACCCACGCGACGCTTGAACACGGCGCCCTTGGTTAGCGGGAAGGTCTTAACCAGGTCGTTAACCCGCAGAACCTCGGGACGATCAGCGTGGGGCAGGTTCAAGGTGTCCGGAGTCTTCAGCTCAGGAGCCGGGTAGATGTCCAGGTAGGTCAGTGATTCCTTGGCGATCTTGTCGGCGTGGTAGCAAGCAGACAGGTGCACTTCACCCGACTTGCCCGGCTCACCATGCTTCTTCAAGGTAGGTTCTTCGCCATGGCATTTGTCGGTTACCAGCGGGCAACGCGGAGCGAAGGGGCAGCCCTTAGGCAGGTTTAGCAGCGAGGGCGGGTTACCCTCCAGGGTTGCCAAAGCGGCATCCTTCTTAGCGTCCAGACGCGGCAGAGAGCCTAGCAAACCAATGGTGTAGGGCATGCGCGAGTTGTAGAAGATCTCGTCAACATCACCGGTTTCCACGATGCGTCCGGCGTACATAACTGCCACGCGGTCGGCCATACCGGCCACCACACCCAGGTCGTGGGTAATCATGATGACGCCGGCGCCGGTTTCGCGCTGAGCCACCTTTAGGACCTCAAGGATCTGGGCCTGAATGGTTACGTCCAAAGCCGTGGTGGGCTCGTCCGCAATGATCAGGTCAGGGTTGTTAGCGATAGCAATAGCGATAATTGCACGCTGACGCATACCACCGGAGAACTCGTGAGGGTAAGCCTTGGCGCGCACGGTGGGGTTAGGAATACCCACCATGTCCAGCAGCTCAACCGCACGCTTCCAGGCGTCGTCGTCGTCATACTTTTCGTTGTGGGTCTTAAGCGCCTCAACGATCTGGTCACCCACGGTGTAAACCGGGGTCAGCGCGCTTAGCGGATCCTGGAACACCATAGATAGCTGAATACCGCGCACCTTAGACATGTAGGCGTCGCTACGGCCCAGTAGCTCAGTGCCGTGCAGCTTAACCGAACCAGAGATTTCCGCAGACTCATCAAGCAGGCCCATTACGGCGGTGGAAGTTACTGACTTACCAGAACCAGACTCACCCACCAGGGCCAGGGTCTCGCCACGATTAACCTTCAGGTTCACCCCGCGTACAGCGTTTACACGCCCATCCTCAGAGGGGAAGGATACGCATAGATCGCGCACCTCCAGCAAGGGGGCACCAGACTCGGGGTCAGGCAGATCTGCAGCGCTGAAAGACTCCATACGGGGCTTTTTAGCCTTTGCGTCCACTTTAGACTTCTTCACTTCAGTTTCCGGATCTTTTGTCTTGCTCATGCCTTACCTCCGGACTTGGAAGAGGGGTCGATAGCATCGCGCAAGCCGTCACCTACGAAGTTCACGCAGGTCAGCATCACGATCAGCACCACAGCAGGAGCCATGAAGATCCACTCTGCGGTGGTAGCGGAAGTCTGTCCCTCAGCGATGATGGTACCCAGCGAGGTGTTAGGCGCCTGCACACCAAAGCCGAAGTAGGACAGGGTGGTTTCGCTAAGCACTGCGTAAGCCACGTTGATAGTGGCGTCAATAATCAGTAGCGAAGCGATGTTAGGAATGATGTGACGGAAAATGATGACCGGGCTAGGCACGTTCATGAATCGGGCCGCAGTCACATAGTCAAGGTTCTTAACGCTCAAGGTCATAGAGCGCACCACACGCGCGGTAAGCATCCACCCGAAACCGGCCAACAGCACAATAAACAGGGTGATGGAGCCCTTCGAGGCGCCCGCCTTCTGCGACATGATGGCGATGATCAGGAAGGAGGGGACTACCAGCAGCAAGTCGGTGCACCACATGGCGATCTTTTCCCACCAGCCACCAAAGTAGGCAGCAGAGCTACCGATCAGGGCCGCAATGGAGGTCTGGATCAAGGCCACCGCAAAAGCGATCATGAGGGATTTACGCGTACCCTCCATGGTCAGGGCTAGTACGTCCTTACCGGACTGAGTGGTGCCCAGCGGGTGACTGCCGCCAGGAGGAGTTAGGAAGGCCTCGCCGTCGACGTCGAGGTAGCTCCAGCGATAAACGAAGGGACCAATGATAGCCACTGCAATCAGAATCAGCAGCCCAATTAGACCAATAACAGCAGAGCGGTTACGCAGGAAGCGACGCAGAATAAGCTGACCGTGGGTTAAGCGCTTTTCAGGTTTAACCTCTGCAGCTTCCTCTTCAATTTCAGTTTCAACGATTTCGCTCATGTTCAGCTCACCCTCACTCGCGGGTCGACAACTGCAACCAAAATGTCACTCAGGAGGGCACCGCTTAGAGTACACAGACCCGAGAAGGCAACCACCGCAGTAGTACCGTTAATGTCCATACCGCTAATGGCGTTAACCGAGTATTCACCCATACCGTGCCAGCCATAAACACGCTCAGTGATAGCAGCACCGGTGAACAAACCGGCCAGAGCAAAAGCAAAGTAAGTGGCCATAGGAATCAGCGCAGTACGCAGTGCGTGGCGGGTTACGGCACGGCGCTTAGTCAGGCCCTTAGCGCGGGCGGTACGCACATAGTCAGCCCCCAGGGTGTCAAGCATCAAGTTACGCTGGTAACGCGAGTAGCTGGCGATACCGGCTAGCGACATTGACAAGGTTGGCAAAATCAAGTGGTTAAGCCGGTCTGCAAAACCTTCACCTTCACCAACGAAGGAAAGAATCTGCATACCGGTAGCAGTGTTCAGGTGTACCGCCCCCACCTGGAGTAGGGTTGCCAGAACCATGGCCGGAGTGGAGATAACCACCATAGCGATGAAAGAAATGGCGCGGTCGGACAGGCTGTACTGACGGGTAGCGGTCCAGGCACCCAGCGAAACACCGCCGACCATACCAATAAGTGCACCCAGCACCACCAGGCGCAGCGAAACGCCTACTTTAACAGCAACCAGAGCGTTAACAGATTCGCCCTTAGGGGTGAAACCCCAATCCCAGCTGCTCAACACAGTTTGCAGCCAAGTGGTGTAACGATCCCACACCGGCAGCTCGTGGCTGATGTTGTATTTGATCAGGTTTGCGTTAATGGCGTTCCAGTTCAGGTTTGGGTTAGAACGGTCCCATAACGTAGAGGGGTCCATCGAGATGGATGCCAAGATATACGCTAGTGATGTTGCCAGGAACAGCAACACTACATAGTTGAATATCCTTCTCAGCAGGTATACAAACATTCGGTATCTCTCTCCGGTTCGATCGCGCCTGCGCGTAGCGGCTGCAATCTGCGGAACATGACCGCGCCCCGAAGTATTACTCTTGCAGGGCACTAATTACATAAAGAATACCCGACCGCGCGTCACAAAGTTGTAACTATGGCCGAATATTGAAACTACTCCGCGCAAGCCCATGCGCTACCCAGTCCCTAAAAATACTTGCAAAAGTACGTTTGATCAGGGGTTTTATAAACTCTCTAGGGTGCCAGTCACAGTGAGTAATTGAGTAAATTTTATTTGTGACCACTATCGCGAGGCCTAGTAAATAGGCAACAAAAACGTATAGATAATCAGCTTAGGCTACGCTTACCCACACCTTGGCTGCCCCTATTACCAGGCCTGAGCTAGCAGCTCATAGCTGCGCCGACGCGCGGCGGCGTCATGAATAAAAGACAGGCAGATAATGTCCTCCAGCTCCCAGCGCTGCGCCATTTCATGCAGCTGGGAGGCCACGCGCTGGGGCGTGCCCACAAAGAAGTAAGCCAGTGAATCATCAACCATGCTAGCCCGCTCCCCCGCCAGCGCCCGCCAAGCCTCAGGATCGCTAGTAGGCTCATCAAGCGGCCCCGGACGGCCAGCCACAATTCGGGCATTAGCCGCGCGCGCCGTCGTGGCCAAATACTGAGCCTCTTCATCAGTGGGCGCAACCACCACATTAAAAGCAGCAGCCGTACGCGGGCGCGAAGCCTGGGCGTAATCACTAGCCCCATTGAAAACCGAGCGGTAAGCCATAACCGCCGCCTCAGCCTGAGCCGGCGCAAAATGCGCGGCCACAGCAAAACCCAAGCCCAAACGACCAGCCACACGCGCCCCATTAACAGAAGAACCCAAAATCCACAGCGGCGGATTAGTCCCCTCCCCCGGCAAGGCGCGGGCCCTAGAGCTAGCCACCCAAGCCACATCGTGGGCGCTAGTTTGCGCGGCCACAGACCCCGGCAGCGTCTCAAAAAGCGAGTCATTAGGAGCCAGATAATCGGCCAGCTCAGTTACTTCGTCAACAAAAGACGCCGGATCAGCCTCACGCCGGCGCAGTGCCCGGGCCGTTACCGGATCAGTGCCTGGAGCTCGCCCCAAACCCACCTCAACTCGGCCCGGATACATGGTGGCCAGGGTACCAACCGCCTCAGCCACCACTAAAGGCGCGTGATTAGGGAGCATGACCCCACCAGAAGCCACCGTGATACTTTCCGTAGCCGCCAACACCTGCCCCATCAGCACCGTGGTAGCTGAAGAGAGGAAGGTAGTTGAGCCGTGGTGCTCAGCCAACCAGTAGCGGGCATAGCCAGCACGCTCAGCGCTTTGGGCCAATAGGACCATTTCACGCAAGGCTTGGCTGCGGCTACGACCTTGGCTTACAGGCACCAGGTCTAACACGGAAAGCGTGGGCTTAGCTTGGCTCATGCTCCCTAGTCTACTTTGCTATTTGTCAGTGACTACGACGTGCCACAGTTGCCAAGTAGGCAACTACCAGGGCGGCCTTGAGCGCGTCACCCACAATAAAGGGCGCAAGTCCTAGGCTCAGCGCGGCCAGCAGGCTCTTGCCACTGGCAATCCACAGCCAGGTAAGGCCAGGCAGGTAAATGACAGCACTAGCTGCCAAAACCCAGGTTAAAGCAGCTAGCAGACTGCCGTTGCGGGCGGCGCGAGCGGCGTAACCACCCAGCAGCGCGGCCGGAATATAGCCCAGCACATACCCAAAGGTCAGGGTAAAGCCAGCGGTAAAACCAGCGAAAATAGGTGCACCCAGGCCACCTAGCAGCGCGAACGTAAGTGCACTGGCGCTACCGTAGCGGCGGCCCAGCAGCACGCCCACAGCAATAGCCGCGAAAGTACCTAAGCTAACGGGAACCGGGGTGAAGGGTAGGGGAATTCGTACCTGGCTAAATACTGCTAGCGCTAGTACGCCGAAGGAAATTTTGGCAACGCCACTGGCCAGTTGGGTGGCGCTGAGCTTGCGGGCAACCGAGGGGTTTAGGGCAGTAACTGAGTTCGACATGTAACCCAGCCTAGGTCTCTTAGCCCACTGACTCCTAGCGCCTTAAGTGCCAGTTTGTCACCTGCGTTATTTGTGGAAAAGCTACAAGGTGGTGGCGGCGGGGATTTTATCGCCAGCAATTACACTCTGCGCCCAGGTAAGCAGATCTGCGATTACCTCATCGCGGTTGAGCTCGTTGAGGATTTCGTGGCGGGCCTCGGGGTACAGGCGTATGGTCACCTCGCTTAAGCCGGCTTTTTGCAAGGTGCGGGCGACGGCACGCACCCCCTTACCCTGCCCACCTACCGGATCGTTGGCGCCGCTGATAAGCAGGATTGGCAGGTCTTTACGCATGCGGGCAATGCGGCGCGGCTTGGACACCGTCAGGGTCAGTCCCACCAAGGCTTTGAAGAAACCGGTGGTCATGGTGAAACCGCACAAAGGGTCACGCAGGTAAGCATCCACCTGAGCGGGGTCGCGTGAAAGCCAGTCAAAGGCGGTGCGGGGGTTTTCAAAAGCCCGGTTAAAAGGCCCAAATGCCAGTTCTTGCAGGGCCCGCGAGTAGTAGTGGGTGCCGCGCCGGCTGCATTCTAGGCTGGCCACGCTGTAACCCAGGCGATTAACCAGCCCAGCGCCGTCGCCGGTACCCATGGCGATCAGGGCGTCAAGCTGATCCGGGTGGCTAATGGCAAATTCACGTGCCTCAAAGGAACCCCAGGAGTGGCCCATAACGATTACCGGCAGCTGCGGGTAGGTTTCATGCAGGTAGCGGTTGACCACAAAGATGTCATCTAAAACCGTGTGCGGCTCACCAATATAGCCGCGTGGATAGATTTCACTGATGGCACTGCCGTGACCGCGCTGATCGTGTGCGGCCACAATAAACCCCTGGGACGCCGCCGCTTTAGCGAAGTAGTCGTAGCGGCGGGCGTGTTCAGCGGTGCCGTGGATGAGCTGGATGATTGCGTGTGGGGACGGGGATTCCCATATATACAGCGGGATGTTATTGGCGTCTTGAGATTGCAGACTAAGTTGTTGCAACATGACCACCTTCGATTAAGTACAGTATTTGCCTTATTGTCATGAAAATATCAGGTTTTTGTCTGGTCCACTATTACAATTTGGTATATGTTCGCTGCTCACAACGCTTTGATACCAGCTGTTTACATCATGTTAGTGCGCCCGGGCCAGGCAGGAGCGGAAATTTTACTGCAGCTACGCCAAGGCACCGGTTTTATGGATGAACATTGGGCCTGTGGCGTGGCCGGGCATCTTGAATATGGCGAGCAGCCCGCGCAGGGGGCGCTGCGTGAATGCCTGGAAGAGATTGGTTTGCAGCTAGAGCCCCAGGATTTGCAGCCCTTCCAGGCGGTGCATCGCATGCATTCTGATCAGCCTATTGATCAGCGCGCTGACTTCTTTTTCCTATGCCGGCATTGGCAGGGGCAGCCGCGCCTGGCTGAGCCCGATAAGGCCGCCGCACTGGCTTGGTTCCCATTAGCGGACTTACCCAGCCCGCTGGTGCCCCATGAGGAAGCAGTAATTGCGCGCTTGGCAGCTTTTATTAACGACGACGTCGCCCCAGCCCCCTTCGCAGTGTATCCCGCCAGCTAATGGCGTGTGCTGCACCCCAGCTAGCGGCTTGCACTGGCGCCAGCCGACCCGGGCGCACCTTAAAACGGCCTAAGCGCTTAGGCGCCAGCGCTAACAAGGGCCGCTGGGCGCCAGCGTGAACTGACGCGAAGCAAACGCAGGGCGG